>OBJA01000668.1_pt1 | contig 28091 bp, 26 predicted proteins | sample 1519751 | NCBI WGS metagenome assembly OBJA01 (sample SAMEA3881238, study PRJEB22517) | soil metagenome | biome: lake sediment; feature: soda lake sediment; material: sediment, water from around vicinity | place: India | collected 2013-12-23 | depth 3 m
GGGAGGAGTTTCTTGTGGTGACGGGCAAAGGCAATAAACAGCGCATTGTTCCCCTTGGGCGTGAGGCTATCCGGCAGATCGGCCTTTACTGTAGCAGCTGCAGGTTGCAACAGCAACCCGCCAGGGGCTCCGAGGATATTTTGTTTCTGAGCCGGCATGGAAGCAGCCTCACCCGGGTGATGATCTTCACCCTTGTGAAAAACCTGGCCAGAGCCGCCGGTATCCGAAAAACTGTTAGTCCGCATACCTTCCGCCACAGCTTTGCCACCCACCTGGTGGAAGGTGGGGCCGACCTGCGCGCCGTGCAGGAGATGCTGGGGCATGAGTCCATTACCACTACTGAAATCTACACCCATCTTGACCGCGAATACATCCGGGAAAACCTGATTTCTTACCATCCCCGCGGAAAACCAAGAAATGTCCGCGATAATGTGATAATGTGATATGTGATAATGTGATATGTGATAATGTGATAATGTGAGAATGTGATAATGTGATAATGTGAGAATGTGAGAATGTGAGAATGTGATAATGTGGTAATGTACCAGTGAGAAAATGAATTTTTTTATGAATCTGATCATTGAGGTAATAACAGGAATTTTTTACCGGCCATCCCATGTTTTCAACAGGCTGAATCAGAAAGCTGTTGATGGGCGAATTTATTTTTTTCTTGCAGGGCTTCCCTTCATTGCTATTGGGGCAGCCGGAAGGGCATATGGTGCTTTGCCTGAAACAGGAGAGGAATCCTATCTTTGGCTTAACAGGTTTTTGATTCATCTGGTTAGTTTTACCCTTACATTTCTGCTGGGAGGATTTTTGATTGCCCGGCTTGCTCCGGCATTCAAAGCAATATCCCATACAGGGAAAGCCCTGCTGCTTGTGATCACTTCGTATATTCCCTTTTTGGTAGCTATTGGACTGGCTCCATTTCTTCCTCAGTCTTCCCTGGTGGCCTTCGTGGGTTTAACGTATACGATCCTGATTTTCAGCAAAGGGGCGGGTATTTTGCTGGCCATTCCCCAGCCCAGGATCATTGGGTTTACAATGATTTCATTTTTAATTCTTTTTACGGGAAATTACGTAGCCAATGTTTTATTTGAATCGTTATTTTTGCCCCATTCCACAATGTAAAATCATAACAACTTTAAATAAATGCTCCGTAAAATCAAGCCTCTTATTTTCCTGGTCCTGGCCGGTCTATCTATATTGATTGTTTCTTATCTGTCGGATATTTTAAAACCTGTTTTTGAGCCCGAGCTGCACTTAGAGGAGATATCGGGGCAAGCTGAGGAGGTGGTGCAGCTCGATGAATACGGGCTTCCCAAAGGCATTTTTCTGGTGGAAACCTCCGTGGTGAAATCCAGCCAGACCTTATCCCATATTTTAACAGGTTTTGATTTTCCGGCCTATGCCATCGATAATATTGTGCGGCAGGTGCGCGAGGTTTTTGATCCAAGACGTGTTCGTGCCGGCAATAAATATCATACCTATTATTCCAACGATAGCATCAGCGCCCTGCAATATATAGTATACGAGATTTCTCCCCTTGATTTTATTGTTCTTGATTTTGCAGATTCCCTTTCGGTTCACCGCGGTGAAAAGGAAGTGAGCGTTGTTCCCCAGAAAGCCTCCGGGATCATTACCTCCTCGCTGTGGAACGTTCTCTCGGAAAATAACCTAAGCCCCAATCTGGCCATGCGCCTTTCCGAGATCCTTGCATGGGAGGTTGACTTTTACCGCATCCAGAAGGGCGATCGTTTCAAGGTTGTTTACAACGAGAATTTTATTGGCGACCGCTCCCTGGGTGTTGCCAGCATTGAGGCTGTATATTTTCAGCACCAGGGTCGTGATATTTATGGATTTCATTTCTCCCAGGATACCATCGATGGATATTTCAATGCCGAGGGGGGCAGCCTTCGCAAGATGTTCCTGAAAGCCCCTCTTGAATTTGGCCGTATCACCTCGCGTTTTTCTCACAGCCGCCTGCATCCCATTCACCGTGACCGTCGCCCCCATTATGGAACAGATTATGCCGCTCCCCATGGAACCCCCATCCTGGCCGTAGGCGATGGCACCGTCACCCAGGCCAGCTATACGGCTGGTAACGGGAACTTTGTCCGCATCCGCCACAATTCTGTATACGAAACCCAGTATTTGCACATGTCGCGTTTCGCCTCAGGCATCAAGCCCGGCAGAAGGGTAAAACAAGGAGAAGTAATTGGTTACGTGGGAGCAACAGGTCATGCTACAGGTCCACATGTATGTTTTCGCTTTTGGAAGAACGGACAGCAGGTCGACCACCTTAGAGAGCGATTTCCCACCGCCGAGCCCCTGCATAAGGATTACCAGGAAGCATTCTTCTTGGTTCGCGATCAGATGATGCAGAAGCTTGAATCTATCACCTTCAACCAGGGACCTCCGGTTTAATCCTGAATGGCTCTGCGGATTTTTATCAGCTGGGTCAGCAGCTCTTCCAGCTGATCCAGGGGGAGCATGTTGCTGGCATCGCATTTTGCCCTGGAGGGGTTGTGATGGGTTTCAATGAATAAGCCATCCACCCCGGCTGCAACGGCTGCCCGGGCCATTACACCGATCAGATTGGGAAGGCCCCCCGTTACTCCCGAGGCCTGATTGGGCTGTTGCAGTGAATGGGTAACATCCATTACCACCGGAACCTGTAGTGCCTGCATCTGCGATATTCCCCTGAAATCAACCACCAGGTCATTGTATCCAAAAGTCGTACCCCGCTCGGTAAGCAGTATGTTTTCGTTACCGGTATACTGTATCTTTTCAACAGCAAAGGCCATAGCCTGGGGCGAGAGAAACTGCCCCTTTTTGATGTTGATCATTTTCCCAGTCTCACCTGCTGCTACCAGCAACTCAGTCTGCCTGCACAAAAAGGCAGGTATCTGAAGGACATCCACGTGCCGGGCAGCCATATAGGCCTCTTCATATGTGTGAATATCGGTAATTACAGGCAGATCAAATTTTTTGGATATGTCCTCCAAAATACTTAGTGCTACCTCATCACCCAGACCTGTAAAGCTTTTGACCTGGCTGCGGTTGGCTTTTTTGTAGGAGGCTTTAAAAATATAGGGTATATCCAGCCTTTGGGCGATCTCCTGTATCTTTTGGGCTATGGTATGCCCCATAGTTTCATCTTCCAGTAAGCAGGGACCAGCTATTAAAAAGAAATTCGGGTTGCTTCCCTTTTTTATTTCTTCCAGTACTTGATGCATAATGTTGGTTTTGAAGGTGGGAGATCAGTTAAAAAAAGACAGCGATCCAAACACAGGCCGGATGCTTGCTTGTGTAGGCTACCCTGTGTTTGATGCCGGCTGGCAGCATCATTGAATCACCTGCCTGCAGATGCAGCAGGCTGTTGTTTTCAAATTCAAGGGTAGCCCGCCCCTGCAGCAGTACCACCCATTCATTCTCTTTCTGCTGGTACCAGAAATCGGGAGGCGAAACCTGGCCGGTTGACACGATGCGTTCGATGCGCAGGTTATGTCCACTGGCCAGGACCTGGCTAAACTCATCCTGCTTGCTGACAGGAATGTCCTTTAATGAGAAGACGTTTTTTACTTCCATATTTTTTTCATTTCAAGTACGATCAAAGAAAACCATCCAGAGAACCCTTCCCCTGACGTACCACCGTAACCTGATCGCCCGTGCAGTCGAGCACAGTGGAGGCTTCATTGCCCCCGTAGCCTCCATCGATGACCAGGTCAACCTGGTTTTCATATTTCTCGTATATCAGTTCGGGGTCAGAATAATACTCGCGTATTTCATCCTCATGGTAGATAGAAGTAGAGATGATGGGATTGCCCAACTGCCTGACCAGTTCGCGGGCAATGTTGTTGTCGGGAACCCTGATGCCCACTGTTTTGCGCCGGCTCTGGAATACTTTTGGAACATGATTGTTGGCATTCAGTATATAGGTGAAGGGGCCGGGGAGGGTCTTCTTCATCAGCTTGTATACACTGGTGCTGAATGGACGGGTGAAAACAGAGATGTTGCCCAGGTCGGGGCATACAAGTGAAAAGTTGGCTTTCTCGGGACGTATGCCCTTGATCTGGGCAACACGTTCAACAGCCCGGGGCTGGTATATGTCGCAACCCAGGGCATAGACCGTATCGGTAGGATATATGATCACCCCCCCGGAACGTAAAATATCTACCACCTGCAGAATATGTCGTTCATTGGGATTTTCCGGGTATATCTTCAGGATCATAAAACATGAAATTAAAGCATCAAAGATACGGAAATATCCGACCAATGCCGCCTTCAGGGTAGATGAGTTTTGGATTCTTTCAGGGGTGGAATTCTCTTTACTTTTTTAAAAAAGCCGCGTGGTTTTACCCAATGTCTGTATTGTCAAAATGTTACCTTTGCCCTTTGATCACATTTACTGCAGGGGTTCTGGTATGCGTCTTTTTTTTCTTTTTCCGATAGTCTGCTTATTATTTTTTTGTCATGCTGTCAATGGTCAGCAGCCGGCAATCACCCAACATGAACAGGAATTTTCCTATGACCCTTATCCCGATGCCCCTGCACGTATAGTCAATGAATTGTTGCTTGGCATCTCCCAGGGAAGCGGTCGTCTTAGGGTTTATACAAGGTTTACAATGCATGCAAAGCTTGAATCGCGGCTGGAAGCCAGCCCGGAGGGCATTTGCGCAGTAGTGGCCATAAAAGATGTAGATTTCAGCGGAGATGTGATCTACCGTGACTTTAGCCTGGAGAAGATATTGCTGCCCAACCACGCCAGCATGCAACTCTCGGTGCTGGACGCCCAGGGCAGGGAGCTTTTTGATACACTGATCCGGGAGGTTTCTGTTCCGGTAAATGGGGGATACCTGCTAAGGATGCAGCTTCCTTCCAGGGTACAACAGCTTGCTGTGTCGGTTCGGCTTTCGCAGCCGCATTTCTATTATTCCCAGGATGCTTTCAAAAGATTCCGGGGCTGGTTCAATGCCCTTGAGCAATATTATGCATCGGGTGCCCGGTTGCAAAAAGCCATGGATATGTTGCAGGAGCTGGATTATTCCAGGGTGGAATCGTTGATCTTGCAGGAGTTTACTTTGTGTGAGGCAGAGGATTTGTATTTCGGGGTTCGCGATGCCTCTTTTCATAACTGGATTCAGCTTGAACGAAGTGACCCCGATCAGCTGCTGGCTGCCCTTGGCAGGGTTGAAAAAATCATTTTGCCAATGCGGAAAGGTTTCAACCTGGCTATTGCATCTATTGATTCGTTGTATCATGCAGCCGGTATGCAGGCTCTGAATGAAGAAAAGCCTGCAGCAGGGTATGAGTTGTTTTCGCGGGCTGTAACTTATAATCCGTTCCATATCCCATCGCAGCTGGCTCTGGCGGATCTCGAGCTAAAGGCGGGGAAAAAGGCGGCAGCTGTTCTGCGTATGGCAGAGGTTTTCTCGCGAATGTACCCAGGGGGAACTGTGGCAGAACAAGCCAATGATCTGATTGGTGCAATACTGGATGAATTTTTCAGTCATGCCGCCCAGCTTACCTGGGAACACCGCTATCTTGATGCCTTGAAGGTGCTGGAGCCTGTTGGTCAGTATTGCAGGCAGGTGGAAGGCTTCAGGCAGTGCCCGGAAGAATATTCCTTTCGAATGGAGGCATCCCACAGGGGCATGTACCGCTCTTTTCTTACGGTAGCTGCCCGTGCCCGCCGGGGGGATAACCTGGCTTTTGCCGAAATGTATATCAACAGTGCCCTGGAATACCAGCAGAAGAATACCGATTACCTTCCCTCGGGAGCTGAGGCTTACGAGCAGTTGCAAATGGTGCTTGCCCGCTTTATAGAAAAGGGATACCAAAGTATGGAATCAGCAAATTATGCCATGGCAGCTTCCCATTTCCATAAAGCTGGCCAAATGTGCGGGTTGTATCCGCAGCTTCTTTGTCACCAGGGGCTTGAAGGTCTTTATTCCGAGGCCTCCAGGCTGCATGCAGCCGGTGTAACGGCTTCATATCAGGCCGGTTCATCCGGTTTGTCTGCCATGATCCACAAAAATTATAACCGTGAAGAAGTGCTGGCAAGCCTTTCGCAGGCCGATAGGCACCTGATAACGGGAGATTTGCAACAGGCGCAAAATATCTTTTATGGGCTGCAGGAGCTTTTGCTGAATTTCAAGATCAATGGCGATACCATTGTTAGCAGCCGCATACACAACCTTGCTTTGCGTATCTCTGAAAAAGAATGTGAGCTGGCGCAGCAGGAATTTCAGGTGCTTCAGCAGCAGATGCAGGCTTTCAGGGGCGATATCCGGCAGGCTGCAGCCGCTGCCCGGCAGGGGTTCTTGCTAATTGATCGGAATGCTGCCTGCCCCTTGCAGCCCGAAAACCCGCAATTGCTCAGCAGCCTTGCTGCTGCAGTTGATTATTTCCAATGGATGGACCTGGCAAATCAGAAGTTGAAACAGGCAAACATCCAGGATTATGCTGATTTCATTTCCGCTTACCAAAAGGCAGAGGCTCTGTTTGAATCAGAAAACCTGCGCCAGCTGGAAATTGACCATGTCCTTCTGGTGAATTATGTGGCTGAAACATCAAATGTTGCCCTGGCAAATGCCCTGCTGATTCAAATGCTTCAGTGGCCTGATACGGCCCCTGAAGACCTTTCGGGTTTGTTTGAGAAGCTTCGTCTGAAAGGAGTAAAACGGGAGGATCTGCGCCAGGCCCAGCAGGCAGCCGGGGTAATGCTGGCCAAACACTCTGCTGGCCAGCAACAGCTCAAGCAGCTGCTTCGCAGCGGCGGACGCTGGTACCGTGATCTGGAATCCTCCTATCGCAGATCCCGGCCCTGAGTGGATGCAGGGTTTTTGCGGATGACCCTGCCATTATGCCAGGCTGCTACCACCATGGCTCCCGTCAAAAACAAAATGTTCTTCAGGATATATTGTCCCTCGATGGTTGGAATCCAGGGAACAAGGTGGAAAGTCTCTTCAGGGAATATAAATAAAGGCACAAAGGTTCCTGCCATCTGCGTGTACAGAAGTATTAAGGTGAAACGCATGTACCGGCCGGTAACAAAACCCAGCCCGATAAGTACCTCCCAGGTTGCCAGAAAGGGCATGGAAACCGGCGCCACGATGATCCCTGCTGAGACTACTTCAATGGTACGGGTGGCCAGGTCCTCAGCTGAGCTGATGCCCGGGAAATATTTCTGAAAGCCAAACCAGAAGAAAATGACACCTATTGCTATGCGAAACAGAACTACTCCATATAGGGCCATCCAGTCGTAGATCCTTGATTCTGCTTTTTCAAACTTTTTTAATTCGATCATTATCCATTATTGATGTTGAAATTCCTGGCAAGCAAAAATAGTCTTTTCCTGAAGACAAAGAGGTATAAATTATCATCAGATGGAAAAAATATAATATAAACCCGGGATTGTCACCGACTATCCCTGATCGCTGTTGTTGTTTTCAGGTTTCTTTTTTTTTGTCATCAGGCCATGAATATATTTCTCCAGTTCAACCAGGAAGAAAAGCACAACCCCCCCAGCCAATGTCCACAGCCACATATTCAGGCTGATCGGGGCGGTGCCAAACAGTTGGTTCATAAAAGGCAGGTAAGTGAGCAAAAGCTGTAAACCTATCAGTACAGCAATTGCCAGGAAGATATAGGGATTGTCAAAAAAGTTTCTGGAAATGCTGCTGTCATAAAGCTTTCTTGTGTTGAAAAGGTAGAAGACATGCACCGAAACCAGCATATTGACCGCAAAGGTACGGGCTTCTTCCAGGGAGGCATTCCCATTGCTGCTGTAAATGAAGGCAGCCAGGGTAAACCCTGCCGACAATATTGAAACATAGATCACCTTCCATACAAAATACAGGTCAAGAATAGGCTTGCCGGGAGGGCGTGGCGGCTGCATCATTACCTTATGCTCCATGGGTTCAACCGATAGGGAGAGGGCCAGAGTAACTGCTGAAACCATGTTGATCCACAGGATCTGTACAGGGCTGATGGGCAGGGTCATCCCAAATATAACCGCAATAATTATTACCAGTGCTTCTGAACCATTGGCCGGTAACAGAAAGGTTATGGTTTTTTTCAGATTGTCGTAAACCGTGCGGCCTTCCTCAACAGCATTCACGATAGTGGCAAAATTATCATCTGCCAGCACCATTTCGGAAGCCTCCTTGGATACTTCGGTTCCTTTGATGCCCATGGCAATGCCAATATCCGATTTTTTCAGGGCCGGAGCATCGTTTACCCCGTCGCCAGTCATGGCACAAAGGATGTTGTTTTTCTGCAGGGCACCCACCAGCCTGAGCTTGTGCTCAGGGTCGGTGCGGGCAAATACATTATGATTCATCACTGCTTCATTGAGCCTGTCTTCGTTCATTTCCTCCAGCTCATGACCTGTAACTGCCTCCCTGCCTTCATGAATACCAAGATCCCCAGATATGGCCCTGGCGGTGGTGGCATGATCTCCCGTAATCATGATAACCCGGATGCCAGCTTCCTTGCATTCCTGAATGGCTTCAACAACTCCTTCCCGCGGTGGGTCAATAATACCGGTCAGGCCAAGAAACACCAGCTCCTTTTTCAGGTCATCCTCTTCCAGATTCTTCTTGGAAGAATCAACTTCCTTATAGGCCGATGCCAGAACCCGTTCGCCCTTTTCAGCAAGCGACTCCATCTTTTCATTCCAGAACTCCTTGTCAAGAGCCTCTGTTTTTCCCTCCCTGAACTGCTTGCTGCACATATCCAGCAGCCTCTCCGGGGCACCGTTGGAAAAAATGTAGGTTTTGTTGCCAATCTTGTTCAGGGTGGCTGAATATTTTTTGTCGGAGGAAAATGGAATGAAGTCAAGCCTGTTCTCTTCCAGGTCTTTAAGTCCGGCTTTTAAAGCAAGAGCCATCAGGGCCCCTTCTGTGGGGGTGCCATCAAGCTTCCATTGGCCTTCCTTCTGAACAATGTGCGATTCATTACAAAGCCGCATGGACTGCAGCATCTTCTGGAAAGCTTTGTCCTGGGAAATGTCTGCTTCTTTTTCATCCTCAAGCAGAATCTTCCCTTCGGGTTTATATCCTGATCCCTCAATGAAATATAATCTGTTGGCCGTGGTAACATTCTTGGCAGTCATTTCATTGCGGGTAAGGGTTCCAGTTTTGTCTGAACAGATTGCGCTGACAGCACCCAAAGTTTCAACCGAAGGTAACCGCCTGATAATTGCATTACGATTAGCCATTCGTCTCACCCCAATAGCCAGGGTTATGGTCATTATAGCCGGTAGTCCTTCAGGGATTGATGCTACCACAATGCTGATGGCAATCAGGAAAGCTTCCTGAAGTTGGTAGCCGCTGAAAAACCAGGCCACCGCAAAGAATACTGCTGCCATGACTACAATAATCACGGAAAGCAATTTGCCAAAGCTGTCGATTTTTTGCATCAGCGGGGTTTTGGTTTCCTCCACTTCAGAGATCATACCCGTGATGTTGCCAATCTGGGTGTTCTGCCCGGTTTCAACCACCACGGTTGTGGCTTCCCCATAAGTAACGGTGGTTCCGCTGAAGCCCATGCTGCTGCGATCCCCCAGGCTGGCCTTTTCTTCAACCTTTTCAGGCTTTTTGTCAACCTCTTCCGATTCTCCCGTCAGGGGTGACTCCTCCACCCTGAAATCCTTGCTACGGATAATGCGAACATCAGCCGGTATTTTATCTCCCGAACGCAGCAGGACAATATCCCCGGGAACCAGCTTTTCTGCTTCCAGTTTTCTTTTTTTTCCATCGCGAATTATGCCTGCTTCCAGCGAGAGCATTTTTTTGATGCTCTCAAGGGCCTTTTCTGCCCGCCCCTCCTGGATAAAGCCAATGACAACATTGATGATCACAACAGCCAGTATCACTATGGTCTCGGTCCATTCATCCATCAAAGCAGTAATCAGGGCAGCGCCAATCAGAAGATAAATCAGTACATTGTTAAAGTGTGAAAGCAGTCGCTGAAGGGCAGTTTTGTTTTTTGCTTCTGGTAGTTTGTTCTTGCCATGTTTCTCAAGCCTGGATTCAGCTTCCTGGTCCGAGAGTCCTTTTTCGGAAGAAGTCTGCAGCTTCTCAAGAACCTCTTCCACTTCCAGGCTGTGCCAGGGTGTGGTATCAGTTGCTGCCCGCTTTTGCTTGTTTGCCATACTACAATGTCTTGTTGGTTTATTTAGCCTTTTGATGGAATGATGGGTTTATTGCATTATAAATATAACGCTTTTCCTGCAAATGCTGGAAGGGCAGTTGATGAAAATGGGAAACAAAGAGATTAATCTTCTCTATGGGTATGATGCTGGGGATCGAGGGCTACAATCCGGTAAAGGTCGGTACGGCGGTCGTTCCAGTTGGTAACAGTGCCACGGTTGCGGTGTCGTTTTAAAAGTTCCAGGTCAATGTCGTTGATGATCACTGTTTCTACATTGGGGGTTCCCTCCCCGGCTATGGCATCGCGGTCGAAGGAGAAGTCGGAGGGAGTGAATATTCCGGACTGAGCATATTGAATGTCCATGTTATCAACCTGGGGAAGGTTTCCAACGGTACCGGCAATGGCAACAAAGATCTGGTTTTCCACGCAGCGTGCCTGGGCGCAGTACCTTACCCTTAGATACGACTGCCGGTCGTCGGTGCAAAAGGGCACGAAGATGATGCGAGCTCCACGTTCAACGGCAATACGTGCAAGTTCCGGAAACTCGATATCATAGCATATCATGATAGAGATTTTTCCCTTATCGGTATCAAATACCTCGAGATAATTGCCGGGCTTTACCCCCCACCATCTTTTTTCGTTGGGAGTGATGTGCAGCTTATATTGTTTGCCGATTTCGCCGTTTCGCTGAAAAAGATAGGCAATGTTGTAGAGGTTTTCGCCCTCGGGAGTAAAATGTGAACCAGCAACTATGTTGATGTTGTATTTGATTGCCAGCTCGCTGAAGAGCTCCAGGTATTGTTCGGTAAATTCGCCGATCTTGCGGGCAGCTGTGCCGGGTTCCTCCTTGGGGAAGAGCGAGAGCAGCTGCAGGGTGAATATCTCGGGGAAGAGCACAAAGTCGCTTTTATAACCCGAGGCAACGTCAACAAAATATTCGCATTGAATAGCAAACTCATCAAAGCCCCTGATGGGCCTCATCTGGTATTGCACCACGCAGATGCGAACGGGAGCAGCAGCCAGGAACTGCCTTTGTTTTGCCTCGTGGTAATCAAAGTTGGTCCATTCAAGGTAAGTGGCAAAGCCTGAAGATTCGCTGTCGTCGTCCATGTACTGGCGCAGTATCTTTTTAAGGGCAAAGCCATTTGAGAGCTGCGGGGTGAGCACCGGGTCGAAAATGGCACGGCTTGTTACCTTATCCACATACTGGCTGATGTTCATTTTGTTGCGGTAGGTCTTGTAGCCCGGAAGGCGGCCGCCAATGACAATGCGTCTTAGGTTCAGGCTGCGGCACAAGTCCTTGCGTGCCTCGTAAAGGCGGGTGGCAAGCTTCATGCCCCTGAATTCGGGATGTACCATCATCTCCATGCCATAGAGGATATCGCCATCGGGGTCATGGGTGCCGATGTTGCCAAAGTCGCAGATCTCATCCCAGCCCATGTTCATGTCGAAGTCTTCCTCATCGATGATCAGGCTGGAAGAAGAAGCCACCAGCCTCCCGTCAATCTCTATCACCAGTTGGCCCTCGGGGAAACGCTTCAGCTGATTGACGATATTCTCCCGTGTCCATACCTTCATGCCCGGGAAACAGATCTTTTGCATGGCTACCAGCTGCTCAAAATCCTCCAGGCGCAGCTGGCGAATGTAAAGCTGGTATTCAAATTCCTGGAGATCTATTTTTTCCATATCAGTATCTGTCGCGGATGTCGGTTATTTCACCATCCCGGAAGTCACCGGAAAGAAGTATTGCAATCAGGTTTCTTCCGGCAAGGCGTGGATCTTTCAGTTGCCCCTTTTCCTTCAGATCAATGAACCGTTGCCGGTGGATAAATTGCTCCTCTGTTGTAGCCCGGATGGTAGATTGCATGCCAGTGTCGATTACTCCTGGGGCAATGCCCATTGCCTGAACCGGAAACCGTGCATTTTGCTGTTCAGTGGCAATACAGCGGGTGAACATATCAAGGCCTGCCTTGGCCGTGCAATAGCTGCTCCATCCATAGTAGGGATTTCGTGCTGCACCCGAAGAGATATTCAGGATTCTCTTCTGCATGTCCCACTCACAGGTGTGTTTAATGAAGCATGCTGACAGCAGCATAGGAGCAAGCAGGTTGATTTGCATGTGGTTGTCTACCTGGTCGGGAGGACAATTCTCAATTCGTTCCACAGGGTCAATCACCCCCGCATTGTTTATAAGATATACCCCGCTGGCTTTTTTTTGTTCAATTTTATCAAATACAACTTGGCACAACTGTGGGATTTCATGGGTTTTTGCCAGGTCAAAGGAGATAAAATCCACCTGGCAGTTTCTGGCTTTTGCCATTTGCCTGAGGGCCTTGCTCTGGCCCCGGGCAATACACACAAGATGATGCGACTCGTCAAGCAGCTCCAGGGCAATTCCTTCCCCAAGGCCCTTGCTTGCTCCTGTAATAATAAAATATTTCATTTCACATCAGTTTTCCCCGCTTTGGTTCAAGCTCCCGATAGTTTTGAGTGAGCCGGTATTCGGATGAAACTCAAGCTGCATACCCTGGGGGGCCATGCGGCTGATTGCTCCGAACTGGTTGACCAGCATGCGGGTCTCAGCCCGGATGATGTTGCCTTCGCGCAAAACGGCCGTGGCATATTCGGGAATGCGGTAAAACAATCCGGTCTCCTGCTGGCCGGGGGGCATGGCCCGCACCACGGAAGCAGCCTGGCTGGGCCGCATTTCCAGACTAACGGGGTAGCCTTCCTGGCGATTGGCTTCGATGATGCCTTCCCTGGGTGAAAAACGAAACAAGGTGCGCGAGGCCCCCCGGGTAGTGGCATCGGGAACGATGGTAAAGCGGTAGTTTATAGTGCTTTCAGAAGAGATGCCCCTGAAGAGCTTCAGGTAATCTTCTTCCATTTCGTTTAACTCAGTATACATATACTCAAGGGCTTCCTTTGAATAGGGTATTTCGGCAAAACCGGTGATGATCTCGAATTTTTTGTTGCGGATCCGGATAATATAATCGGCAACCTCCCTGGCACGAATATCGGTGCTTTTTTCTACCCAGCTGCGGCGAAGCGTCTGCCGTTCCACGGCAAGGGTGTCAACATATACCCTTTCGCGGATGGTGTCGATACGCTCCTGCAGGTTGTGATCCATAAAATGGTTGAAGGTTATGTCGTTGCCAAAAAAACCATATTGCTGGGTTTCATTCAGGCTGCGCCGGAACTCCTGCTGGTCGAATGGAACATTCACGCTTTGAATGAGCCCCGACTCGCTTAAGGAAACAAACGCCTCCCTGTTTTGCAAGGCGTTGAAGGGAACAAAATAGGCATGGGCAGGATCGGGCTCCGAATAGCTGCTGATGTTCACATTGGTGATCTCGTAACGCACCACAGGCTGGTGAATAATATCATCCAGGCCCAGGTATCTGCCGGCATAATCAGCATATGGGCCGGGGGTGGATTCAGTTCGAGTAACGGCAATATCAATAGTGGCCACTGTGCGCGGCAGCATGTAAAAAAATCCCTGGGAAACAGGAACAGCCCCCATGTCACGTACATGGGTAACAGGAAGTACTTGCTGGCTGTTGCAGCCAGAAACCAACAGGATGATCATCAGCAGGGGGATAATAATAAATCGCTTCATGATGGGTCAAAGAAGTTAATTGATGGTATCAGAATGATTGCTTTAGGTACCAAAAGTAACAAAAAAAACGGGCCCATCAATGGGATAATTGCCGGGATGCCCTTATTGAAGCAGAAAATCAAGGGGTGAATTCTTGTCGTATTCCATGGCGGGCTGCTGGTTTTTGAAAACCTTCACCGTTTTACTGCCCAGAAGACAAACTGACTGATCCTCAACAAGAAGGGCGCTTCCTTCCTTTAATCCCACTACCGTTAATTCCTGGTTGAGGGCCAGGAATTCACGTATGCGTTCCTCGCGGGCCTCCCCGTTGAAATTCGGGATCACTGCATCCGTATAATGGGGGTTGATCTGGAAGGGAACCAGATTGAGTGTATCGAAGCTGGGAGGCTGCACTATGGGCATGTCGTTGGTGGTGCGCAAGCTGGGACAGGCCACATTGCTCCCTGCACTCCAGCCTATGAAGGGTGTGCCTGCCGATACTTTTTTGCGGATAGCATCCATGATCCCTGTCTGGTAAAGCTTGTTGACCAGCTGAAAAGTATTGCCCCCGCCGATAACAATGGCCTCAGCTTTTTCCACCGCCCGAGCCTTGTTGTCGCTGTCCTCAATTGAACGAACGGCATAGCCCCATTGGGTGAATACTTCATTTACCCGGTTAGTGTATTCAATATTGGAGAAGGTAACAGCAGCATAGGGAATAAATAGCACTTCACGGATATCATTTCCCAAAAAACGGCTGATGTATTCGCGGGTGTGATCCAGGAAGTTTTCGCCAAAATTGGTGGAATTGCTGATCAATAAAAGTCGCTTAGCCATAACCTGATTATTAGTAAGTAAATTTAGCTTTCCCTTTTTAAACAAAAAAGCACTCACAAAGTTTTTTTATTGCAGGCAGAGGCCGTATTCATGCCATAAATATCATTGGTTAAATGATTTTGATTTATATAATATGTTTAATCTCAATCATGTATGAATAATTCCATACATATTTTCTGTTAATAGTACTATTTGAATAAAAATGGCTGTTTTCTGCATGAAAAATTTTGTAGGTTTGTGAAAAAAAAGAAGAGATATGTTAAGCGAAAAGGACATTCATGAACTGGGATCCCGTGGTATCAGCCCGGAGGCTTTTAAAGATCAGCTGGACGCATTTGTCAATGGATTCCCCCCCTTGTTTCTTGACCGTCCGGCTGTGGAAGGTGATGGGATACTGGTTGTTGATCCCCAAAAACTTCAGGATTACATCAATACTTACCACAACAAGCTTGGCCACAGGAAGGTTATCAAGTTTGTTCCAGCAAGCGGTGCGGCTACCCGCATGTTCAAGGATCTTTTTTCCTGGCAGGAACGTATCCGCCTTGGCAACGAGATGCATTCCCTGTTTCGTAATGCCCCGGATGCAGCCCAGTTTTTTGGAAGAATGAAGGAGTTTGCCTTTTGGGAGGATCTTAGTATGGTAATGTACAAGGATTGCCTGGATGCCGACCACCTGCTGGAGGATGAGAATTACCTGCCCCTGATTGAATACCTTCTGTCGTATGGTGGTCTGAATTATTCAGCTCAGCCCAAGGGTTTGCTGAAGTTTCACCGCTACCCGGAGGGCTCGCGCACTGCCATGGAGGAGCACCTGGCAGAAGGGGCTGCCTATGCCCGGCAACATGATGGGAAGGTGTTGATACACTTTACCGTGTCTCCCGAACACGAGAGCAGCTTCCGGGCACTTTTTGCAAAGGTAAGGGAGGATTACCAGCAGAAGTTCCAGGTTGAATACGAATTAAGCTTTTCGGTTCAGAAGCCCTCCACCGATACAGTGGCTGTTGACCTGAAAAACCAGCCCCTGCGCGATAAGCAGGGCAATCTGGTGTTCAGGCCAGGGGGGCACGGTGCCCTGATAGAGAATCTGAACGACCTGGATGCCGACATTATCTTTATCAAGAACATCGACAATGTTGTGCCTGATCACCTGAAAGAATCCACCATACAGTACAAGAAAGTTTTGGCAGGTTTGCTGCTTACCGTTCAGCAGTCGATATTCAGCTGGCTTGAAAAACTTGATCAGGAAGCATTCAGCCAGGAAGTTTATGAAGAAGTAGTTGCTTTTTGTGCCAGGTACCTGAACATAGATGCCCGTTCATTGCCCCAGGATGCCGGGGAAGGAAGCCGGGAGCTTGCCCGATGGCTGAACCGGCCCATCAGGGTGTGCGGCATGGTGAAAAATATAGGCGAACCGGGTGGAGGGCCCTTCTGGGTCAGGGATCCCCAAAGCGGAAATACCTCGCTTCAGATCGTGGAATCCTCCCAGGTCAACATGATGGATCCTGCCCAGGCGGCAATCATGAAGCAATCAACCCATTTCAACCCGGTGGATATCGTTTGCTCAACCAGGGACTACAAAGGGAATAAATTCAACCTCCACCAGTTTATTGATCCGCAAACGGGATTCATCTCCCGAAAGTCCAAAAATGGGGAGTCTCTCAAAGCACTTGAGCTGCCCGGTTTGTGGAACGGGGCCATGGCGCACTGGATCACACTTTTTGTGGAAGTCCCCCTTTCTACATTTAATCCCGTAAAAACCATCAACGATCTTCTGAGGCCTGAGCATCTGTAACTCAAAGGAATAAAGACGATTGAGCCCTGATATATCATACACATCCAGTTGGTGTGTCGGGGGGGCTTTGGCCCGGTTTTTCCCGTGTTGTGTTCGCATTAAATTCGGATTAAACTCGCACCAAATTCGCATCAAATTCGTACCAAATTCGCAAATTCGCGAATTTACCCCGAATTTAGTCCGAATTTGGTGCGAGTTTGGTGCGAGTTTAATACGGCGGGGAATCGGAGTTGAATAGGGGTTTGCCCGGGACCGGGGACCCTCTGGGGTTCCCCCACAGGGAGCCTGTATCCAGCTTCAAGCAAAGGTTTCTCATGGACCCTTAGGGTCCCCCTTTTGAAAAATGAGCTGAATTTTCAGCCTATTGCATATCGCGGCGAATGATCTCTTCTACCTGCTCAACAGTGATTCGTTTTGCCATGATCCGTTTGTCGCGGTCAAGCAGGAAGATCAGCGGGGTGGCATAAATATCATATTTATCGATGAATCCCGATTGGTTAGCCGGATCGTTGACGTTGATCCAGTCGCTGATGCCATACTGCTTGATGGCTTCCAGCCATTGGGCACGATCGTGCTCGATATTTGCCCCGAAAATTTTCAGGCCATTTCCCTTCATTCGCTGATAAAGCCCGTTGAGCTCGGGTGTTACTTTCTTGCAATGGCTGCAATCCGAGTCATAAAAATAAACCACAAGGTAATCGGCTTCAACCTGGTGCAGGCTCAGGGGAGTCTGGTCGGGTTTGAACAGGGTGATCTCGGGGGCCAGCTGCCCGATGAGCAGGGGTTTCAGGCGCATGGCCCTGTCGGAGATGCGACTCAGGGCTTCGGGTTCAACCCAGAAAGCTTCTCCCGTCATATAATAATTCTCAACCATATGCACAAATACCGCGTCCATGCCCATGATCTGCGAGCGCTCGAAATTGTTGGTTATGAACCACACGGTGTATTTGAAAACTTCATCATGGGCTCTAGCCTTGCGGACCAAACGGTCGGCTTCCTGGTTGATGGAATCGGGAATTTGAAGTACCACCCGGTTGAAAAACTGCGAGAGCTTACTGTGAAACATGGGTGTTCGCAGCAGCCGGTCATCCGAGAAGTCGATATTGTCCCAGAATCTGGATTTGTAGATCTGGTAAAGGGCAGCCTGATCGGGAGTGCCATCGGCCTGCAGGGGTGTATCGGGCATCTGGGGCTCGCGCTGGGCAAGTAGTACCTTGGTGAACAACCCCCCTGGAAACTGATCGATATACTGCTGCTGCCGGTTTCTGACGGCCTGGTCGGTTTGTGCCATTGTTTGCTGGATCTCTTCGCGACGGGCCGCTGTAATGGCCGGATCCTCCAGCTCTTTGCGCAATGCCTCCATAGCCTTGCCATTTTGCTGCAAAAACCTCAGGTATTCATAAAAAGCCTGGTTGTCCGGTGAATCTTCAAATTGCATGCTGGGCACAAAATCATCCATTACGGTGGAAACCGAAAAATGCTGGTTGTCATCCACAATGATCTCGAAATACTTTTGCCCGGGAACAACCACCAGGTACATGCCCGGGTCAAGGCGCTGGGTACCTTCAAAAACAAATTGCCCCTGCTGGTCAACCTGCACGGTATCTTTCAGATATTGCCGGTCGCCGTAATGATAGCCCAGGAAGCTCTCGGCATTGCTGATGCCTTCAACCCTCACCTCAATGCGATAACCTTCCTTTAACTGGCTGGCGCAACCAAATGGAAGGCTCATGATGGTCAATACAAGCAGAATGAAAATCTTTCGCATGATCATGGATAATATTTTTTTAAAGCAGTTCAATGATATACTTTTTAACCATTTGTGGTTTATTTTATTGCCTTAGGGCAAAATTATTTGAATTTTTTGGCTTTTGCACGGCAAAAAGACCAAAAACGCGGTTTATTCAGGCCAATCGCCTTCTTCTTCAAAAAGGTCGGGATCCAGCTTGTGGCGAAACAGCAGCTTGTGCACCGCCCGCAAGGCATCCAGTACGCGCAAACCCCAATGGTCGTAAAACAGGTTGCGGATCTGGGCCAGGGCGTTTTCCCGGGAGAAGGAAATGTTCTTCTGGTAGAGCATCACAAAATCCTTCATGTCCTGGTAAATATCTGCCAGGTTATCCGAAAGGCTCACTTCGATGGTATCGTAATTCTGATCGTGGACAAAATACACATCTTCTTCTGCGAATTTTTCGCGAAGGGTCTTAAAGATTTCTTCCCATTGTTCTTCCGTAACATAGCGTTCCCCGAAAGTGTCCTCATCTGCTTCAATATCAGGCAGCAGGCTTCCCTTCAGGTAAAGCAGGGGGGCTATTTTGTGAAAGTAATTCAGGATGTCGTCGCGCGAATATTTTTCAGCTTTTTCAAAAAAAAGGCAGTACTCGTTGGCTACGGTGAGCATCTCCAGTACCGCCCGCGAGTTAAGGATCTGTTCGTGCTGATTGTCTTGCATTGTAAAAGGGGTTAATTAACAGTGGCTTGTATTTTACCGGGAATAAAATTTCGGGCAAGGCTTATTTTTTTGATGAAATTAAAAAGATTTTTTTAATTTTGCCCATCCTTTTGGCCCAGGTGGTGAAACTGGTAGACACGCTACTTTGAGGGGGTAGTGACCGCAAGGTCGTGCAAGTTCGAGTCTTGTCCTGGGCACTACAAAAAAAAGGGGCCTGCTCTTTAAAATGATTGAAATAGCCCAGGTGGCGAAATTGGTAGACGCGCTAGTTTCAGGGACTAGTGTTGGTAACAACGTGCAAGTTCGAGTCTTGTCCTGGGCACTTTATTTATGTAAAAGGCTGCTTAACAGTTAGTTAGGCAGCCTTTTTTGTTTTGTCCCTCACTGGTGAATGCCTTCAATGATTTTTACAGGCATTTCTCCAGACATATTCCATAAAAGATCCAATTAACAATAGTGGCAGCAGGGCGAAAAGCCCCCGGCAGCTGCTGGCATTCCGGTTCAGGGATGCTGCAATTTCGTTGGCCCGGTGGTTGAAAATATCCATAAATTTGATCTTTCCGGATAACTGCCGATTGTGTAGCGTAAGCTGTTTATTATCCATAGGAGCGCGTTTTTTAGGATGATGGATCAGCAAATGAAAGAGCGGCAGAAAGTAAAATGGGTGATGCCTTTCGGGGACAAAAATAAAGAAAAATTTCGTTATATAAAAGGAAAGCAGATAAAAAAAACAACAAGATTGTTCTTGTTATAAATATCTTTCTATTTACCTGGATGTCAGATTTTGAAGCATCATGCTTTCCCTAAGAGCGGCAAGCAGAAGGATGATTAATGCAAGGGCAAAGGCCAGGTAATTCCGGTAGTTTAGTGCTTTTTTATCCGTATTTTTTTCAGGATTGCTGCGGAAGATCTGTTTGATTTCGAATCGTGAGATGCTGAAGGTAGCTGCTGCCAGCAAGGTGTATGCTGCCATTTCATAAAGGCCGCTGCGACCAATCACCTCAAGGGAAGGTGCCATTCGCTGGTCCATTGCAATGGTGAAAGAGTTGCTGCCCAGGGTAAGCCCGTAAAGAATAAACCATACCAGTGGAATCATGTACCCCAGTGGTACCCTGTTGATGCGAATGGCAAAATTGAACCCGATAATGATTGAACCCAGGATCAGGTTTACCAGAAAGATTCTGCTCAGCTCCCCATAAAGGCTTCCTGAAACTTGCTCACCTGCTGCTTTTGCAGCCACTGAGGAACCTCGCAAAGCAGCTTCCGGTAAAAGGAAATACCCCAGATTCCAGGCAAGCAGAAAAAGCAATAAACCCAATAGATATAGCCCGGCAAAGCGTACCAGCAGGTTTTCATGGCAGATGAATTTTCTCATAGAAATTTCCTTGTAATGGTAATATGATCTTCAAAAATATTAATTTTTCCATATTCTTGTGAAAAATTAGGCAGATGCCATATGACCGACACATTTCCCTGAATGGGTTCATTCTTTTTCTGCTGTTTTCATCATTTCTTCATCTTTCCTTCCTTATCTTTGTTCAATGGCTCATTTTTAATCTTTTACTTCAAAAAGCCACGAAAGATGAAAACAATATTGAAGGTATTTATCCTCCTGATAACACTTTTGATCTCCCATGGGGTGTATTCCCAGAATGAGGTGCAGGGTCCGGTTCCTCCTCCCGTGAAGGTTCAGCCGGTAGTTGTTCCTGACCCTCCGCCACTGGAGCCACCCACCAATCCTGAGATAAAAAAGGTAGCACCCAATACGGAGAAACAGCAGTCGGGTAACAGCGAGGCGCGTCCAGCCCGCAGGGCAAGGCCTCAGGTTGAACGACCTGCCTCCGGGCGTCGGCCTGCGGGAATTGGTCGCCCCCAGGGAGCCGGACGGCCAGGACGCGGTCGTTAAGGGGGTTTTTTTGAACCAGATACTCTTTTTTGATGAAACCATCACAACACTTTCCGGCCTTATTGGTAGCGCTTTTCCTTGGACTGGGAATATCCACTGCTTCTGAGAAAAACAAACATGTTTTTTACCTGGGAAGCAGCTATGGAAGCAACCTGTATTACCTGGGAACCTCAGTATCTGACGACAGGGGTTTTTTGTCAACCGACCTCTCCTATGGATACGATTCAGTGCTCTGGATTTCGGGTTCGCTCTACAACCTTCCGGGATATTCCAGTGCCCTGCCTTTTTATGATCTGTCGGCAGGGCTGAACCTGCCATTGGGAAAATCTTTTGACCTGGGGCTTACCCTGGCGCGCCACCAGCTAACATCCCGTCCGGACACACTGTTTTTTAATTACACCTATGCCCTGGTTTCCCTTGGCCTGGACTGGAAACTATTGTACAGCCGGCTTGCAGTGGGGCGAACTTTCGGCGAATATGGTCAGACATATCTGAATTTAAAAAATTCCAGATACATGCAATCGGGCAATTTTTTTGCCAACAATTCATTTTTTTCTCTCGAGCCATCTGTGAATTTATATTTCGGAAGTTTCTACAGGCTGCATAGCCGTACCATTAGTTCGGGCCCGGGCCCTGGCGTTCGCCCTGGTCATGGCACGGGAAACTGGCAGTATAATTATTATACAAAGGGCTTTGGCCTGCTTGATGTTGAGTTTTCAATACCTGTTGCATTTAATGCAGGTATTTTTACCCTTGAGATGGAGCCCGTTTATTTATTGCCGGTTTTTGATGATCAATCCATTCATTCAGCCAAAGGATTCTCTTTTTTTATTAGTGCATATGTTCGTTTATCGCGTAAAAAATGAATATTCTGATTGTTGAAGATGAAAAAGGGCTGGCCGGTGAGATGGCCGGTTTTCTTAGAAAGGAGAATTATCTCTGCGATCTGGCCCATACGGGTGCCGAGGCTTCCGAAAAACTAACGGTCAATTTGTATGATTTTGTATTGCTGGATCTTGGGCTGCCCGATTATGAAGGTTTGGACCTGATAGAAGAGGCCCGGCAACTCAACCCCGAAGCGGCTTTTATCGTAATAACAGCCCGGGGCAGTATCCAGGATAAGGTGAAGGGGCTTGAACTGGGTGCCGATGATTACCTTGCCAAACCCTTTTCGCTTCTTGAGCTCAACGCTCGCATACAAGCTGTGGCCCGCCGCAAATTTCACCTGAAGGATCACAGGGTGCGCGCCGGGGAGTTTACCGTTGACCTGCAAAGAAGAACAGTAGCCCTTGGCCAGCAAGGCGTTGAACTTACCCGCAGGGAATACGAGCTGCTGGCTTACCTGCTGATGAACAAAAATAAGGTGCTTACCCGTATCCAGCTCTATGAACACCTCTGGGGAAATATCCTGGATGATCAGTACGACAGCAATTTTATTGATGTGCATATAAAGAACCTTCGCAAAAAACTCAGTGCATATGCCCCTGCACCCTGGATACAAACTGTCAGGGGAGTAGGCTATAGCGCAATCCTTGATTAATTGGCTATGATCCGTTTCCGCAACAAGCTTGCCTTGTTCAACCTGGTGTCGAAATTTGTTTTTGCTGCAGCTTTCCTGATCATCATGCCATGGGTGCTGGAGCGGTTCAACCTGCTGCAGACTGATCTTGAGCTGATTGAAAAAAGGGAGTGGGTTATTGACCTCATTGAACAGGGTGAGCTGGATCCCCTGAACCTAAGAATGGATGGGGAAGGATTTGGCAGCTACAATATCCTTAAGGAGGAGTATATTAGCCTTGAACCCGTGGAGCTGGTCGAGCATTATAATTTCATCGATGTTTCTCCCCGTATTGTTGATGATGAAACCATTGATTACCGGGTACTGAGTTACTCCTTTCTGATCGACGGACAGACCTACCTGCTGGAAATAGGCAAAAGCCTCTCGAGTATCGTGAATACCGAAAGGTATCTGCGACGGATCACTTTTTATTTCCTGTTACTTTTTGTAGTGATATCCCTGGTGTCGGATATCTCCTTTGCCAGGATACTTATCCGGCCCCTGGAAGACATCACCCGCAAGTTCCGAAACAAAAATAACCCTGCCGAATATAAAGCTGCTCCGGTGCAAACCTCAACCTACGAGTTCCAATACCTGGATAAAACTCTGGATGAAATGATGCAGCAGATACAGGAGTTGTTTCAGAAGGAAAAGCAATATACCGCAAATATATCACACGAGCTGCTGACTCCCGTTTCTATTCTTCGCAGTACCCTGGAAAATCTTTTGCTGAATCATGATCTGGATGATGCGGCAGCTGCTAAAGTGGAGGAAAGCCTGAAGATCCTTCACCGGCTCAAGAGCCTGGTGAATGCCCTGATGATGATTGCCCGCATTGAGAGCAGCCAGTATCTGAAAACTGAAACAGCAGAAATTCAACAATTGCTGGATGATGTCAGCTCCGAGTTGATCCCCCTGATAGAAGACCGGGAGATTTTGCTGCAAAGGAATTATTCCCTTGACTATACTTTGACTAAGGTAAACAAAACCCTTTTGTTTACCATGTTTTACAATGTGCTGAATAATGCCATTAAATTCACTCCCCGGGGAGGGACAATAATCCTTTCGGCAACAACTATTGGATCTGATCTTTTGGTTGAGGTTGCCGATAATGGCTCAGGAATACAACAAGAGCAGCTTGAAAAGCTTTTTAAGCGTTTTTCGGTAAATATTCCCAAGGAAGGAAATGGAACAGGCCTGGGGCTGGCCATAACAAAAAGCATTGCCGATTTTCATGGCGTGAGGATGAATGTGGTTTCCCAGGAAGCAAAGGGAGTGAAACTTTCTTTTATTTTCCATAGAAATTCATAATTCCTTCATCTTCCCATTTTTATATTTGTTACGTAATGGTAATAAAAACTAAAATGAATGTGTTATGAAATCCAAGATTTTATTGGCTGCAGCTGTTATGCTGATAGGTGCGGCGGCTTATTCCCAGGAACCCCCTGCCAGGGAAACCCAGCAAAGACAGAGGGAAAATCGTGAACAGGCCCAAAGGCAACGTGAGGCGAACCAGCAAAAATCGGTCAAAAACCAACAGGAGCGTGAGCAAAGAATGCAGCAACAGCAAAATCGCAAGCAGCAACGGCAGCAGCTGCGCCAGCAAAAACAGGATCAATCCTGCCAAAACCCTGGCCTGTTGGACTAATCCCTGTTCAGGTACTGGCGGTTGGTTCATAGCTGGGAAAAAAGGAATCTGCTGGTAGTTAAATTGTGGTTTAAGGGGGCAGCATTGGCTGCCTCTTTTTTTTTCTTTTTTTTTGTTTCTTGTTAACTACTTCATGATTTCTTCATCTTCCAGTTTTTAGATTTGTAGAAGAAACTGTTTTAAAACCTGATATTATGAAAAGAAATGTTCTATTATTCGCCGGCCTTATCATGCTGGTTGTTAGCGCTTTTTTCAACTCCTGCCAGAAGGAGCAGGCCGTTGAACACGGCACCCTTCATTTATCCATTACCGATGCACCTGTTGATGCAGATGGCATTGCAGGGGTATATGTCACCTTTACGGGAATCCAATATCATCATAATGGTTCCTGGAAAACCTTTGAATCCTTTCAGGGTCCCCAGACTTTTAACCTGCTGGATTTGACGCATGGTATTTCAGCTATGCTGGGCAGCTTCGATATGGAACCCGGGGTGTACAACCAAATACGTTTTGTGGTGGATGCTCCTGAGATCACTTCCGGGCCCATTGGAAACCCCGGGTGTTATCTTGAATTTGAAGACGGAAGCACAGCTCCCCTTTTTATTCCCAGTGGTGCAAGAACTGGATTAAAAGCCATTGGCCGGTTTGTTGTTCCTGTAAATGGGGAAGTTCACCTCACGGCCGATTTCGATGTGCGGAAATCTATTGTGCAGGCCCGCTATGGGAAGCGTTTTATCCTCAAACCCTTTATTCGCCTTGTTGCCGAGCATCAGGCCGGCATGATAAAGGGAAAAGTACTGAATGCTGTGCCCGAAAGTACCACAGTTATTTATGCATATTCTGCCGGCAGTTATGTACCCGAAGAAGCTCTTGATCCCGAACCGGAATCTCCAAGATTTCCCAATGCCATCAGCAGCGACAGAGTTTGCATGCAAGGAGGTTTTACCCTGGCTTTTTTGGCTGAAGGAAAATATGACCTGGTAGTGGCATCATTTTCCGGGGGAACTTTTGATAAAGTACTTGGAATTGTAAATGATGCTGAGGTAACCAGCAAAAAAGTAACCTTTATTGAGGTTGATGTTTCACAATTCGAATAATGCTCCACCCATGGATTAGAAAGAGGCGGCTGCTTGCTGCCTCTTTTTTTTATTTCTTTTGATAAATATTGACTTTTTCATGATTTCTTCATCTTCCGGGTGATAGCTTTGTATCAGAAACTTTTTTAAACTCAAAAAACTTAATGTTATGAAAAAGCAAATTTTAGCAGCAGCTGTAATCCTGATGATGGGTACAGCAGCTTTTTCCCAGGAAACCGAACGCAGCACAACCCGTCAGCGGCAAAATGAGAACCTGGAGCAGGGCCAGCGCCAGCGTGAAATGAACCAGGAAAGGACCCAGGTTCAAAACCACGGCCAGGAAGTTGGTCAGGCAGCCCGGGAAGGACAGGGTGGACAGGCAGTGAGCTCGGTAGCACAAACCCAGCGCGAACAAAAGCGCGAACAGAAAGCCCTTCGCCAGGAAGAACGCAAGCAGATCCGTCAGCAAAAAAGGGATCAGTCTTGCGCCAATCCTGAACAAATCCGCTCAAACCAGGGCCAGCGCAGCCCCCAAAGGGCTGGCCAGGGCCCGGCTCGTCCCCGGGGGGAACGCCCCTCTGGTTCGCGTCCGAAAAGATAAACTTTTCAGCCTGCCAGGGCAATACAGGCTGTCGGCATTGCTGACAGCCTGTTTTTTTTGCTGAATTCATTATCTGGGCATGGGGGAGCAGCCAGGAAATTGGGGTTAGTGCGCAGGCCTTGCCCCCGGCTAAAAAAACTTCCTTACCGGCAGTTAATATTTCTCAATTGTTTTGTTGTTTTGGGCCTTGGTGGTGAATCAATTCTTATCTATCTTTGAAGACAAAACGCAAAAATTAACCCACTATTTTATGAAAACTGTTGATGCAGCGATAATTGAGCGCGCCCGCCAGTGGCTTGGAGATGATTTTGATCCTGAGACGCGCAATCAGGTTCAGACACTTATGGATAATGACCCTGTAGGATTAACGGATGCCTTTTATCAGGATCTTGAATTTGGTACCGGTGGTTTGCGGGGTATCATGGGAGTTGGCACCAACCGCATGAACCGTTATACTGTGGGAATGGCCACCCAGGGGCTGGCCCAATATCTGAAGCGCAGTTTCCCGCTGCTGGATCCCATAAAGGTGGCTATCGCCTATGATTGCCGCAACAACAGCAGCTGGTTTACCGAAGTAGCTTCCGAGATCCTCTCGGCCAATGGCATCAAGGTTTACCGTTTTGGCTCACTGCGGCCCACCCCGCTGCTTTCTTTTGCTGTCCGTGAGTTGGGTTGCCAGGCAGGTATTGTGATCACTGCCTCCCATAACCCCAAAGAATATAACGGCTACAAAGTTTACTGGGATGATGGCGGGCAGCTGGTTCCTCCCCACGATAAGGCTGTGATCAGCGAGGTGCAGAAGATCAGCCGTGTGGATCAGATTCAGTTTGGCATTCGCGAAGACCTGGTGGAGGTGCTCGACGAATCCTTCGACCAGGTTTACATCGAGCGGATAAAAACCTTATCTCTTAACCCGCAGATCATTGCCCGCCATAAGGATATGCCAATTGTTTTCACACCCATACATGGCAGCACCGTCACCCTTGCTCCCGAGAGCCTTAGGGCTTTTGGCTTTGAGAATATTCATCATGTTCCCCAGCAGGATGTTGTCAGTGGGGATTTCCCAACAGTTGTTTCTCCCAATCCCGAGGAACCGGAAGCCCTGCACCTGGCCATTGAAAAAGGCAAAGAGGTGGATGCCGGGCTTATCATGGGAACTGACCCCGATGGCGACAGGGTGGGTTTCGTGGTCAAAAACCTGCAGGGTGATTATGTGATTCTGAATGGCAACCAGGCAGCAGCCATTTTGATTTATTACCTGCTTGAACAATGGCAGGTCAAGGGGAAACTTACCGGCAACGAATACATTGTGAAGACCATCGTAACCACCGAACTGCTGAAAAACATTGCAGACCATTACGGGGTGGAATGCCTGGATGTTCTCACCGGCTTTAAATACATTGCCGAAAAGATGCGTCAGCTCGAGGGGCAAAAAACCTTCATCGGTGGAGGGGAGGAGAGTTATGGCTACACGGTGGGTGATTATGTGCGCGACAAGGACGCGGTGATCTCCTGCTGCATGATGGCCGAGGCTTCCGCCTGGGCCCGTGAACAGGATAAATCGCTCTTCGGCCTGCTGATTGAGATCTACCGGAAATTTGGCTTTTACCTTGAAAAGCTGATCTCCCTGACCAAAAAAGGAAAAGCTGGCATGGAAGAAATACAGGCCATGATGGATCATTATCGTAAAAATACCCCTTCTGCCATAAATGGTATCCCGGTTACCAGGGTGAAGGATTACCTGACCCGCACCCAAACCGATATGACCAGCGGGCAGCAAACACCCCTTGATCTTCCGGCTGCCAACGTGCTGCAGCTTTTCCTGGAGGATGGCAGCAAAATCACCATGCGCCCATCAGGTACAGAACCCAAGATCAAGTTCTACTTCGGAGTAAAGGGACAGCTGCAGCATGCTGCTGATTTTGAAATGGAAAACCAGCGACTGGAACAAAAAGTGCAGGACATTATCGAAGCCATGCAACTGAGATAATAAATTTTTGGCTTTCAGTTCGTTGAAACATAAACCTTCCTATTTTTGCATGCTTTTTTGCAAAGGGAAGGTTTTTTTATTCCCCGACATCTTTTGCAGGCTGTTTCTGATTACTTCATTTCTTTCGAGCACCATGAGGACAATTGTTCTGCTTCTGATATCCAATGTATTCATGACATTCGCCTGGTATGGTCACCTGAAGTTCAAGCACGTGGTGCTCTGGAAGGTGATTCTGATTGCCTGGGGAATAGCCCTGTTTGAATATATCTTCCAGGTCCCGGCCAACCGCATTGGCCATGGCACCTTTAATGCTGCCCAGCTGAAAACCATACAGGAGGTGATCACCCTGATTGTATTTGCCGCTTTCTCTGTCCTTTACCTGAAGGAGGAATTTAAATGGAATTATGCAGTAGGTTTTGGGTTTCTTGTGCTGGCCGCCTTTTTTATCTTTAAGGAGTGGTGATGGCAAATA
>OBJA01000669.1_pt1 | contig 28056 bp, 18 predicted proteins | sample 1519751 | NCBI WGS metagenome assembly OBJA01 (sample SAMEA3881238, study PRJEB22517) | soil metagenome | biome: lake sediment; feature: soda lake sediment; material: sediment, water from around vicinity | place: India | collected 2013-12-23 | depth 3 m
CAAATACCACCCAGGCGGCGAGGGCGAGCAGAAAACGCATGTGTCCTCCTTGGATTTCGGGGCCGGAAGGGCCGGTTATCGCAGGGCGCCGACGATCAACAGGACATTCTCGCGCATCATGCCTATGTAGGTTTCTCCGGCGGTGCCGGCAGGTCCCATGGAATCGGAATAGAGCTCGCCGCCGATTCTCACGCCGGTCTCCCTGGCGATCTCCCGTATTTGTTTGGGATTGATGGAGGTTTCCACAAAGATCGCCGGCGCGCCGGACTCGCGGATGGACTGGACCACCCTGCGCCTGCGCTCCGGGGTCATCCCCGCCCCCACCTCGGCCCCGGTGGACCAGCCGACGGGGGCGATGGAGAGATAGTTGTTGCCGGGATTGAAGTGGTATTCCCGGCAGAAGTAGTTGAACGCATCGTGGGTCGTGACGAGGATTCGCCGCTCCGGCGGGATCCGGCCCACCTGCTCCCTCACCCAGGCATCGAGCACCCGCAGCTGCTGGAGGTAGAGACTGCCACGGGCTTCGAACTCCTCCCTCCGGTCCGGCAACAGGTCGATGAAGGCCCGGATGATATTGTTGACGTAGATCGCCGCGTTGCGGGGGGAGAACCAGGCATGGGGGTCGACGATCCTCTGGCCGTCGACTTCGAGATCGAGGGGTTTGACTCCTTCGGTTACGGTGACGAGCGGCTTGCCGGCGTCTTTCGCCAGGGTGGCCATCCAGTTCTTGCCTTCCAGGTGCAGCCCGTTTTCCAGACAGAGATCCGCGCCCAGCACCGCCTGGACGTCAGCGGGGGTGACCTGGTAGGTGTGCGGGTCGGCGCCGGGGGCGAGGATCGACTTCACCGTCAAGGCGTCGCCGGCGATCTGCCGGGCGAAGTCGGCAATCTGGGTGGTGGAGGCTATCACCACCGGTTTGGTCTCCGCGGCGGTCGCGCCGGGGGACCCCAGACAGAAAATGAGGCATAGCAGAACCAACGTGAGTGTTTTCATTGTCTTCCCCATCAGCACCCCCACCTTTTGCCGTTTCCTTAATACCTTAGAAATTCGTTTCTCGTTTTTTGAAACGAAATTCGTGAGGGTACTCATCCCCTCTGCAGCGGGAAGGGATGACAACCCTTGGGTTGCGGGCGTCAGCCCGCAACAGATAAGATAATAGAGTGTATGCTATATATCTTTTCAGCAGGTGCAAGTTCTTTCAAGTTCAAAGCATGAATTCCCGGTGACGGCCTGCGTCCCTTGTGCAGACCAGAGGTAACCGTTCAGCCGGCCGTAGGGGCGAATCTTGTATTCGCCCGGGAAGCGTTCGAAATACTGAGGGTCTGGCCAAAATGCTCGCCCTACCGACTGGCGATCACAAGGATCGCCCCTACACCCCCAGGCGGGAGCATCGATTGAATGGCAAAGATCGGCAAAAGGAAATCCTGGTGAACGTTTACGACCAGAGGCCGGATTGGCGGGATCGCAAAAAAAGACGGAGGGCGGTGGAATCCCCTGCGAAACCATGTTCAGCGACGACGATTTCAGAAAACTCCTCGACCGGCTCGACCTGCCCTGGGCCGGGTACCGCAAGGTGCGGGGGGGCGTGAAAAAGCGTATTCGGCGGCATATGGAGGATCTGGGTTGCCGGGATATGCCGGCGTACCTGGCTCTCTTCGAGCAGCGGCCGGACGTTCGCGAGCAATGCCGGCAATGCCTGCTGGTGACCATCAGCCGGTTCTTCCGGGACCGCCGCCTCTGGGACCACCTGCGGTTTCGCTGGCTTCCCGTATTGAAAGAGCATTACCCCGAAGGGCTGCGGGCATGGTCGGCGGGTTGCGCCGGCGGCGAGGAACCGTACAGCCTGGCCATGGTCTGGGTTGCCTCGGCTGAAAATGCCGAGCAGCTGCCTCCCCTGCGCATCACGGCGACCGATGCCAGCCCTGAGTGCCTGGAGCGTGCCCGGCGCGGGATCTACGACTCCGGCAGCCTGCGGGAAATTCCCGGCGATCTGCGGCGGCGATTTCTTGCCCCCCTGCCCCGGCACCGGTGGGGTATCGATCCGCATCTGAAGGCCTTCATCGACTGGAAACCACACAACCTGCTGGCCGATCCTCCACCCGCCGCGGATGGCGCATTCCACCTCGTCCTGCTCCGCAACAACCTCCTCACCTACTACCGGGGGGAGCCCCTGCGGGCGGCCCTGGAGGGCATCATCCAGGCCATGGCGCCGGGCGGCCTGCTGGTCCTCGGTTCCCACGAGCATCTGCCCGAGGTCTCCCTGCCTTTTACCCGCGACGATGATTGCCCCTGGATTTACCAGATGGCAAGCGAGGCGTCTTAGGAAGTCGTCTCCGCGCTTGCCTTCTCCCTCTCCGTCTGCAAACCGGCGAAGCCGGGCCAGGAGAGGGTGAGTCTTGCCCCGCCCAGGGGGGAGTCGGCAATGGTTACCTGGCCGTTGTGCCATTTGATGATCCGCATGACGATGGCCAGGCCCAGGCCGTAGCCGCCGGAATTGTGGCTGCGGCTGGCGTCGAGGCGGGTGAATGGCTCGAAGACCCTGCCGGTCCTGTTCCCGGATGCCCGGGCCGTCGTCGTCGATGTGGATGATGCAGTTGTCGCCGACTCGCTGGGCGATGAGCTGGATTCTTTCTTCCGCGTGTCTCAGGGCATTCTGGAGGAGGCGCCCTAGCCAGGTACTTCGGTTTGAAGCGGCCCTCGGCCAAATGCTCGTCGAGCCGGTAAAGCAGCCGGCAGGCCGATCGATTCGTCGAGCAGCTGGCGGAGAAAGTACGATCTTTGCGCAACGCATTCTCCCTGGCCTATATTAGTAGTGGTAGGCTAGTCTGCAAATTGATACAATCTACAACATCTTCGCTACAGATTTTTGTACAGCCGACGGATAAATGTCTTATACTGCAGGGATACCTGCGCCTGTACAGGATTTTGGACTTTTCCGGCCGCGGAAATGGAGTGTGGAAGCCGGATGCCTGTTAACATCGATAAATATCTGCTAAGGGAGGGAGCAAAATGATCTTAAGAAGAAAAAAGGTGGTGGGAATGCTGGCCGCAGTGAATGCGCTGGGCATCCTCTTCGCCGGCAATGCCATGGCCTACCTGGATAGGCCGAATTACGCCCAGTTGAAGCTCGGGGCGTTCCAGCCGACCGACGACCTCGACGACGCCGATTTCGATACCGGCCTCCAGGTCTCCGGTGCCTACGGCCGATATCTGACCCGCAACCTGATAGTGGAAGTGGGGATCGACGGCTTTTCCCTGGACAGCGATTTTGACGGCAGCAACGACCTGGCCGGCAACTTCGACCAGGACAACACCCTTTCCGTGGTGGCTTTGCTGGTTACTTTGAAAGGCGAAGTGCCGGTCGGCTCCGCCAACATTTTCGGCGGCGTCGGGGCCGGCTTCTATGCCGCCAACCTGGACAGCGATATCGAATCGGAGCGGCTTGGCGATTTCAGCACCGATGATAGCGATCAGGTGTTCGGTCTCCATGTGGTCGCGGGTGTGAACTACGATATCACCGACCGGTTCTTTGCCGGTGTGGAAGGGATGTACCGCTGGACCGACGATCTCGATATCGACGAAACCGTTGCCTCCATCCCGGTCTCCTACAACGGCGATCTGAGCGGCTTCTCCATCACCATCAACGGCGGGTTCAGGTTCTGATTCAGGAGCCAGAAACCAGAAGACAGAAGACAGACTGATGAGGCGCTTCGCGCCCGGGAAGGTTCCCCTCTGCAGTGGGAGGGGATAAGCCATTGGGGTTGCAGGCGCCAGCCCATGAGGCAAGAGAGGATGAAATCGTCAGGCTGCAGGTGACAGATTACATATGCAGGTGCAATATTGGGGCGCGAAGCGCCTGAATAATACTGTCATCTGTCATCTGTCATCTGGTTTCTGGCTTCTGGCATCCAGCCGGTACCGGAGGGTGGCCCGCGACAGCCCCAGGAGCCGGGCCGCCTTGGAGACATTGTTGCCGGCAACCTCCATGGCGTAGTGGATGCAGCGTCTCTCCACTTCCTCCAGGCCCACCCGGTGATCGAACACCAGCAGCTTGACGATCTGGTCGAGCTCGAGTTCGCCCAGCGGCTTGTTGTGGCTTTCGTGGAGGATCACGTGGCGGGAGGTGATCTTCTCGCCCTTGGCCAGGATCATCGCTCGCTCGAGCACGTTGCGCAGCTCGCGGATATTGCCTTTCCATGGATGGTGGTAGAGCATCTCCATGACCTTGTCCGACATCACCGGAGGCCGCCGCCCGAAGGCGGTGGCGAACTCCTTGATGAAGTGCCGGGTGAGCAGCGGGATGTCGTCGCGCCGTTCGCGGAGCGGCGGGATGCGGATGGGAAAGACGCTGATCCGGTAGTAGAGGTCTTCCCGGAATTTCTTCTCCCGGACCATGGCCTCCAGGTCCTTGTTGGTGGCGGCGATGATCCGCACGTCGGTCTGGATGGGCTTGCCGCCGCCCAGCCGCTCGAAGCTCTTCGACTCGAGGACCCGCAGGAACTTGGCCTGCACGTCCGGCTCCATGTCGCCGATCTCGTCCAGAAACAGCGTGCCTCCGGAGGCGATCTCGAACTTGCCCTTCTTCAGCTGCTGGGCCCCGGTGAAGGCACCCCGCTCGTAGCCGAAGAGCTCGGCCTCGAGCAGGGTATTGGGGATGGCAGCGCAGTTGACCGGCAGAAAAGGCCCCTTGCTGCGCGGGCTGTTCAGGTGGGTGGCCCGGCTCAGGAGCTCCTTGCCGGTGCCGGATTCCCCGGTGATGAGCACCGTGGTGTCGGTATGGGAAACCTCGCCCGCCAGGCGCAGGATTTCGCAGATCTCGCTCGAGTTGCCGATGATGTTGTTGAAGGTGTACCTGCTCTCGATCTCGCTCCTGAGATACTTGACCTCTGAGGTCAGCTGGCTGATCTGCATGGCCTTTTCCACGCAGGAACGGAGCTTGTCCTCGGTGAAGGGCTTGGTTACGTAGTCGAAGGCGCCGAGGCGGATCGCCTCCACCGCGTTGTCGATGGAGCCGAAGGCGGTAATGATGATCACCGGCACCTCGGGCTTTGCCTCCTTGACGTGGTTCAAGACCTCCATGCCGCACTTCTTCGGCAGTTTCAGGTCGGTGATCACCAGGTGGATGGTCTCGCTGTCGAAGATCTCGACGGCCTCCGCCCCGTCCCGTGCCTCGTACATCTGAAGAGGCAGGTCGGACAGGAGCATCATGATGACCTCGCGCATGCGGGTCTCGTCCTCAACTATGAGCAGGTTTGTCATCGCTTGCCGGTTTCTTCAGAATGCAGGGGAAAAAAAGATGGAAGGTGGTGCCGCGGCCTTCCTTGCTGTCGGTTTCGCTTTCAATCTCTATATGGCCGCGGTGCAGCCGGACCAGCTGAGAGACGATGGAGAGCCCGAGGCCGATACCGTCGTCGCGGAAACTGACGAAGGGCTCCATGATCTTGCCCATGTACTCCTCGGGGATGCCGCAGCCTTCGTCGCGGATGGAGATGGTCAGCCAGTCGCGGGCCACGGTGAAGGGATTGCGGATGGAGATGAAGCGCTTCTTGATCTTCAGCTTCTCCGGCTCCTTCTCCGCCCGGATGGTGATGGAGATCGTCCCCCCGTTCGGCATCGCCTTGAAGCTGTTTAGGAAGATATTCATGAAGATCTGGCGGATCTGGGACGGGTCTGCCTCGAACAGGGGCACGGAGGGCGGGAAGTCGCGGACGAAGCGGTAGCCCTCCTCCCGGTAGCGCTCCTCGGTGGCGGAGAGGGTTTCCTCCAGCAGGCGGATGATGTCCACCTCGGCGAAGACCGGCGCGGCGGGCCTGGCGAAGGCCAGAAAGGTCTTGAGGGTGTTGTCCAGGCGCATCACCTCGGCCATGATGAAGCTCGCCGCCTTCTCCCGCATTTCCCAGGGACGCTGCCGGTCGAGGACGATCTGAGTCGAGCCGAGGATGATGCCCAGGGGGTTCTTGATCTCGTGGGCAATGCCCGCGGTCATCTTGCCCACCGCCGCGAGTTTCTGTTTCTCCTGGAGTTCCGCATAGGTGGACTTCAGCTCCACCAGGCTCTCCCGCAGCGACAGGGCCATGCGGTTGAAGGAGCGGGCGAGGTCGCGGGCGATATCCGGGTCCTTGATGGCCACCCGGTACTCCAGGTCGCCGCCGGTGATCCGCTCGATGCCCTGCCGCAGTCGGAGGAGCGGGCTGATGATGGTCCTGGCCAGCAGGTAGCTGAGGATGCTCGACAGCAGGATGGCGATGACGACCAGGGTGATGGTGGTCATCTTGATCACCTGGATTTTTGTCAGGTAATCGGAGATCGAGAGTGTCACCCCCACCGTCCAGTCCTTGTCGGGGTAGCGGGCGTAGGCGGTGAAGAACTGCTCGCCGCCGAAGGAGGTGCGGCCGAAGCTGGCCTTCCTGTTCGTCAGCTCGGCCAGGCTCGCCCGCAGCAGGTCCAGCCGGTCCGGCTCGTCCGGCCGGCCGGCCAGCCAGGGGTGGGCGATGAGGTGGCCGGTGCGGTTTTCGAAGATATAGGCGATGCCGTGGCTGCCGATATCGATGCCTTGCAGGAACTTGGAGAAGGCGACCAGGTCGATGTCGATGCCGCAGACTCCGCGGAGGTATTTGTCTTCTTCGTAGATGGGGGCGGAGACGGTGATGCCGGGTTTCTGGGTCGAGGCGAAGAGGTAGACGTCGGTCCAGTTGATCCCCCGGCTGGCCGCGGCGCCCTTGTACCAGGGGCGGGTCCGGGGATCGAAGATCTTGTGCACCTCCGGGCTCTGGGGCGGCACCATGAGGAAGCGGCCGCGCTCGTCGCCGAAGTAGATGTTGACGAACTCCGGGTGGTCCTTCCGGAACAGATGGAAGTAGTGGAGCAGTTCCCGGTCGTCGGTGGAGTTGATCAACCCTTTGGCGAAGAGCGAGGCCAGCAGGTTGACATTATGGGTATGCTGGGCGAGGAAGGAGGTGACGCGTTTTGAAATCTGTTCCGCCGTACCGATGGTGTACTGCTCCATCTGGTCCTCCGCCACCTTCAGGGCCTGCAGGTAGCCGACGTAGCCGGTGCCGGGGATGAAGATGACGATCACCAGGACCAGGGCGAGAAAGACCCGCAGGTGAAAGGACTGCCGGTATTTCCTGAGGGTGTGCTTGAATCTCATCGCGGTCCTTCCGGAGACGCCTGCCGCCGTTGCGCGGACAGGGCGAGGAGAAGATCGTTCTTCAGGCCTGCGTCGAAATCGCTCCTCTGCAGGTACTCCCTGGCCAGCTGCTCGCTTTGCGCGTCAAAGCCGTGGGCCTCGACCAGAACCTTCAGGGCGATACCCGTCAGGAACTCGCCCGCGCCGGCCTGGCGAATGGCCGAAAAAGACTGCCAGGCTTCCTCCCGGTTCGCCGCGTGGCGGACGATCTCCAGGTGGGCGATATGCCTCCAGGTGAGGACGGCCTTCGGGTAGGCGGCGTACTGATTGTAGGGGTCGGCCGGGCGGATCGTCAACCAGGGCACGGGGGCGGCCGAACTCAGTCTCTCTTCGGGATAGAGGTCGATGAGGCGCCGATACCAGGCGACACCCTGGCGGGTATCGCCCTCCAGGTCGCAGGCGAGCCAGCCGAGGTACCAGAGAGCCTTGGCGGCAACGACCGGCAGCTCAGGGTACCTGTCGAGTACTGCCAGATAGCTGTTTTTGGCAAGGAGACGCTGGTTCCGGTCGGCCAGGCGGTAATCTTCGCCCAAGGCCAGGTAAGCCAGCTCCAGCGCGGCAGTGGCCGTCTGCTCCCGAGCCTCGGGGAAAACCAGCTCGACCGCCTTCAGCGCGGCGGCCTTTTCCTCGGTTTCGTCGAAGGTCGAGCGGGCGTACCGAAGCTGCTCTTCGGGTGTCGGGAAAACCGGGACCTGTCGCCCGTCGACGAGGAGGGTGCGGGCCACCTTGCCCTCGCGTGGCTCAGTCGCAGATGTCGATGCGCCAATCGTCAAAGGCAGGAGGAAGACCATCGCCACCACCAATCCCACCATCGACAACGGGTGGAGGAAATGAACTTCGCAGGGGCGATCCCTGTGCCCGCCCGCCTTCTCGTGCCCGCTCAGGAGCGAATCTGCACCGTTCATCTCGGAATCCTCCGGTCCAAGACCTTTTTCCCGCATAGTCGACGCTCTTCACGCGGGTAAATGATTGCCACAGAAGGATAGCACCATAATCAAAAGAAACAAAGCTTTGGCGATCAGAAGACAGACGGAATGTGTGCCACCCTCTATCTGTCTTCTGTCCTCTGGCTTCTGTCTTCTAAACCTACGCCGCCTGCCGCAGACTGTCGCCTCCTCGATCTTCCGTTTTCCGGATTCTGTCTTCCGACTCCGCCCGGCGCAGCCGCTGCATGACATAGAGGATCAGAAACAGGGCCGCGCCGAAGGCATAGCCGGTGTGGCGCAATTCCTCGGGGATGCCGACCAGCCTCGTCAGCAGTTCCGGGCGGAACAGGATGAGGGCGGTCAAGAGGAAGAGCGGCAGCTCGTAGACCTTGTTCCTGATGATGAACCAGCCCTGGACGGCGATGGAGAAGGCGCAGCTGGCGAGACAGGTCATGACCAGGATCAGCAGGGCCTGCGGCCAGGAGTCGATGTTGTGGAGGATAAGGTCGGTGTTGAAGATGAACATCAGCGGCAGTATCGCCGTCCTGATATCGTACAGGAAGCCCTGCACCCCGGTGGCGATGGCCGGCGCCTTGGCGATCGCCGCGGCCGCGTAGGCGGCGAGACAGACCGGGGGGGTGTCGTCGGTGAGGATGCCGAAATAGAAGCAGTAGAGGTGGGCGGCGATGAGCGGCACCAGAAAGCCGTTCATCTGGCCGACCTCGAGGATCACCGGCACCATCAGCGAGGCGACGACGATGTAGTTGGCGGTGGTGGGCAGGCCCATGCCGAGCATCAGGCTGCACAGGGCGGCGATGATCAGGAGCAGGTAGACATTGCCCATGGAGAGCGTGGCCACGATGGAGGTGATCAGCTGGCCGAGTCCCATGGCCACGATGCCGACGATGATGCCGGCGGCGGCGCAGGCGGCGGCCACGGTGATCATGTTGCGCCCGCCGGCGGCAAGGCCTGCGAACACGTCGACGACGCCCTGCCGGAAGGCAGGCGCCAGCGGTTCCCCTCGCCGCCAGGCCCGGACCGGATGCTGCAGCAGCATCACCGCGCCGATGGTGACGATGGCCTTGAAGGCGGAGACCTCGGGGGAATGCCGGACGACGATCAGCTCATAGAGCAGGACGGCCAGCGGGACCATGAAATGGATGCCGCCGACAAGGGTTCGGAAGAAGTTCGGCAGCTCGCTCTTCGATATGCCTTTCAGGCCGAGCTTGCAGGCCTCGAGGTGGGTGATGTAGAAGAGCGCCACGTAGATGGCCACGGCCGGCACGATGGCCGCCTTGCACACCTCCGAGTAGGGGACGTTGACATATTCGGCTATGATGAAGGCGGCGGCGCCCATGACCGGCGGCATGATCTGGCCATTGACGCTTGAGGCGACCTCGATGGCGGCGGCTTTGGTGGGCGGATACCCGACCTTCTTCATCATCGGGATGGTGAAGGTCCCGCTGGTGACGACGTTGGCGACACTCGAGCCGGAGATCGAGCCGGTCATGCAGCTGCCGAGGACCGCGGCCTTGGCGGGGCCCCCGCGATAGCCGCCGAGCAGGCTCATGGCCAGCTGGATGAAATATTTGCCGCCGCCGGCCTTGTCGAGCATCGCCCCGAAGAGCACGAAGAGAAAGACGATGGTCGCCGAGACATGCAGGGGCACACCGTAGATGCCTTCCGTGGACATGGTCATCTGGCCGACGAACCGGTTGACGGAGACGCCCTTGAAAGCTATGAAATCAGGCATGTACGGACCGAAAAAGGCGTAGAGGATGAAAAACAGGGCGATGGTGGGCATGGCCGGCCCCAGCACCCGGCGGGCCGCCTCCAGCAGCAGGGCGATCAGCATGAGACCGAAGACCAGGTCGCGGAAAATCGGCATGCCCACCCGTTCCACCATGCCGCTGTGGTCGATGACGATATAGAGGGCGGATACCGCGGCCAGCGCGGACAGGCAATAGTCGAGCACCGGAATTCGGGATCCGGTCGAGAGGAACTTGAGACCGAAGCGGTTCTTCTTCAGCATCGGATAGTTGAGGAAGATGATCGACAGGGCGAAGCCGAGGTGAATGGCCCGGACGAGGGTCGAGTCGAGGATCCAGAAACTGGCGATGGACAGCTGGAACAGGGACCATGCCACGGCGAGCGTGGGGATGATGTAGCGGGAGAAACCCGCCGGCTGCCGGCCGACCCCCTCTTCCTCCTGGGCTATTTTTTTTGCTGTTTCAATGCCTTGATCGTTGGTGGCCGGATCGTGGCCGGGCGGTGCGGGGTTTTTCTTGGTGTGCATGATCTCCTCCGGGTCATGAGTACCTTGGAAATTCCTTTCCTGAATGAATTTCCTGAGGGTACCTGTCCCCCTCAAGGGGGTACTGAAAAGAGTCCCCTCTATGGGGGGTGCGCTGAAACGTGTACTGCGGGCCGATCGATCGGGTGGGCGGACAGTCATTGTCGCCGGGCAGCCGGCATGACTGATGCACAAAGGGCCGGGAGAAAGGAGTTTCTTCCCGGCCCTGACCCGCCCTACTTCATCAGGCCGGCTTCCTTGTAGTACTTGATCGCCCCCGGATGGAGGGGGGCGGAGAGGCCCTGCAGCATGCTTTCCTTGGTCAGGACCGCGTAGGCGGGGTGCAGCTTCTTGAAGTTTTCGAAGTTGTCGAAAACTTCCTTGGTGACGGCGTAGACGATATCGTCCGGCACCTTGGCGGAGGTGATGAGGGTGGCCTGGACCCCGAAGGTATCGACGTTCTCCTTGTTGTCGGCGGTCGGGTAGTTTTCGATCGGGATGTAGGACTTGGCGTAGTAGGAGGACTTGTTCAGCAGGTTGTCCACCGCGGTGATCTGGATGAAGCGCACCTTGCGGGCGCCGGCGGTGGCTTCCTTGATGGCGCCGTTGGGATGGCCGACGGTGTAGAAGAAGGCATCGATCTTCTCGTCCTGCAGGAGGGCGGGCGCCTCGGAGGCCTTGACGCTTTCCGCCTTCAGGTCCTTCTGATAGTCGATGCCCGCGGTCTCCAGGGCATCGATGGCGTTCTGGCGGTTGCCGGAACCGGGGTCGCCCAGATTGACCCGCTTGCCTTTCAGGTCGGCCAGGGTCTCAATATTGGCGTCGGCCGCGGCCACCAGGGTAACCACTTCCGGGTAGATGGAGAATACCGCGCGGAGATCCTTCTGCGCCCCTTTGTCCTGCCATTCGGCCAGGCCGTTGTATGCCTGGAACTGCCGGTCGGACTGGGCGATGCCGAATTCGAGATCGCCGGCCAATACGGCATTGATATTGAATACGGAGCCGCCGGTTGCCTCGACGGTTGCCCGGATGCCGTACTGGTCCTTCTTGCTGTTGACCATGTTGGCGATGGCGCCCCCTGTCGGGTAGTAGACGCCGGTGATGCCTCCGGTACCGATAGTGAGAAAGGAAGTTTTCGCCTGGGCCTCAGCCGGGGGGCTGACGAGCAGGAAAAGACCAAAGAAAGCAGCCGCCGCTTTTGCAAATGTACGTTCCATTTCGATCTCCACGTTATAGTTTTTCCAAGAATCGACCGTTACGACAGATTTATACGTTTTTCTCCTCCTTTGCTGGATTTGTGGTATGTGGTATTTTGCGGTTCCATGAGCAATCTCCGTGCCAAGCTCCCGGGCCGGGCGGAATCGTCCGTCGCGATGTAAAAATATTTTAGATGCCGAACGGTTATCCGTCAGGTCGCGAGGCGCGGGGCAGCCGGCACCAGGAGCGGGTTTGAGCATTTCCTCAACTTTGGCCTGAGGCGACGGTCGCCAGGCGGGAAATTTATGTTGAGTTCCAAAACGTTAACGAATAATTGATCATTTCCTCATATTTTTAATCGCCACCACGGGGTAGCCCGCCAAAGCCGCCTTGGCGGTCAATGCCGAAAAATCCTGCAATGCAGGCAGGCTCGGTCGTTGCCCGCGAATTTTCATTTTGACTCGTGCGACTCTCCCTCCTATACTGAAACATGCTTCAGCATAGGCATCAGCGCCTCCAGGAGATCCCTCCCCTATGAAAAAACACGTTCTGATCGTCGAAGATGCGCGAATGTTTTCCAAGGTTCTGCAGAACCGTCTGGAGGAACATGGGTTTTCGGTGGTCGTGGCCGAGAGCCTGGCGTCAGCCCGCACCGAGACCGAAAAGAACCGGGACCTCTTCTTCATCGCCCTGCTCGATCTCAATCTGCCGGACGCACCGGACGGAGAGGTGGTAGACCACATTACCGCCTGCGGCATTCCCTGCATCGTCTTCACCGGGTACTTCGACGACGAACTCCGCGAGCAGATGATCCAGAAAAGGGTGGTGGATTATGTCACCAAGGAAGACCCCTCCAGCATCGACTTCGTCATTCACCTCGTCTGCCGGATCCACGAGAACCAGAAGACCCGGGTGCTGATCGTCGATGACTCCGCCACCGCCAGGCGTTACGTGCTCGACCTGCTCGCCATCCAGCAGTACAGGCTGGCGGAGGCGGCGAGCGGCGAGGAGGCGCTGGCGGCGCTCGCCACGTATCCGGACATCAGGGTGGTCCTGACCGACTATATGATGCCGGGCATGGACGGTTTCGAGCTGACCAAGAAGATCCGCCTGAAGTACGGTCGTAACGAGGTGGCCATTATCGGCATGTCGGGCTACGGCAACAACATCCTGTCCGCCAAATTCATCAAGTACGGCGCCTCCGACTTCATCATCAAGCCCTTTCTGGTGGAGGAATTCCACTGCCGGGTCAGCCAGAACGTCGAGATCCTCAGCCATATCCGCGCCCTGGAGGACGCGGTGACCAGGGACTTCCTCACCGGTCTCTACAACCGCAGGCATTTCTTCAGCGTCGGCGCCAAGCTCTTTGCCAGCGCCAGACGGAACCAGATCACCCTGGCCACGGCCATGCTCGACATCGATCACTTCAAGTCGGTCAACGACAGCCACGGGCATGACGTGGGCGATACGGCCCTCCGGCACCTGGCGCGGGTCCTGAGGAAAAACCTGCGCGAGACGGATGTCGTCGCCCGCATGGGCGGGGAAGAGTTCGGCCTTCTCCTGGTCAACATGGACCGCGAGGCACTGGAGCCGTTCCTGCACCAGCTCTGCGCGAAAATCGCCAATCATCGCATCTCCTGCAACGACAAGGTCGTCGCCATCACTGCGTCCATCGGGGCCTGCGCGACGATCCGCGGCTCCCTGGACGAGACCCTGAAGGTCGCCGACCGTTGTCTCTACCGGGCCAAGGAACAGGGCCGGAACATGGTCGTTATCGAGTGAGTCCGGGATTACAGCTGAAAGACGGGGTGAGGCTCATGGTGGTCGACTGCCGGGACCGCCGCGCGGAACTGCAGGCAGTCCTGGAGGAAATCTCCTCCGGGGTGCAGCCGTTCTTCCCCTCCGACCCGGCTGCGGCAATCGACCTGGCCCGGGTCGAGGATCCCGATGTCATCCTTCTCGACATCGCCATGCCGAAGGTCTTCGCACTCTGCAGGAGAATAAAGGACGACCCGAGCCTTGCGGCGATTCCCGTGCTCTTTCTCACCACCGGCAAGACCTGCCGCGACCGTCGCAGGCAGGCCCTGCAGGCCGGGGCGGAAGACTTTCTCCGGCGGCCCTTCGACGGCCTGGAACTGGCAGCCCGCCTCACGGCCGTGGCCAGGATCAAGGCGGAGAGGGTGCAGCGGCGCCGGGCGGAACAGGCCCTTGCCGAAAACAACGAACGGTTCATCATCACCCGCCGCCAGGCGGAGATCGCCCTCTCGGAAAGCGAGGCCCGCTACCGGCGCCTTACCGAGGGCCTGGCGGATTACCAGTACACCGTCAGACTGAAACGGGGCGAACCGGTGGAGACGGTGCACAGCCCCGCCTGCCTCTTCGTCACCGGGTATTCGGCCGAGGAGTTTGCCGCCGACCCTTATCTCTGGCTCGACATGGTCACCCCCGACGACCGGGAGATGCTTATCGAGAGGGTCAACCAGGTCCTCTCCGGGCGGGACATCGCGCCGATCGAGCATAAGATCGTCAGGAAGGACGGCGTCGTCCGCTGGGTCAGCGACAATATCGTGCTCAACCGGGACGAGGAGGGCGTCCTGCTGTCCTACGACGGGATCGTCAAGGACATCACCGAACGCAAGCAGGTGGAGGCGACCAACCAGATGCTCCTGCGGGAGACCCAGGACCGCTACCACGAGATCGCAGCCCTCATGCGGGCCTCGCGGGCGGTTCTCGAGAATCCCGACTTCCCCGAGACCGCCAGGGTAATATTCGCCGAATGCCGCCGCCAGCTGGAGGCCTCGGCCGGTTTCATCACCCTGCGGTCGGACGGGACCGGCGAGACCGAGGAGCTGTTCTTCGACAGCAGCCTGCCCGGGGGCATCGTCCCGGACCGGAAGCCGCTGGTTCCCACCGGCCTGCGCGCCGAGGCCTACCGCATCCGCAGGACGGTCTTCGCCAACAAGGCCGTGCCGGGCGGGGACCTCGATTTCCTGTGTGGCGGCAGGACTGCGGCCGCCAATATGATCCTGGCGCCCCTGCCCGTGCAGGGCCGGGTGATGGGCCTGATCGGCCTCCTCGACAAGCCCGGCGGCTTCACCGGGGAAGATGCCCGGATCGTCACGGGTTTCGGGGAGATCGCAGCGCTTGCCCTGGCCAAGAGCCGAAATCTCGACTCCCTGGAACGGAGCGAACTGCGCTTCCGTTCCCTCATCGAAGCGGCAACCGACGCCATAATCTCCATCGACGGCGAAGGCCGGATCACGCACTGGAACCTGGGTGCGGAGAAAATCTTCGGTTTCACCGCCGGGGAAGCGGCGGGCAGCCTCATCGCCACGATCGTCCCCGACCTGATGCATCGGGGGCGGGACCTCGATCCGGGCGGACCGGCCGGCGGCAGTCAGCACTGCTCGCGGGAATCGAGGGAAATGGTCGGGCGGAAAAAGGACGGCAGCCTCATTCCCCTCGAACTGACGGTATCCCGGTGGCAGACCAGGGAGGGTCTCTTCTTCACCGTCATCACCCGCGACATCAGCGAACGCAGGCAGCAGGAGCAGGCCCGGGCAAAGCTCCAGGCCCAGCTGAATCAGGCCCAGAAGATGGAGGCCATCGGAGTCTTGGCCGGCGGCATCGCCCACGATTTCAACAACATTCTCGGCGCCATCATCGGCTACACGGAAATGGCCAGGGAAGATGCGGGGGGCCGGATGCCCCTGGCGGGCGATCTCGACAAGGTCCTGCTCGCCGCCCACCGGGCCAAGGACCTGGTCAGGCAGATCCTCGGCTTCAGCCGGCAGTCGGCCGTGGCCCGCATTCCCATGAAGATCCTGCCGCCGGTCAAGGAAACGCTCAAGATGCTGCGCGCCTCGATCCCCACCACGATCGCCATCCGGCAGAGGCTGCAACCGGTCGGGCAGTCCATCCTGGCCGACCCCACGCAGGTCCACCAGATTCTCATGAACCTCTGCTCCAATGCCGCCCACGCCATGGAGCCGGGCGGGGGCACGATGACGATCGCGGTGCAGGAGGTATTGATCGACAAGCCCCTTACCTTCGACTCCGGCCGGCTGCTGCCGGGGGAATACGTCGAACTGGCCGTGTCCGACACCGGTACCGGCATCGGGCCGGATGTCCGGAGCAGGATCTTCGACCCCTACTTCACTACCAAGGAGGTGGGGAAAGGCACCGGAATGGGGCTGTCGATCATTCACGGCATCATCAAGAGCTACGGCGGCGCTGTTGCCTTGGACAGCGTGGTCGGGGAGGGAACCACCTTCCGCGTGTACTTCCCGGTGGTTCGGGAGGAGGAAAAGATGGAGGATTTCGCTGCCGCCCCGCCCCAGGGCCGGGAACGGATCCTCTTCGTCGACGACGAGGAGGTGTTGACCAAGATGGGGAAATTCATGCTGGAACGGTTGGGCTACACCGTGACGGTGTGCAACAGCAGTTCCGAAGCCCTTGCCGCCTTCACCGAGGATCCCGGCCGCTACGACCTGGTCATCACCGACCAGACCATGCCCGGCATGACCGGCACCGAGTTGGCATGCAGGCTGCTGCAGCAGAGGCCCGGCCTGCCGATCATTCTCTGCACCGGCTACAGTCACCTGGTCGACGAGGAATCGGCCAAGCAGTTCGGCATCAAGGGCTTTGCCTGGAAGCCCTTGTCGAGAAGTGTCATCGGCGGGCTCATCCGTCTGGTTCTCAATGACGGGAAACCGTAGCTCCGCGATTCATCCCGCCATCCTTTTTGCCGATTGTCGAGTAAGGTTGAAGTTTTACCTGTATGGATCGAGGCCAAATGGTTACATTGTTTCGAATACGGAGGAAAAGGAGCCTCTTCAGTCGACGGAATGACCATTCCGCGGCCATTGCCCAGCAGGATGCGCTGTCCGATCAAGCGGAGAGAGCCAAAAAAAAGATTATGAACGAACAGGTCGTGAAAGAACTGGCAGAGATCGTGGGTGCGGCAAATGTCTCCGTCTCTTCGGTCGACAGGATAACCCACTCCTACGACGCCACCCAGAAGCGGCACCTGCCCGATGCGGTGGTCTACGCCTCCACCGCCGAAGAGGTGAGCCGCATCATGAAACTCGCCAACCGCCTGAAGATCCCGGTGGTCCCGCGCGGGGCGGGCAGCGGTTTTTCCGGCGGGGCCCTGCCGGTCCGGGGCGGCATCGTGCTGGTCCTGACCCGCATGGACCGGATCCTCGAGATCGACACCGAGAACCTCACCGCCGAGGTCGAGCCGGGGGTGATCACCGGCGAACTGCAGCGGCAGGTGGAAAGGCTGGGTCTTTTTTATCCGCCCGACCCTGCCTCCAAGGAATTCAGCACCCTGGGCGGCAACGTGGCCGAATGCGCCGGCGGCCCGCGCTGCGTGAAATACGGGGTGACCAAGGATTACGTGCTGGGGCTCGAAGTGGTGACGCCCGAGGGCGACATCATCCGCACCGGCGGCAAGACCCTGAAGAACGTGGCCGGCTACGATCTCACCAAGCTCTTCGTCGGCTCGGAAGGGACGCTGGGCATCGTCACCCGGATCACCCTGAGGCTCCTGCCCAAGCCGGCGGCCAAGAAGACCATGCTGGTGCAGTTCTTGACCATCGAGGGGGCGGCCCGGTCGGTGGCGGCGATCATCGGCGCGAAGATCATCCCGACGACCCTGGAGTTCCTGGACGGGGCCACCATCGGCTGCATCCGCGGGGCCAGCGCCATCGCCCTCGACGATACCTGCCGGGCGCTGCTCATAATCGAGGTGGACGGCGAGCCGGTCACCCTCGATCCCCAGGTCGAGAAGATCATGGGAGTCATCCAGCCCTACGGGGTGCTGGCGGTGAAGGTCGCCGAGACCCCGGAGGAGTCGGAGCGGATCTGGCAGGTGCGGCGGAGCGTCAGCCCCAGCCTGCGGCAGGTAAACCCGGACAAGTTCAACGAGGACATCGTCGTGCCGCGGTCGAAAATCCCCGACATGATCCGCGCCCTGGAGATGATCTCCGCGAAGTATCAGGTGCCGATCATCAACTTCGGCCATGCCGGCGACGGCAACATCCATGTCAACATCATGGTGGACCTGCGGGAGGAGGGGATGGCGGAGAAGGTGGATCTGGCCCTTGACGAGATCTTCCGGGCCACGGTCGACCTCAGAGGCTCGATTTCCGGCGAACACGGCATCGGCACCGCCAAGCAGAAGTATCTGGGGATGGAACTCGACGACGCGACCATCGCCTGCATGCGGCGGATCAAGGCGGCCCTTGATCCCAACGACATCCTCAACCCGGGCAAGATCTTCCCGGAGGCTTCCCGATGACCGACCGGCGCGAAATCACCCCGATGACAAAGACGACAGGCAGGAACAAAACCCTCCAGGACTACGAGAAGGTCATCAGCGAGTGCGTCAAGTGCGGCGTCTGCCAGGCCCACTGCCCCGCCTACCAGGCAGGCAAAAGGGAAGGGGCGGCCGCCCGTGGCAAGGTGGCCCTGGCCGCGGCGTTCCTCGCCGGCGAGACCGGTCTTGAGCGGCGGCTCGCGGAGGACATCGGCATGTGCCTCATGTGCGGCTCCTGCGTCGCCAAGTGCCCGAACAAGGTGCCGACCGACGAGATCGTCGGCGCCATCCGCCGCGAGATCACGGGGAACGAGGGGCTGTCGCCCCTCGGTAAGGGCGTGGCGGCGCTGCTCGGCTCGCCTTCGCGGATGAAGACGCTGGGCAAGGTCGGGGCGATCGCAGCGCCCCTCGTTTTCAAGAAGGTGCCGGAGTCGAGCGGCCTGCGCCTCCGGTTCCCGCTCGACGCCATGAAGGACCGGACCCTCCCGGGGATCGCCTTCCGCAACCTCTTCGACCGGATGAAGGAATTCTATCAGGGCGAACCGGGCAAGCCGACGGTAGGCTTCTTCGCCGGCTGCTCCATCACCTACCTCTACCCCGGGGTCGGCGAGCATATGGTGGCCATCCTCCGCAAGCTCGGCTATTCCGTCTCCATCCCCAGGGCCCAGCGCTGCTGCGGCATCCCGGCCCTCTCCACCGGCAACGGCCGGCTGATGGAGGAGCTGGCCGGCAGTAACGTCCGGGCTTTCGCCGGGCGGCCGGTAGACTGGATCGTCACCGCCTGCGCCTCCTGCCACCGCGGCACCCGAGAGTATTATGCGGGGATGCAGGGCGACTTCGGCGGCTTTGCCGGCAAGGTGGTGGACTTCAGCGTCTTTCTGCAGAATAACGGCTTCCTGGCCCGTCTTGCCGGCCTGGAAAAACTTCCGGAGCGGGTGCGGGTCACCTACCACGACCCCTGCCACCTGAAGACGCAAGGCATAACCAGGGAGCCGCGGGAGTTGCTGCGGGCCCTGCCCCAGCTGGACTTCGTCGAGATGGAGGACGCTGATGCCTGCTGCGGCCTCGGCGGGACCTTTTCGGCCTCGCATTACGAGGACAGCAGGAAGATCGGGGCGAGGAAGGTGGCTGGCCTCCGCGACAGCGGCGCCGCTCTCGTCGCCACCGCCTGCCCCGGCTGTATCATGCAGCTGCAGGACATAATCAACCGTGCCGGCCTGAAAATGCGGGCGGTCCATATCCTCGAGCTGCTGGCGCAGGCGGCCGTTCCATAGTACCCCTGCGCCCCGCCCTCACACCTCCCGGTCGTACGTGAAAAACAAAAACATGGAGACGGGATTGCGGGAACGGAGAGCTTATTTCTCAAGGAAGGACTACGGGAGGGCAATGGTTTATGTTAAAATGAAAGAAAAGCGGAAGGGAAATAAACAACAGGGTAGACAGAAAATATAATCTGATGAGGAGGAGGAAAAATGAAAGCTATTCAAAAGATAGTCGTTCCTGTCGATTTTTCAGAGAATACCGACAAGCTTGTGGCCTATGCCAGCTATGTGGCGGAGAAGCTGGGGGCGACCACCCACTTCGTCCATGTCGTAGCCGCCTATCCGGGGGACACCATGATCGGGGCTCCTTTCGCCGCGGAATACCGGGATAAGATCTATCTCGCCTCGAAGGACCGCATGGCTGGCCTGGTCCAGGACAACCAGCAGCACAGTCCTGGCTGCACCGGCCAAGTGGTGCCCGGAGAGCCGGTCGACAAGATCGTGGAGCTGGCCAAGGAGGCCGATGCCGACCTGATCATCATCAGCACCCATGGCGCCAAGGGCCTGGAAAAGATACTTCTCGGCAGTGTGGCGGAGCGGGTCCTGAAACGTGCGCATTGCCCGGTGCTGATCATGAACCCGTTCAAGAAGCAATAAGGACTGAGCAACTGTAAGCGTTCAGCTTTCAGCGTTCAGCTTTCAGCGTTCGGCATTCAGCACTTTCGGCATGAAAATGCTGATGCTTAGCTGATCGCTGAACGCTTCTTATCGGTACGAGGGCAGCAACTTTTCGCCGAAATCGGGGGCGCCGAGCCGCTCGCCGTCATCGAACCGGAAGTCTTCTTCGGCAAAAATCGCCAGGCAGGCATCGACTACCGCGGCATCGTAGCGGATGCCGCGATAATCGCGCAGTTCCGCAAGCGCCGCCTCCATCCCCTGCGCTGGTCGGTAGGGGCGGAAGGAGCTTCTTGCTTCGGTGACGTCGGCGACCGCCAGGAGTCTCGACTCGAGGAGGATCTCGTCGCCGCGGACCCCGAAGGGGTAGCCCGAGCCGTCGAGCCGTTCGTGATGCTGCAGGACGATCTTGGCGCAGGGCCAGGGAAAGGGGATGCCCTTCAAGATTTCGTAGCTTACCCGCGGATGGATCTTGATCACGTCCATTTCGGCCTCGAGCAGCTGCCCGGTCCGGTTGAGGATCGACACCGGGACCCGGATCTTGCCCACGTCGTGCAGGAGGGAGGCGATGCGGATGCCTTCGGTGATCTTCGGCGACAAGCCCATTTTCGTGGCTATGGCGCAGGCCAGTCGGGACACCCGCTGCTGATGGCCGGCGGTGTAGGGGTCGCGGATCTCCACCATGAGGGACATGCTGGCGATGATCCCTTCGAGCATCTCCTGGATCTGCCGGGTTTTCTCGGCCACCATCCGTTCGAGGAGGATGTTCTGCGCCTCGAGCTGGGCCTTCATCGCCGAGAGCGTCAGGTGGGTGGCAATCCGCGCCTTCACCTCCGCGGCGTGGAAAGGTTTGGTGATATAGTCCACGGCGCCCAGGGTGAAGCCCTTGGTCTTGTTCACCGTCTCCGACATGGCGGTGATGAAGATGACCGGGATGGCCTGCGTCGCGGGATTATTCTTCAACCGGCGGCAGACCTCGTAGCCGTCCATCTCCGGCATCATGATGTCGAGGAGGATGAGATCGGGACGGTACTTTTCCGCGTATTCCAGGGCGTTGGCGCCCTTCTTGCTGATCCCCAGCCGGTATTCGTCCTTCAGGGTGTTGACCAGGAGGTCAATGTTGGTCGCGTTGTCGTCGACGATCAGGACCAGTGAGCGGTTTTCGTTCATTGGAGCCCTCCCAGGGCGGCGCTGCGCAGAGAGTGGATGGTTTTCCTTGCCTGATCGTAGTCGTATCGGCTGGTTTCGGTCTCAAGGTTCTTGAGGAGCGAGGCGTCGATCAGCGGCTGGTCCTGGAGGCGGCGGACAACCTCCGCCGTTTTTACCTTGATCTCCTCGGGATCCGCACGATCGATCGCCTCGGCGAGATGCGCAAGAAGAGTGGTCAGCTCGCTTTCTCCCGGAAGAGAAGCATTTTCACCCTTACCGGGCTCTCCGCGACTCTTTTTCTCGGGCTCCGTCATCTCGGCGAACAGGGTCAGGAGCCGGTTCAACTCCTGCTGCAGCGCCCTGCATCCTTCATCCACCGTGGCGGCCGGCGCGTTTTCGCTGCAGCTCCGCTCCAGTTCCCGGGCAACCTCGCGCAGTTCGCCTGCCCCGATATTGCCGGCGCTGCCCTTGAGGCTGTGGGCGATATGCATGAGCTCTTCCCGGTCCCCTGCCGCCAGGGCCCGCTCGAGTCTGGCGATGGTGTCACGATTGTCCCGGGCAAAGCCGGCAAGGATATCCTGGAAGGTCCGCCAGTCGAGGCCGGTGGCCTGCAGGACCATGCCGACATCCACGCCCGGCAGGTTGAAATCGACTTGCCTGTCTTCCAGAGCTCCCTCTCCGACCTCTTCCTCCGGCAGCGGCGCCGGTTCTCCGCCTCTGGCTGCCGGGAGGGGGCAGGCCACACGGCTGCGGCTCTTCAGCCGGCGCCACAGGGTGGAGAACAGGCGGTCCTGGTTGATGGGCTTGGCCACATAGCCGTCCATTCCCGCCTCCAGGCACTTTTCCTCGTCCCCCTTCATGGCATGGGCGGTCATGGCGATGATCGGCAGGACGTCGCCTCCCGGCAGCTGCCGGATGGCCCTGGTAGCCTCGTACCCGTTCATTTTCGGCATCTGGATATCCATCAGCACGGCATCGAAACGCTCCCTCTGCACCGCGGCCACCGCCTCCTCGCCGTTGGCGACCATGGTCACGGCGATTCCCGCGCCGCCCAGCACCGCCTGGGCCACCTGCTGGTTGGTGAGGTTGTCCTCCGCAACCAGGATCCGGCAGCCCTGGAGCTGTTTTTTATACATCGAGGCCCGGGTGGTGAAATCCTTTTTCACCCCGCCACGGTACATGCCTTCCTTGCCGAAGGCATCCATGATCGCATCGAAGAGGGTCGACTGGAAGATGGGCTTGGCGAGAAAACCGTTGGTGCCGACCTTTTCCGCCTCCGACTTGGTGATCTCGCGGGAGAAGGCGGTCATCATGATGATCGGCAGAGGGAGGCGGAGCTCCTCGCGGATGATCCGGGAAGCCGTGAGTCCGTCCACGCCGGGCATCTTGCCGTCCATGAGCACCAGTTCGATGGGATCCTGTTCCTGTTCCTTGCCCGAAAGGCGCTCCACCGCCTCGGTGCCGGAGGAAAGGGTCAGGACGCGGAAGCCGAAGGCGCCGAGCATCTTCATCATGATTTCCCGGCTGACGGCGCAGTCGTCGACGACGAGGACGTGGAGCCCCCTGATATCGGCCGGAAAGACATATCTCGAAGGCAGATTTGAGCCTGCCTTGACCATCCGGATGGTGAAGGAGAAGGTCGAACCCCGACCGAGAACGCTCTCGGCCAGGATGGTGCCGTGCATCAGCGCCACGAACTTCTTGCAGATGGACAGCCCGAGGCCGGTGCCTTCGTGCTTCCTGGTCGAGGAAGAATCGCCCTGGGTAAACGGTTCGAAGAGATAGGGCATGTAGGCGGGATCGATGCCGGTGCCGGTGTCCCCGACGGCGAAGGACAGCATCACCTGCTCGTCCACCAGCCCCCCCGTGTTTGCGCTGATGTCCCGGACGCTGACCAGGATGATCCCGCCGGGGGGCGTAAACTTCATCGAATTGCTGATCAGGTTGGTGAGAATCTGCTGCAGGCGCAGCGAGTCGCCGAAGAGGATCCGGGGGGTCTGCCACTCGATGTCCACCAGCAGCTCGATGCCTTTTTCCGCCGCCTGGTTGACGAAGACCTCCATGACCCGGTCGAACATCTCGTCGAGCCGGAAGACCCGCTCCTTCAGTTCCAGCTGGCCGGCCTCGATCTTGGAGAAATCGAGGATGTCGTTGATGATGCCGAGAAGGGCGTAGGAGGAATTCTGGATGATGTGCAGGTAGCGTTCGACCTCCGGGGAGACGGCCTCCGCCATGGCCAGGTCGGTGGCGGCGATGATGCCGTTCATCGGCGTGCGGATTTCGTGGCTCATGTTGGCGAGGAACTGGCTCTTGGCCTGCGTGGCCGCTTCGGCTTGCCGCTTGGCCTTTTCCAGTTCCTTGTCGGTCTTGCGGTGCAGCTCGATCTCGGTGAGCAGCGACAGGTGGGAGGCCTTGATCTGCCGGTTGAGCTTCATCACCAGCAGGGTGAAGGCGGCGTGGGTGCAGAACATGAGAAAGGCGACGACGAGCCATGGCCCGTAGTTGCGCAGGAGGTCGCGCAGGGTGACCTTGCCCAGGTCCTTGTATGGGCCGACCCGGAGGTCCATCATCAGCTCCATGACCGGCTGGTAATTGGCGGGAATGGTCCAGCCGGCATTGTCGGCGGCGAGGGCGGCCGGTGCGTCCATAGGCATCTGCAAGAGGGCCACGGCCACTTTTTCCGCCAGTTCGTCCGGCGTTTCCCGGACCTTGGCCATCGGCCAGCCCGGATATTCACGGGTGGAGCAGAGGTAAGGGGTGGTCGTCCCGGGGTCGTGCAGGCGGGGGAAGGCACGGAAGTCAGCCAGGTCGATCTTCCCTTCCGCCTCCAGGGCCTCCAGGGTGCCCGTCCGTACCGAACCGGCGTCCACCTGGCCGCTCTGGACGGCGAAGACCACCTCGTCGTGGGTCTGACCGAAGCTCAACCGGGCAAAATCCCGTTTCGGTAGAAGGCCCGCTTCCTCCAACTCCCGCCTGGCCATCAGCCAGCCGCCGAGCGAATCCTCCGCTACGCCCATGAACGTTTTTCCCTTGAGGTCGGAAATGGTTTTGAGATCGTTCCGGTTCTCGCGGGTGAAGACGACGCTGCCGTAGCGGGAATAGGCCCGGCCCAGGCGCCGCTCCTTGAGCGTGGCGATCCTGTTGATGCCGTAGCCCTGTTCGAGTTCCACATAGAGGGACGAATTGGTGAGGATAAAGTCCACCTCCCCCGCGCCGACGCTGGCGGCAACCCGCTCAATGGGCAGGGGAACGATGACGAAGGCGCTGCCGGGGATCGTCTCGGTGAGATACAGGGCGGTCGGAGTCCAGCTCCGGCGGCAATGATCGATACCCCGGGTGGCGAGCACGCCTATTTTGAGCGGCTCCTGTGCCATTGAGACGGAGACTCCCGCGAGCAGGAAAATGACGGAGAGGAGGAACCGGAGGGAGCGATGGCCGATACCGTCTGTTTTCATGGAAGTATCCTGTCAGATCCAGCCGACATCCCCGGTTGAGATTCATCTTCCGCCCGGAATGCCGCCGGCCGGGCTTGTGTCACATGCAGAAGGTGTCGACGCTAAAAATACCACATTTTTCTTTGATTTTCCCGTGATTCGAACAGGACCGGGAAAAAGGCGGGGACTCTACCGCAGTGAAACCAACTGGCAATCTGCGGAGGTCGAGGGTATATATTTAATGTAAGGGGGAAGGGTACTTGGGTAAGGACAAAGGCCGGCGAGGGACGCCGGGCCCAGGCCGCTGCACTCGAAACAGGAGGGATCCCGTATGGCGTTACCGGGGAAAGATTTTCTGGCGAAACGTCTGGCGGCTGTTCAACTTGCAGCTTTTCTGGTGGTCATCGTCCTGCTCTGGCTCGATGAGCTGATCGACATCCCGTATCTTCTGCTGGGGGCGGAGGCCACCCCGGTCAACTGGCGGGAAGCGCTGTTCGAAACCATGTTTATCGCTCCCATCGGAATTGTGACCGTTTATTTTACCCGAGTGCTGGTCAGGAGGCTGAGAATCCTGGAGGGTTTTCTGCCGATATGCGCCTCCTGCAAGAATATCCGGGATAACGAAGGCAACTGGCTGCCGATGGAAGATTATATCGGCGAGCGGTCGGAGGCGAAATTCAGTCATGGAATCTGCCCCCAATGCGCTAAAAAACTCTATCCCGAAGTTTTCAATAAAGAGGAGCCGCCGCCAGGTTCCGAATGAAGGCTCTGCCGCTGGCTGCGCCGGCCTTTGAAATCCTGTCAACGGGCGAGGAAGGATGGTGCTTACCGAGAAACGCGGGCCGTAATATGCAAGGCTTAATTCTCGAGGGTGTGCCGGTAAATCCTTGCCGCCAGATCAAAATAACCTTTTCATGGTTGAAAGTTTATGGATGCCTACACTGAAGCCCATCTGTTCGTCGCGGCGACAAGAGTCCTCCACCATAAGGGTGGAGGCTATCCGCCCGCGCTTGAAGAAGTCTGCGCAATCCTCGGTTTCTCCGTGGAGCTTGGCCATACCATCTGCCGCCGGCTGGAGAAGCAGGGGGTAATCGAGACCCTGGCGGATCCATTTTCGGTCAAGCTGGCGGTGGCCAATCACCTGGAGATCGAAAAGCTGCCGAGACACCGGGCGGAGGAAAATGCCCTTGCCAGGGAACTGGAGAAATTCCAGTCGGAGAAAAAGAGCGTGGATCAGAAGGTTGCCGCCATCCAGGCAGAAATGGCGAAGAAGAAGCAGGATCTCTTCTCCGATATTGAGGCGAAGTTCAAGAAGGAAATGGAAAAGCAAAAGAAAAAGTAACAGCGTTCTGCCTGGATCGTCCATGGATGGTCCAGGTTATTCTTTTCTAGCCCTCTCTCGTCTTCCTCTCAAGATTCAGGCCAACGCTTTTCCAATTACTGTTCATCACTTTCTTCCTGATAGCCGGTCGGCTCCCTGCTCGGTCATCTTGATAAAATCATTGCCATCCTCGTTCGGATCCCACCCCGGCATTTTTGCCACCCCTCGACCAATAGAGTTTCATTCCCCCGGTCCGTTGGATCTTAATTAATGTCCCAAGGAAAGAGTTATTGCAATTCTGTCCATCTGAGAATGAGCTTCCTGACGCACGGCATTTACTGGTCAAGGAGGCCGAAGGTTTTTGCCTCAAAAAAATATAAAAGTGACTCCTCCTGACAAAAATATTGCTTGACAATCCTCTCCAGAATTAGGAAATATGCGGAAGGGTTGTTTTACTGGTTTAAACCTAAGACTTACTTCGAAAACATCATATCTTTTAATGCGGACGCTGACACACTCAGCCGAAGAGCTTTTATTACCTAGAACGGCAGAGGAGACAAGTACCTTCACGAAAATTTGTTCTAAAAACCAAAATCGAATTTCTGAGGTACTCATGGAAGGAGCTGCAGGGCGAGGTCATTAAATCGGATACACCCGCGACAGGTGCACCCTTGATCTGAGATGACCCACCGGGTGTGCCTGGCAAATTGGAGGTCATGATAAAAGTCTTTGTCAATAATGCGCCATCCCGCAATGGAGGAAATCTCAAACACCTTAGGGTCAGGACAATTGTGGGGAAAACTGCAGAGTAGATTCAAGTGCACCCGTCAAAATAAATAGGACGGGAGTTCAACCGTGATTTGATGTGTCATCATAACTGAAAGCTGATGGCTGAAAGATTGGGTTTCATTCAATAGCAGGAGGAGATATGGCATTCCCCAAACCCGTACCGACCGCCTATTTTTTTGCTGAACTGATTGCCAGGGCGAAAGCCCGCCTGCTCCATGTCCTCATTTCGTCCGACGCCTTCCCGCTGGGGAGAGGCTTCGATCCCATTGCCGTGCTCAGCACGACGAAGGGCGGACGGAAGAGGGCGGGGGCGGCATCCTCACCCGCCGAGGCCGGGATTTTGAGGCAGAAGGCAGAGAGAATGTTTGCCGTAAGGGAAAAAGGCTGATGTTGCTTTCCCCCACCGCTCGGATCAGCCTCGGCCTGGTATGTCTGACGGTCGGCAACCTGCTGCTCGGCCGATTCTTCCTGGAAAGCTCCTTTTTTGGGCTGGTGCTCTTCGTGGCCCTGGCCGGGTTTCTCGGCTATTTCCTCTTCATCAAGAGGATCCTGAGGGAAATCGACCCGTCGAATGTCATCCCCGACAGAGTCCAGGCTGCCTTCAACGTCCTGAAAGAAGGTGTGCTCATTCTCGATGAGGAGGAGCAGATCGTACTCGCCAACACCTCGTTTGCCGCAATGGTGGGCAAGACTCCCGAGAGGCTGATGGGCTTCAAGGGATCGGAACTGGGCTGGAGGGGATATACCTCGGAGCGCTGCGGATTGCTCCCCTGGCTACAGGTGCTGGAGGATGGGGGCAGCAGGATCGGCGTGCGCCTAACCATGGAGCGGTCAAAGGCGGCGCCGCTCAATTTTATAGTCAACGCCGCTCCGGTGCTGGACGACCAGGGCAGCCGGCGTGGGGTGCTCGTCACCTTCGACAACGTGACGGAACTGGAGGAGAAGAATCTGGAGCTCAACCGGACTGTCACCAAGATGCAGATCGTCACTGAACAGGTCCAGACCAAAAACCGCGAGCTGGAATTCTTGGCCACCCACGATACCTTGACCCAGCTCCTCAACCGCCGAGCCTTGAACCGGGGGCTCGAGCAATTGTTCGCCGAGGCCCGGCAGCATGGCCGCGAACTTTCCTGCATTATGTGCGACATCGACCATTTCAAATCGGTCAATGACCGCTACGGCCATACCGTGGGCGATCAGGTGATCAGGATGGTGGCGGCCAACCTGGAGAACAACTCCCGTGAATCCGATCTGATCGGCCGCTGGGGGGGGGAGGAGTTCTGCATTGTCCTGCCCGCTCTCGATATCCGGCAGGCGGCCAGGATCGCAGGCAGGATCCGTCTCGCGGTGAGCCGGGATGCCACGGTCGGAGTCCCGATCACCATGAGCTTCGGAGTCTCTTCGCTGGACAGCAATGTTCTGGAGACGGGTGAGCTGGTCTGCCGGGCCGACAAGGCCCTCTACCTTGCCAAGGAAGGTGGCCGGAACAGCGTGGTCTG
>OBJA01000670.1_pt1 | contig 27964 bp, 26 predicted proteins | sample 1519751 | NCBI WGS metagenome assembly OBJA01 (sample SAMEA3881238, study PRJEB22517) | soil metagenome | biome: lake sediment; feature: soda lake sediment; material: sediment, water from around vicinity | place: India | collected 2013-12-23 | depth 3 m
TTTACACAAAGCTGAAAGACTTCAAAGACAACTACTTCGACAAAGGCATCCTCCCTTCTTTGGATGATCCCTTTGATCGCAACCTGTTCAACACCTTTGTCTGCTACATTGATCACAAAAGCTTTTTCCCTTTCCATCTGAAGCTCCACACCGATGATCGCGGCAGCTTCGTGGAAACTATTAAGCTTCACAGTGGTGGTCAGGTATCCTTTTCCAATACCGTTCCCGGTATCACCCGCGGCAATCACTTCCATACCCGCAAGGCAGAGCGTTTTGCGGTGATCAGGGGAAAGGCCCGGATAGAGCTGCGACGGATCGGAACAGACGAAGTGCTAAGCTTTGACCTGGATGGCAGCCAGCCTTCCTTTGTGGATATGCCTATCTGGTACACCCACAACATCACAAACACCGGGGATGAGGAATTATATACCATTTTCTGGATCAGCGAGCACTTTGATGCCAGTGACCCCGATACCTATTTTGAAAAAGTATAAATTTTTCTCGCAGATAACCGCAGATGTTCTAGCAGATTCCCGCAGATCTAATCCGCGCAAATCAGCGATCCAATCTGCGTAAATCAGCGAGATATAATCTGCGAAAATCAGCGAGAGAAAAACTAGCAAGAATCAGCGAGAAACACCACCCCTCATGAAGCAGCTTAAAGTAATGACCGTAGTCGGCACGCGCCCCGAGATCATCCGTCTCTCCCGCGTCATCGCCGCCCTCGACCGCTCCGAAGCCATCCACCACATCCTTGTCCATACCGGTCAGAACTACGACTACGAGCTCAACCAGATATTCTTCGACGACCTGGGCATCCGCAAGCCCGATTATTTCCTGGATGCCGCCGGTGCCAACGCCACCATCACCATCGGCCAGATCATCATCAACATCGATCCGGTCCTTGAAAAAGAGCAGCCCGATGCATTCCTTGTCCTTGGCGACACCAACTCCTGCCTATGCGCCATCCCTGCCAAGAAAAGGAAGATCCCCATCTTTCACATGGAGGCCGGCAACCGCTGCTTCGACCAGCGTGTACCCGAAGAAGTGAACCGCAAAATAGTTGACCATATTGCCGACATCAATCTCTGCTACAGCGATATCTCCCGCGAATACCTGCTGCGCGAAGGATTGCCTGCCGATCGTATTATAAAAACCGGCAGCCCCATGTTCGAGGTGCTGATGCATTACCGGCCCAATGTTGATCAATCTAAAATCATTGAGACTCTTGATCTTCAAAAAGATAAATATTTCGTGGTGTCAGCCCATAGGGAAGAAAACATCAGTTCAGAAAGCCAGTTTACCAATCTTGTAGAATCCCTTAACCAGATTGCAGAAAAATTTAAGATGCCGGTTATTGTTACAACGCATCCCCGCACAAGAAAAATGATTGAATTCAGGGGCGTGGAATTTAATCCGCTGGTAAAACTGATGAAACCTTTTTCACTGAGCGATTATATTTCATTGCAAATGAACGCCCACGCAGTTTTATCAGATAGTGGCACAATCAGTGAGGAATCATCAATACTAAACTTCAGGGCCCTTAATATTCGTGATGCCCATGAGCGGCCAGAAGCGATGGAGGAGGCTTCCGTAATGATGGTGGGCCTGAACCCCCAACGCATTATGCAAGGACTTATGCAACTGAAACAACAGGATACCAACAACCGCAATTTTCGCATGGTAGCCGACTACTCCATGCCCAATGTGGGTGAAAAGGTGGTGCGAATCATACTGGGATATACCGATTATGTGAAACGAGTAGTTTGGAGGGAAGCCACCAGTCACTTTTCACAATTATAAATAATCACACTCTACCGACTTTGTTTCATTGCGAATGAGCGAAAACAGAACAATAGCCAAAAACAGCGTTATTCTGTATACCAGGCTACTTATTACAACAGTAATAGGGCTTTATTCTTCAAGAGTTATTCTGCTTGAACTTGGGGCCGACAACTTTGGTTTGTATGCGGTGGTGGGGGGAATTGTGGCCATGATGAATCTCATGAGTACAACCATGATTTCAACATCCAACCGATTTATCGCCGTTGAAATTGGGAAAAAGGGAAAAAATAATTCAAATAGGATTTTCAATACCCTTATTCTTTTACACATTATATTTGGTATTCTATTATTGTTAATTGTTGAGATTGCCGGTGTTTGGTATATAACTACTTATTTAAATGTTGCGGTTGAAAAAATACCAGATGCCCTTTTTGTTTTACATCTTTCTGCTGTTGCTGCCGTTATTTCAACCATAAATATGCCTTATCAGGGGCTAATTACAGTTCACGAGAAGTTCAGTGTGAAGGCAATGGTTGAGACAGCTCATTCTTTGCTTCATCTAGGTGCTGTATTTCTTCTGATTTATCATACAGGCAATAAATTGCGGGCATATACTACATATGTTCTAGTAATACAACTCTTTTCTGCATTAGTCTACTTCCTTTATAGTAAGGTTAAATACTCTGAAATTGTAACTTGGAGAATAAACCGAATTTTGAATGATTACAGAGAGGTCACCAGGTTCTTTGGATGGCAGTTTGTTTATGTAGCCGGCGCAGTTGGTTCCCGACAAGGAGGAGCCATTATTCTTAACCTGTTTTTTGGAACTGTATTAAATGCTGCTTTTGGAATAGCCAATAAGATTAACGAATTCGTCTTTTCTTTCGTTAAAAACCTAAACCAGGCTGCGGTACCTCAAATAATGAAGAGTTATAGCGGAGGAAATCAGGAAAGATCTTTAACCCTAATCTACAAGTTATCAAAGTTCACTTTTTTTATCATGCTCGTTCCTTCAGTTCCAATAATTCTCTCAATCGATTCAATTCTGGTTCTCTGGCTTAAGGAGGTTCCTAAGTACACTGCCTGGTTTGTTGTGCTGCGAATGATTTCCGGACTCATCAGTTGTCTTGAAAGTGGATTTGATACAACCATTGATGCAACTGGAAACATCAGGAAAACCAAGACAATATTCAGTTTGTTGTTTTTATCCACATTGCCGATCGCCTACATTCTATTTAAACTAAATTTCCCCCCACATTCCATTATCTTTTTGGTAATTATTTCAGAAATCATATTTATTATAGCTCAAACCAAGATTTTAACTGCGCTGACAAATTTTAAAATCCAGGAATATTTTCTTCAAACCCTCCTCCCTGTTTTTTTAGTCATATCTCTGGTTTTACCCCAGTATTTTCTAAGGTTTGTTTTTGGGGAAGGCATTCTGAATCTGTTCGGCATTTCTTTGGCCTCTCTTATTCTTACACTGGCAACTATTTTTTTTGTGGGTCTCAATAAAGAAGAAAGGATAATTATCAAAAGAAATATTGTTGGATTACCCATTATTAAAATCTTTTTCTTAAAAAAGTCCATTGCATGATACCCTTAATAAAACCCTTTTTACCACCTCGTGAACTACTTATGCCAAGGTTGGAAAAAATTCTTTATAGTGGATATATTGCCGAAGGTGAGGCAACCATGGAATTTGAAAAAAAACTTTCTGAACTGATTGGGAATCCTTACTGCCTGACACTTAACTCTGGCACCGCGGCATTGCATATTGCTCTGGTACTGGCTGGTGTTAAAGAGGGAGACGAGGTAATCAGCACGGCCCTGACTGCTGAGCCCACAAACACTACCATTGCCCTGACCGGCGCAAGAGTGGTTTTTGCTGATGTTGAACCTGAAACAGGCCTAATTTCCCTTGAATCCATTGAAAGTAACATTACGGGAAAAACCAAGGCAATAATGGTAGTACATTATGCGGGAATGGTTTGCGACATGCACCGGATCAATACCTTGGCGAAGAACTATAATATTCCGGTAATTGAAGATGCCGCGCACGCTTTTTTGAGCCGGTTTAACGGGCACTTTATTGGCAATAACTCATCTTATACCTGTTTTTCGTTTCAGGCCATAAAGCATTTAACTACCATCGATGGAGGTTTGTTATGCCTAAAGAATGAAGAGGAGTACCACAGGGCAAGAAAACTTCGTTGGTTTGGGTTGGACAAAAAAGTGCCACGCCCTGAAAATAATATATGTGAGGCAGGTTTTAAATACCACATGAATAATGTGAATGCCACCATTGGGCTGGTGCAGCTCGAACACCTGAAAGAAAATGTACAGCGGTATATTGAAAATGGGAAATTCTATGATGAGCATTTAAAGAATACACCCGGTATTACTTTGCTGCCATATTATAAAGATACAGAGCCAAGCTATTGGTTATATACCATGAAGATAGAGCGACGGGAAGCCTTTATTAAAATGATGGCTGACAATGGTGTTGTTGCGTCACCCCTTCATTTAAGAAACGACCGGCATAGCGTTTTCAGCGCGCAAACAGGAAAAACACCCAGCCTGGATAAATTTTATGAACAATTCATACATATACCCTGTGGCTGGTGGGTGACTGATTCGGACCGTAAAAAAATTGTAGAACTAATCAAAGGAGGCTGGTAAAAGATGATTCCACTATATAAACCTTTTATGCCTAATGTACCCCTGGTGAATGAAATTTTGCATAGTGGACAGCTGGCATATGGCAAATACGGCAGGGAATTTGAAAATGCGCTTTCAGCCTATTTCAACACCCCATATGTAATCGTCACCAATACTTTTAACATGTCAATTTTGGTGGCGCTTACCACACTGGGATTAAAACCAGGCGACACGGTAATTGCCTCACCTATGGCGTGCCTGGCATCAACCCAGCCTTTGCTTTCGGTTGGGTTAAAGGTAAAATGGGCCGATGTAAACCCTGAAACTGGCACTCTTTGTCCGGAAAGCGTCAGAGAAAAATTAAAGTATAACCCAAAAGCCATAATCCACAATCATTTTTGCGGCTATGCTGGTTTTATTGATGAAATAAACAGCATTGGTAAGGAGCATGGTATTCCTGTGATTGATGATGGAATTGAAGCATTTGGTAGTGAGTACAAAGGCAAAAAACTGGGTAACACAAATGCCGATGTCGCCATATTTTCTTTTAACCCGGTACGCTTTCCCAATACCCTGGATGGTGGTGCAGTTATTTTTAAAGAGAAAGAGCTCTTTAAAAAAAGCATGCTTGTCAGAGATGCCGGAATTGACAGGGCTAGGTTCAGGGACGAATTTGGAGAAATTAATCCGGAATGCGACATTGAAATTGTGGGTCATAGTGCTACTCCAATGGAAATAAGCAGCTATATTGGCACACAGCAAATGAAGCATGTTGAGGAAGTTCTTACCAAACAGCGCTCAAATGCTACAAAATGGGATGAGGTCATTAATCAATTGCCTGATATTAAGCCCATAATGAAAGAGGGCACTTTGCCAAACTACTGGGTATATGGAGTCCTGACTTCACACAAGCATAAATATTTGCTGTATTTCAGAGAAAAAGGATTTTATGCATCAGGCGTACACATGAACAACAATACTTACAGCGTTTTTGACGACCAATCAATTTTACCCGGAGTTGAGAAGTTTTCTAAAAGTTTTTTGGCCGTGCCAAGCGGTTGGTGGGTTGAAGAAGTAAAAATTTAAACGTCTTAAATAAATACCTTTTTTCAGAAATGAAAGTAATTTTTTTGGCCTATCGAAAATGGGCACTCGATGTTTATTCATCAATAGAAAAACATCCAAAGATTTCGAAATCAGAATTATGTCAGACTCATAATGAGTTGTTAAAATTAAACCTTAGAGATTTTGATTTAATTATTTCCTGTGGTTGGAGCGAAGAACTAGGGCCTGAAATAGGGGAAAAAATAGAAGCAATAGGTGTTCATTGTGCTGAACTTGACAGGTATTCATACGGAACACCTTTACAATTGCAAATTATTGATGGCATTACCCGATCAAAGCACAGAATATTCAGTTTTACATATGACGAGGATTCTGCCAGGGCTCACACACACAATCGGTTATTTTCTTATGAAGTTGACCTTGATCTAACAGGTAACATGGAAGACATTTTAGGGCAAATGACATCAACCAGCAAAGCTCTTTTCAATATGTATCTAAATGATTATCCAAACATTAATTGGAAAGAATGGCCTGCTGAAGACATTGTTCGGAAAAAAAGAACGCCGGAGGAAAGCAAATTAACAAAACAAAAACTATTTAAAATGAACACAGAAGAATTATATAATTTTTTTAGATGTCTTGAAGATCCTTATCCAAATGGATATATTGAGGATGAAAAGGGAAAGTTATTTATCAAATCTGTAGCTTTTAAAAAAAAATGATAAACGTTGTTTTTTGCGGTTATAGGATCTGGGCAAACGAAATATTTGACCAGCTAAAGAACCATCCGCGATTAAATTTAGTGGGTAGATTTTACTCTAATGAAGAGTTTATTCAAAATATTTATCAAATTGATCATAAATCAGCAGACCTGATTCTTTTTATTGGGTGGAGTTGGATAATAGATAAAAAAATTACAAAAAAATACCTTTGTTTGGGCTTACACCCATCTGATCTTCCACAATTTAGAGGGGGGTCTCCTCTTCAACATCAAATCATTCAAGGAATAAAGAACTCAAAAGTCACTTTAATGACACTTTCGGATGATAAAATTGATGCTGGTGATATTTGGCTTAAAGAGGAATTAGACCTAACTGGTGATTCTATGCATGAAGTTTTCAAGAACATAGTAACCGGTTCAGTGAAACTTTTAGACTCATTTTTTAATTCCTATCCAAAAATAAAACCCTATCCTCAAAATGTAAAGGAAGGAACATATTTTAAAAGAAGAAATCTTGAGGATAGTAGGCTGAATAGATTTGACTTCACAAATAAATCATTAGAAGAATTATACAATTTTATAAGAAGCTTAACTGATCCATACCCTAACGCCTATTTAGAAGATGACGAAGGAAATAAATTAGTGTTTAAAGGCGTAACCTACATACCCAAAAATGAAGTTCAATAATGATGACACGAGTCTCTATAATAATACCCATCTTTAACTCAGAAGCGTACTTAAAAAAGTGTCTTGAATCAGTTATTTCTCAATTTTACACAAATCTTGAAATTATTTTGATCAATGATGGTTCGATAGATTCTTCAAAAACGATTATAGAAGAGTATGCTGCGAAAGACAAAAGAATAATTGCTATTCATAAAGAAAATGGAGGAATAGGTTCAGCTTACAAGGCTGCGTTTAATGTTATGGCCGGAGATTATGTTTTATTTGTGGATAGCGATGATTGGCTGGAACTAAATGCAGTTGAGGAACTTCTTAGACTGGCAAAGAAAAACAACGCAGATATGGTTTCCTTTGGGATCAAAGCTTTCAGTCCTGAAGGTGAAGAGGTTAATTTGCAAAGCTTTGAAAACATTGATTTAATAAACACAACAAATGAAGCAATTTTAAAAACTCACTTCGAAGTTTTAAGGCATCCAACATTGGTAAGACTTTACAGGCGGGAGCTTTTTAAAGATATCATAATATTTGAGCAAAACATTGGAATTGACGAAATGCTTACGCCGCAATTACTGGCTAAGTGTAATAGGGCTGTCTACACATCAATGGTTTATTATAATGTACTGGTCAGACAAGACAGCGTTTGCAGGGCAGAATATAATGAAAAGAAAATCCAGGATACAATTAAGGTTAATCAGTTTCTTCGCGGTTTTATGGAAAAAGAAATACCGGAATATGCAGCTATTATATATGGAAAGCATTTGGATGTGGCTGCTTCCATGTACAAGTTTTCTCTTGAAAACCAAAACAAAGTTGAAAAAAAAACCAAAGCCCTGACAAAAAAAGAATTATTGGCCACCTACAAAAAGGTCAGTAGACATCCTTCTTTTAAAGGAAAGTCCTTAAAATTAAAAAGCATGTTCATTTTGCTGGTGTTTTTCCCATTCCTTATCAAAGCTTTTAAAATTGGACGAGAAAGAGCTTAAGATATCAACACAGAAAAACAAAAAACACTCTACTTCCAAATACGAACTTATAAAAAATGAAAGTACTTTGGGTCTCTGCCCGGATTTTTGATGAAAAAGAAGAAACGCAGTCAGGTGTATGGTTAAAAGCGCTTGCAAGCAGGCTCGCATCTTCAAAGGAGATTGAAATGGCCAATGTTTCGTGCAAGCCGGGCATTTCAGAAGTAATGACTTGTGATTTTGGCAATATCAAACAGTGGGCCTTACCAAAAGGACAAATCAACAAATTTGGTTATCCGCCCCTATCGGTTCATGATGATTTTGAGCAAATTATAAAACTGTTTAAACCTGACATTATCCAGGTTTGGGGCAGTGAAAACCCATTGAAGTTACTGCCTTTTGATAACAGATTTCCGGGCATTAAGGTACTGACCATACAGGGAGTGTTGTCAAGTATTGCCCCTGTGTTTCTAATTGGTTTATCTTTCAAGGAATTAATCTCAACTATTGGTATCAGGGAGTTATGGTACAGGAAAAGTCTGTTTTCAGAAAAGAAATCCTTCTTTAAGGAGGGCAAGCTTGAGGAGCAAATGATAAAGAAAAGCCAGGCCATCATCACCCAGTCTGAATGGAGCGATTCTCAGATAAGATTTATTAACCCAAAGACTAAACTTTACCGGACAAACAGAGCACTGAGGCCCCAATTTCTTCAATGTAAAAAATGGTTTGAATTTTCACATCCAAGACCAATTATCTATTCTGCCTCTGTCGGTTACAGTTTAAAAGGTTTGCATATTCTAATCCGGGCTCTTGGCTTAGTAAAAACTCAGTATCCCGAAGTAGAACTAAGATTGGCGGGAGCAACTGGGCGAAAAGATTTCCTGGGGGATGGTTACTTTCGATATATTATAAGGCTGATTAATAAGTTAGAGCTTGCAATTAATGTTACCTGGCTCGGGGCTATAACTGCACCACAAATAGTAAAAAACCTTCAGGAAGCATCTGTTTTTGTTAACCCCTCTTTTGTTGAGTCTTATTCATTAACATTGGCCGAGGCAATGAGCGTTGGTACTCCATCAGTCGTTTCTTTCGCAGGCGCTATGCCTGAATTGGCTGGACATAATAGGGAGGCATTGTTTTTCTCACCTATGGACCATAAACGGTGTGCCAGTCAAATAATAAAAATATTGTCGGACTCTAACCTGGCTGAAAAAATTTCGAAAAATGCAGTAATGAAAGCGGAAGAGAGAAATGTTAAGGTTGACATTGTTAACCAGCAACTTGAAATATATACGGACATTATTAGGAATAATAAATCCGATTTAGTGGAATCAAAGCCAAGGAATCCTTTATAACTATCAATGAGCAAATTAAATAGGATAATTAAAAACCCCGGGAAATATTTTTCCCTTCATTATCTTATAAATATAGCATTAGGCGGACGATTGTTTCTGGTATGGATGAAAATTGCAAGGTTCATTCCTTCAGACAAAATGTATCTGAAGGTTTTTTACCGCCTATCGATGCATGAAAGCCTTGACTTAAAAAATCCGAAAACGTATACCCAAAAAATTCAATGGCTTAAATTGCACAACATCGATCCGCTTTTCTCCAGAATGGTTGATAAATATCAAGTAAGGGAAATAATTAAGGAAAAATTAGGAGAAAGTTTTCTGATTCCACTTTATGGGGCGTGGAATTCATTCGATGAAATAAACTTTAAGAAATTACCCGATCAATTCGTTTTGAAAACCACCCATGACAGTGGCACAGTTATTATTTGCAGAGACAAGAAAAACTTTGATAATGCTAACGCCCGAAAAAAGCTTACAAAATCTTTGAACACCAACTACTTTTACAAATCAAGAGAATACCCCTACAAAAATGCCATACCCCGCATTATTGCAGAACAATATATGCATGATGAAACCCAGGAAGAGTTGACCGATTACAAGTTTTTCTGTTTTCACGGTGAACCCAGGATACTACAAATAACTGCCAATTTTGATGGCGAAAAAGCTGTTGGTTATTTCGACATGGATTTTTACCCCATGCCGTTTTGTACGGGACAATTAAAAGAAGATCCAAAGCTGTTTCAAAAACCCGGTGATTTTGAAAGAATGATCAAAATAGCAAAAAAACTCTCAAAAAACATTGTTCACGTTCGCATAGACCTTTATTACATCAACGGAAGGATTTATTTTGGTGAATATACCTTTCACCATAATGGGGGTATCGTAAGGTTTTCACAGTCAGAATGGAATGTGATTGTTGGCGATATGATTTAGTGCTGTTTTATTAAAAAGAGAAACACAACGCAATATTGCAATTGGACACCTAATGAAGTTAAACAAGAAAACAGTCTTTGAACTTATTTTAATTTATCTCACGGTTGGGATATTGTTTGGAGCATTTAAATACTTTACTAGAATACCTGCATTTTGGCCGGGTATCATCCTACTAATTGGTTACACGCTATTTTTTAATCCAGAGGTTTTGATAAAAAAAACAATGGTTTGGATATATGTTCTTTTATCCATATTAAAAATTTATGATCTTTCAGGTTATTTTATTGATTTTCCAGAGGTGCATTTAACTTATTTTGGCGTTTTCTCTTTGGTTTTTCCCTATTTCCTCTCAGCATTAATAATTGAAAATCTTTTAATTTTAAAAGAGGATGCATTCCCCATAGTTATTAAGGTTGCCAAAATATCTTTATACATCATTGTAATAAACTCAATATTAACAATCGTTTCAGAATTATATTTCCCGGGGATTACAAGAAACATTTCAGCAAGAACAAATTTTCCTAGCTGGGTAACTACCCACACTTTTGGGGCCATATACGGCTTACCTTTTATTTTATCAGCTATTCTGGCAAATTACAGAGGGAAAAAAAAGTTTTTTTACGTTGCATTTTTTATCATATTGGGTTCTTTATTGGTAGCCGGATTTACCACGGCTCTTTTGTTTTCTGCCTTATTTTTTATCACCGCACTTTTAATCCGGTATCGGGTAAAAAACATTATTTATTTTGTTTCATTTTTTACTATTTTGTTAATTGTTGTTTTTAATAATATTGCCTATGTGATTAAAATATTGCCAAAACTACCTAATCCTGTCTACTCTCAAAAAATCACGGATTTTACAATGATACTTGAAGGTGATGGCAATTATACCGACATTAGAGCAGGAGTTTATCAAGTTTCACTTGAATCATTCAGGGAAAATCTATTATTTGGATCGGGAACATGGAAAAGCGTTGGGGAACACTCTTATTTTCTTGACAGACTCGGTTTACTGGGGTTTTTTGGAACCATCTTTTTTATTGTGGTCCTTTTCAACTTATTTAATAGAGCTATTCTGATTATTCCTAAGGAAGGAATAATAACATATAAATATTGGTTTTTTATTTTAATGGTATTGTTAATTTTTAATCCGTTTTACAATTTCGATTTTTGGTTAATCATGTTTGTTTATCTTCCGTTCTTTATTTGTTATTTAATAATTGATTCCAAAAAACCAAGTAAAAATTATTTAACCATTTAAAAATTATACTCTTCCAGTTAAAACTCCCAATTAAGTGAAAGTAGTTATATTTCGGTGCCACAATCCATTTGCAATTAGTTCAGCTGCAGCAAACAGATATCGCACACTGATGGAGGGCCTTGCAGCAAATGGCCCCAAAGTAAACCTTTATATCACAGGTGGTTACCAATCAAAAAAAGAAAAAGAACTATTTAACAAATCAGGGAATATTTTTGGTATCGAATATGAATATTTATTCCCTTTTGTTGTTTCAAATTACTGGCTAAATAGAATAAATAAATATTTAATTAATCCAGCCCTTGTACCATACAAATCTCAAATAATCAAGCGACTACTTAAAAAAGAAGGAAAAGGAACAATCATTTGGCCATCTGTTTCACTAGAACAGCTAAAAGCGATAAAAAAAAAATGGCCAAATTTGATATATTTTGCAGAAAGTAACGAATTTCCCGACATTCACAAGTACCATAAAGGAAATCTAATTCAGAAATGGTTCACCGACAAGAGTGAAGGTTATTTTGAAAAAAACACCTTCCCTGCTTTGGATGGAATGGCCCTGATGACAAAAACCCTGCTTAAATATTATTCAGAACTTCCCCTACCAAGGCCAAAATTACTTCACCTGCCTATGACAGTTGATCTTGACCGGTTTAACCAAAAATGCGAGCCTGTAAAAGGTTTTAAGAAACCCTATATTGTTTTCGTTGGGGTAATGAACAACGCCAAGGATGGTGTTGACATTCTGATAGAAGCCTTTGCCAGGCTCGCTGTTCATTTTCCAGATCACAAACTTTTTCTGGTTGGCCCATGGCATTACGATACTCCTGGGCACCAAAAAATGATTAAAAAGTTGGGGCTTGAGGAAAGAGTTTTTTGGATGGGTGAATATAACCGTGATACTATACCGGCCATCATAAAAAATGCACATCTCATGGTGTTACCTAGGCCTGATTCAAAGCAAGCACAGGGTGGTTTCCCCACCAAATTGGGAGAATACCTGGCAACAGGTAATCCGGTTTGTGCAACCAGGGTTGGGGAATTGCCTGATTATTTGGTCGATGATGAATCGGTTTTTTTTGCAGACCCTGGGTCAGTAAACTCCTTTGCCCACGCCATGCAAAAGGCGCTTGAAAATCCAGAGCTTGCCAAAAAAGTTGGTAGTAATGGCAGGGAAGTGGCAGAGTTGCATTTCAATAAAGATACTCAGGCCAAAATCCTTTACGACTTCCTGAAAACCCTGAGTGCATAATGATATTAATTTAAGGGTAAAATAGAGAACATTAATGAAGATAGGTATTCATCACCGGAAAGGTTCATACAGCGATGGCTGGATAGCATATTGCGAAGAACAGAACATTCCTTATAAAATTGTAAATGCATATGGTTCATGCATTGTTAAAGATCTGGCAGATTGCGACATTTTTATGTGGCACCACCATCAGGGAAACCCAAAAGATGTACTTTTTGCAAAACAATTGCTTTTCTCGTTGGAAAAGGCAGGAAAGCTTGTTTATCCTGACTGGAGAACCGGCTGGCATTTTGACGATAAGTTAGGGCAGAAATACCTGCTTGAGTCCCTGGGCTTACCTTTAATACCTTCATACGTATTTTATTCGCAAAAGGAAGCTTTAACCTGGGCGTCCACCTATCCATTTCCCGCAGTATTTAAACTCCGGGGAGGCGCAGGCAGCTATAACGTAAAACTTATAAAAAACAGACAACAAGCTAACAGGGCAATAAAAAAAGCTTTCGGCAGGGGCTTCAGGCAATATGATCCTGTTTTTGATATTAAAGAAAAAACTAAAAAGTTTCTTGCAGGAAAAATTAGACTAACTGCTATTTTAAAGGCTCTTGCTCATTTGGTAATCCCATACCAGATTGAAAAGTCGAAAGGTCGGGAACGGGGATATGTATATTTCCAGGAGTTTATTCCAGATTGTTCATATGATATCAGGGTTCAAATTGTCGGGCAAAAGGCCTATGCAATGACCCGGTCTGTAAGGAAAAATGATTTTCGCGCCTCAGGGGGTGGCAATATTGACTACGATGGTTCTAAAGTGTCTAAATCTGCAGTAAAGCTTTCATTGGATGTTGCACAAGCTTTAAACATGCAAACCCTTGCTATTGACCTGTTGCCATGGGAGGGTTCATATCTCATAGCTGAGATTAGTTACGCTTTTGCCATTGATGAGGGTGAATTGGACTTTGGTTTTTTCGACAGAAATTTAAACTGGAATCAGGGTCAGATCAATCCTTATGGCTGGATGGTTGAAGACTTAGTTAAAAAAAAACGCGAAAAGTAAATACAATTACTTAAGATCCTTTTCAATAAACATTAGTTTTAAATGGATTCTGCCCAAATTAAACGGGTATTAAGCAAGTATTATACAAACCTACGTGGCTGGCGCACAAACCGCAAGATCGTGGTAATTGAAAGCGACGACTGGGGCAGTATCCGAATGCCTTCAAAAGAGGTTTATGAAAAATGCCTTAAGGCCGGATATCCTGTCGACCAAAACCCTTATGAGCGATATGACTCCCTAGCAAGCGAAGAAGACCTGGAGTTGCTTTTTGATTTACTTACATCGTTTAAGGATAAAAAGGGAAATCATCCTGTCTTCACAGCCAATTGCGTGGTGGCCAATCCAGATTTTAAAAAAATACGGGAAGATGGTTTTAAAAAATATCATTATGAGTTGATCACCGAAACTTTTAAACGTTACCCTAAACATGGGAAAAACTTTGATTTGTGGAAGCAAGGTTTGGCTGAAAAGATATTTTTTCCTCAATTTCATGCAAGAGAGCATTTGAATGTGAGCCTGTTTATGGAAGCTTTAAAAAGAGGGGATAAAGATGCGCACTGGGGCTTTAACAATGAGATGCCTGGAAGCATTTCCAAAGGAAAAGCGAATAGTGGAAACAATTTTGTTGAGCCAACCAGGTATTTTTCCGAGAATGATAAGATCGATAAATTAAATATATTTCTCGAAGGTATAGACTTGTTCGAAAAACTATTTGGATACGTGTCCAGGTCAATAATTCCACCCAATTATACTTGGACCCCTGACTTCGACAAACCCGTTTTTGAAAAAGGTGTTAAATATCTTCAAGGAACCCGAAAAATGAATCAACCAATTCTCGTCAATAAGATGTTGATCAGCAAACACTATTTAGGTAAAAAGAACCAATTTGGCCAAACATACCTCATTCGAAACGTTTTTTTTGAACCTTCAATTTTTAATCAAAAGACTCACACCCCGATTGAAAGATGCCTTTCTGAAATGACTATTGCCTTTCAGATGAAAAAACCGGTAGTTATTTCTTCACATCGTCTAAATTTCATTGGCTTTATTGAACCCACAAACCGCGACAGAAACTTAGATTATTTAAAAAAATTATTTTCGTCTATTTTAATGAGGTGGCCAGATGTGGAGTTCATGACCAGTGATCAACTAGGTGATTTGATTGTGGCTTGACATGGAAAAAATAAAGATATGTCTTCTAATCCCTTCCTTAACCTCTGGAGGCGCAGAGCGGGTAATGGCTACACTGGCCAATAATTTTGCCAATAACCCGGGCATTGAGGTTCATTTGATACTGTACATGAAAAATGAGGTGTTTTATAATATCGATCCAAAAATTTCCATTCATTATCCTGGGTTCAATTACAAGAATTATCCCTTTTTTATTTACATTTTTCTTTTATTTGGGTTTATCAGAAAAACCCTTAAAAAGATTAGGCCTGCAAGTTTTTTAAGTTTTGGGGGGAAGTATAATTCTTTTGTGCTGCTTGCAAGTGAAGGGCTTGAAATGAAGAGGTTTATATCTGACCGGAGCCGACCGTCCATTAGTTATGGTAAATTAACCGATCTGCTAAACAGATTTATGTATCGCCGGGCAACCGGTATAATTGCCCAAACAGATATGGCAAAAAAAGTACTGAAGGAAAGAACAGGGCACTCCAACATCAAGGTTATTCCAAATCCGGTTCGCGAAATACCTAAAGGCATTCAGGAAACAGAAAACATCATATTAAATGTTGGGCGTTTCATTAAAAGCAAAAACCAAGAACTCCTTTTAGAATATTTTGCAGAAATTGATCCAGAAAATTGGCGCTTGGTTTTTATTGGTGATGGACCTTTGCTTGAAAAAACACAGGAAAAAGCAAGAACGCTGGGAATAAACGTGAAAACGGAGTTTCTAGGTGTTGTTGATAATGTGGACACTTATTATCAGAAAAGCAAAATATTTGCATTTACTTCTATTTCTGAAGGATTCCCTAATGCTCTGGCTGAAGCAATGTGTGCGGGCTGTGCATGTATTAGTTTTGATTGTGAGGCTGGACCGGGCGATTTGATTACGAACAACAAGTCAGGATTCTTAGTCCCAATTAACGACAATAGGTCATTTGTGAATTTGGTTAAAGAATTGATAGATAGCCCAACTCAGATTGATAAATTTTCAAAAGAAGCGGTTAAATTAAATAGTCTTTTAAATAGCCATAAAATATCAAAAAAATATTTGTCTTTTATTAGCGATGAAAAGAGTTCTGTTTAATTGTTCAACCGCTATTGTTGGCGGTGGTATTAAAAACGCCGCTTTTTTTATGAAAAGTACCATTAAAGAAAAAAAATTTGATTGGTATTATGCAGTATCTCAGCAAGTATATGATTTATTGCAAATCTGGGAATGCAACATTGATCAATATAAAATTTTAATTTTCGAAAAATCTCCTGCCCGTTCCAAAAAATCAAGAAAGTTGCTCCTTCAATTTGTAAAAAAAAACGAAGTAGAACTAGTATATACAATGTCTGGTCCAGCCTATGTCAAATTTCCAGTTACTCATATTTTGGGAATTAGCAATGCATATATAACACATGCCAGCTGGGAGTCGTTCAGATTAAGGGGAGGATTCATAAAAACTATAAAATATTATTTCTATGCGCTAGTTCAGTTTTATTATTCTTTAAAAGCAGATTATTTTATTTTCCAAACTAATTATGCAAAAGATTCATTTAAAAAAAGAGCCTTTATTAAGGAGAAAAAACTTACAGTTATTCCAAACGCTTATGATTCAAGGGTAAAGGATTACTTCAATCTTAAGAACGAATCCACTGAAGTTGGCAAAAAAGAACTGATCAGAATTTTTTGTCCGGGTGCTCATTATCCCCATAAGGGACTTCAGTTTATTCCTGAAATCATCCATGAGTTAGAAGAATTAACTGATATTAAGTTTCTTTTTATTTTAACATTGCCAAAAAGTAAAGTGTTGGAAAAAATTGAAAAAGAAGTTGAACTAAAGAAAATTAAAAATAGAATAGAAAATATTGGTCCTTATAATTACGATCAAATTATAAGTTTACTTGAAATGTCAGACATTATATTTATACCAAGCCTTCTCGAGACGTTTTCGGCTAGTTACCTTGAGGCAATGTGTGCCCAAAAACCATTAGTTGTAGCCAATAAACCTTTTGCAAAAGACATTTGCAAGTCATATGCCTATTACGTGGATCTTAAAAAACCGAAGGAAGTTGCCGCTAAGTTTGTTGAAATATTTTCTATCCCAGCCCAAAATCAATCAAAAACTAAATTAGCAGAAGACATCCTAACTGAATTTGGTAATCAAGAGGATAGATTCGAAAAAATCTCACGCTATTTACAAGAAATTTCAAAGTCGTCAAATTAAAAAAAACGATGTTCTAATGGGGATATTAATTTTTGAAAATAGCCAGCAATTAGGTGAAATTTCTTCATTTCCTCTAAATAAGGAATTCGAATTCAAATTGTGGAGCCCTTCATTCAATAATATAATTCCACCTTTATTAGGCATGAAGTATTTATATTGGTGGTTAGCACATTATTTTGGTATGTTCAAGAGCAAGGATTATTCTGCTATTCTTGCATATTCTAATAATGTTGTTATTGGCATAATTGTTTTAACCCCAGCTTATTCGCGTTGGAGGTTTATGGAGAAAAATGATTTACAAATTACAAACGTTCATGTTAATCCGGATTACAGGGGGCAAGGGATAGCTCATAAAATGATAAACATTGCATTCGGAATTTTTTCGAAACATGGTCGGACTTTCTGGTATATAACAAAAGATGACAATATTGCTTCCATAAAGCTATGCAAAAAGTCGGGTTTTAAATTGGCTGGTAAAGGGTTTAAGCGAAACCGCTGGTTGTTAAAGAGTTTCTCTGTAATGACCCTTGTTCCATAAATTATCACACAGGGAAAATTATATAAAGTGAAGGATTAAAGATGAAAGTGCTGTTCCTTATGTTCGCTTTTCCTGAAATGAACAAGTCTTTCAATATGTATACAACGATTGTTGAAGAGTTTATAAAAAACAATAATGATGTCGTAATAGTTGCACCAGGCAAAGAAAAAACAAAATTAATAAATGAAGCAGGTGTAGATGTTTTAAGGGTAAAAACTTTACCGATAAAAAATGTACCTAACTTTCTTAAGGGTGTTTCAAACTTGCTGTTACCTTTTCAGTTTAGAAAAGCTTTAAAAAAAAATTACTCCAATAAAATTTTCGATTTAATTATTTGTCCAACCCCACCCATTACCTTAGTTGACGTAGTAGCCGCGATTAAGAAAAAAAACAACCCCATTTTTTATTTGATTTTAAGGGATATTTTTCCTCAAAATGCTGTTGATCTAGGTTTTATGAAAAAAAATGGTTTATTGCATCGTTATTTTAGGGGAAAAGAAATGAAGCTTTATAAAACAGCAGATCATATTGGATGCATGTCGCAAGGAAATATAAGATATTTGATTGGACAAAACCCAGAAATTGAAACCGAAAAGCTACATGAATTAAAGAATTTTCAAAAACTTTACAAGGGCACTTTTAATAAAGATCCACATTTAAGAAGAAAATATTCATTAGATGAAAAGTTTGTAGTGGTTTTCGGAGGCAATATGGGTAAGCCACAGCAACTTGAAAATGTATTGGAATTAGCAAAACGTTGCCAGGAATACCCTGATGTCCTTTTTTTACTGTTAGGCGAAGGGCTACAAATGAAAAAGTTATCGGAGTTAGTTAATGAACAAAACATACTAAATATAAGAATTCAGGGAACAATAAAAAAAAATGAATATCAAGATTTAATTAGTACTTGCGACCTTGGTTTAATCAGTCTTCATAAAAATTTTACCATACCGAATATACCAAGCAAATCGCTCGATTATTTTAATGTAGGTTTGCCAGTTTTGGCTTCTATTGACAATGCGACTGATTTTGGCATAGTTCTAACAGAAGCCAATGCTGGTTTGTGGTCTTATTCAGGGGATCACAAAAAATTCAAAAAAAACTTTGACCTTCTTTATAGGAATCCAGAGCTTAGGAATAAAATGGGCAAAAATGGTCGGGAGTATTTTGAAAAATTCTTGACTCCCGAAATCGCATATAATACCATTATTTCAAAAATAAAAAGGTGACCAGCATGCTAAAAAACACTTTAAAGAACATTATCGGCTGGAAAACTTCAAAAAAAATTATAGTAATCTCGGTGGATGATTACGGAAATGTCAGGGTGGACTCCAGACAAGCAATGGAGAATATGAACAAGGCTGGTTTAAAAATTCTAAGCCGTTTTGACATCTTTGATTCCCTGGAAAACCGCGAAGACCTGGAAATGCTTTTTGATACCCTGACTTCGGTCAAAGACAAAAATGGCCGTCACGCTGTTTTAACACCCTTTGCGGTTCCTTGCAATATAGATTTTGAACGGCTCGCCGAAGAGAACTTTCAGGAATACCAGTATGAATTGCTTCCCAAAACCTATGAAAAACTGGCTGCATTTCAACCCGAAGCCTTTGAGGGGACTTGGGCGCTTTGGCAGGAAGGCATTGCTAAGGGATTGATGGCACCGCAGTTTCACGGAAGGGAGCATTTAAATCTGAAGGTATTTGAAGAAAAGCTGGCAAAAAAAGATCATGAAGTCTTGACTGCTTTAAAAAATAGGTCTTATGCCAGTATTTCAAACTCAGGCTATTCAACCATTTCCACCACAGCAGCTTATGATTTCTGGGAGTTTGATGAGAATACGCGCTTTAACGCCATAATAAAAGATGGCCTGGATGCTTTTGAAAAGGTTTATAAATACCGATCCATTCACTTTAACCCTCCAGGTGGCCGGGAACACCCAGTAATTCATAAAGCACTTTTTGAAGCAGGAATCAAATATATTGATACACCCTTGCTTAAAACAGAGCATCACGGAGAAGGCAAGTATCAAAAGGTATTGAATTATACTGGTAAAAGAAATAAACTCGACCAAATATTTATGGTCAGAAATGTTGTTTTTGAGCCAACAGAAAAGAGAAACTACAATTGGGTAATTTTCGCCATGAACCAAATTGAAGCGGCTTTCCGCTGTAATCGACCTGCATTAGTCAGTTCTCACAGGGTAAACTTTTGCGGGCACATTGATCCCAAAAACAGGGAGCATGGAATCACGGCCTTAAAAACTTTGCTGCAAATGATTGTGCGTCGCTGGCCGGATGTGGAGTTTATGAGCACAGCGGAACTTGGAAAATTGATTGCTGAAAAAAGAAGGTGATTGGTTGTATGTATTGTAAATTTTTCAAACGGATAATAGATATCTCGGGTTCTTTCCTGGGCATAATTGCCATTTCTCCTTTGTTTTTGCTCCTTACCCTAATCCTCACAATAGCATTCAGAGGCAAGCCCTTTTTTATGCAGGAGCGCCCCGGAAAAAACGAAAAGGCGTTTCGGGTCTTAAAGTTTAAGTCGATGAACGACAAAAAAGACCCCGACGGTAACCTATTGCCAAATCATATGCGCACCACTCGTTTAGGAAACTTTATCAGGAAGTGGTCATTGGATGAATTGCCGCAACTAATCAATGTTTTAATCGGTGAAATGAGCTTGGTAGGTCCCCGACCTTTGTTGAACAAATACATTCCACTTTACAGCCTGCAACAAGGGCGCAGGCATGAATTGCGACCCGGAATAACCGGATGGGCCCAGGTGAAAGGCAGAAATGCCATTTCATGGTCAAAGAAGTTTGAGTATGATGTTTGGTATGTGGATAATGTTTCCTTTTTGCTCGACCTAAAGATTCTTTGGTTTACAATAGTCAAAGTGATAAAAAAAGAAGGTGTAAATGTATCTGACGAAGTAACCATGGAGCCGTTTAACGGCACAAACTAACACTGAATGAATCGTATACTATATTTTGGCTATTATTTGATAAACCTGAACTGGAGATTATTCCTTTCTTTTCTTTTTCACACAAGGGAAATACATGGAAAGAAGAGTGGTATGATCATTCTTGACATTCTGTGGTCTTCTTTCAGGTATAACATTTCCATACTCGAATACTTTCAGTTCGGGTTTTTCAGTCTCAATCACCTGGAAAGACGCCAATGGGCCGGCACAGGGTTTATGTATGAGTACCAACTGGTAATGAATCCAAAAAAACACCGCCCTTTCCTTGAAGACAAGCGCCTGTTCCTTAAAAATTTCAGTGAATTTGTGAATCATGATTGGGAAACATTGGAAACACTAAAAAAAGATGATAATGCAATTAATCATTTATTGAATAATCCATCCGGGAAATTGGTGATTAAAAGTCATGATGGGCAATGCGGCAGGGGCGTCAAGGTGATTGTAACGGCTGGCTTAACGGCAGAAAAGCTCCTCGAAACAATGCATACCACAGGCAATAACCTTGCAGAGCAATATATTGTACAACATCCCGATCTAATGGCACTTTCCTCGTCCGGTCTAAATACAATCAGAGTCTACACCCAATTAAATGCAAAGGATGAGGTGGAGATATTAGGCTGCCGCATTAGGATCAGCATTAACTCAGTGGTTGATAACCTTGCCGCCGGAAATATTGCTGCTCCAATTGATGAAAAAACAGGATTAGTTAACGGACCGGGGGTCTACGGAGACATCACCAGGCTTGATGAGTCCAACCATCCAGTAACAAATATCCCAATCACCGGTTTTCAAGTGCCCTTCTGGGAAGAAACACTTGAAATGGTTAAAAAGGCTGCCTTGCATTTCACGGGTTGCCGTTCCATTGGCTGGGATGTCGCTATATCATCAAATGGGCCTGAATTAATTGAAGGCAACCATGATTGGTGCAAACTTGTATGGCAGTTGCCAATCAGAAAAGGTCTTAAGCCAATTCTTGAAGGTCATTTAAAAGAATACAGGGAGATACAAAATTGAGAAAAACTATATTGATTACTGGAATAGGCGGCCCCACTCCTCGCTCAATAGCCCGGACTATTCGTAATTTCAAACCTGGTTGCCGACTTATCGGCATAGATGTAAATCCTAAAGCACTTGGGTTTTTCATGCCAAATTTACTAGATGCTGCCTATCAGGCTCCCCGTGTGGATGCACCAGATTATTGGCCATTTATTCGTGATTTGCTCCAAAAAGAAAAGATTGATATGGCTTTTGTACAGCCAGAAGTTGAGGTTGTAGGATGGGGAAAATACTTTGAAGAAAATGGAAGATTTCCATGTCCCGTATTAATTCCACCCCGTTCATTGGCCGTTTCTCTGATGGATAAAGCAATAATGGCAGAGGTTCTTGAAGGAACAGCATTTATTCCTAAAACTATAAAAGTAACTCAGGAAAATCCTTCTTATGTTGAGGTAGAGCATAAAATAGGTTTCCCTTGTTGGATCCGTGCAACTCAGGGTTCTGGCGGATTGGGTTCTTTAAAGATTACCGACCTGGATAATTATAAGGCCTGGCTTTTTATCAATAACAACATCAAAGAATTTACAGTTAGTGAATTTTTGACCGGCAGGCATCTTGCCACCCAAATGCTTTATTACAATGGGGAGTATATAAAAGGTGCCTCACTGGAATGCGCAGAATACGTAATGGCAAACATTGCGCCATCAAAAGTTACCGGAAATACGTCTTTTGGTAGGTTTATCAATGAGGACCATATCCTTGAATTCTGCCAATCATGTATAGAGTTTATTTCCGAAGAATTGCAATTACAGCCCCATGGGGTTCTTAGTTTTGACCTGAAAGAGGATAGTGAAGGAAACTTAAAAGTAACTGAAGTTAATATCCGGCATATGGCTTATACCGGTGTAATGGCCCAGGTTGGTTTTGATCTCATATTCGATACCATTTCTATTCTTTCTGAAGGAGATGCCAGCCATATTCAAAAGGCACCCTTTTTTAAATATGAAAAGCCATATGTTTTTTTACGTGATGTTGATACTGACCCCATCATTCTTGATGGAGAGCATTTATTTATGAAAAAAGAATAATTTATCGAAAAGCCACATCCTCAAATGAATAAAAATCCCCGCCTCTACCTCTCTTCCCCCCACATGGGCTCCGGGGAGCTTCAAAATATCCACCAGGCCTTCTCCACCAACTGGATCGCCCCACTCGGTCCCCATGTTGACGGTTTTGAAAAGGACCTCCAGCAGTTTACCGGCGTCAGACATGCAGCAGCATTAAGCTCTGGCACGGCTGCCATACATCTTGCCCTGATCCTGTTGGGTGTGAAGGAGGGGGATACGGTCCTCTGCCAGAGCATGACCTTTTCAGCTTCGGCCAATCCGATCAGGTACCTGGGTGCCATCCCGGTGTTTATTGATTCGGAACCCCACACCTGGAACATGTGTCCAAACGCCCTGGAAGATGCGCTAAAAAAGCTAACAGCCAATGGCTCTCGTTCTAAGGCAACGAGACCAAAAGCCCTTCTCCCCGTCCACCTCTACGGTATGCCTGCCAGGATGCATGAGATCATGAGCCTGGCAGATAAATTTGGGGTGCCGGTGATAGAGGATGCAGCCGAGGCCCTGGGCTCCCATATTGAGGGAATGCAATGCGGTAGCTTTGGCAAGTTTGGCATTTTGTCGTTCAATGGCAACAAGATCATCACCACCAGCGGGGGAGGGGCTTTGCTCTCGGATGATGAGGCCATGATACAGAAGGCCCGCTTCCTGGCCACACAGGCCCGCGACCCTGCCCCACATTACCAGCATACCCACATCGGCTACAACTACCGCATGAGCAATGTGCTGGCAGGCATCGGCCGCGGACAGATGCAGGTGCTGCCCGAAAGAATCGGCCAGCGCAGGGCTAACTTCGAGTTATATAAAGAGTTTTTCAGGGATGTGGAAGGCATTGAGCTGCTGCCCGAGCCGGAAGGCTTCTTCTCCAACCGCTGGCTGACAACCATCCTGGTGCATCCCGAAAAAACCGGGGGCATCAGCCGCGAAGACATTCGCCTGGAACTGGAAAAGCAAAACATTGAATCGCGGCCCCTGTGGAAGCCGATGCATATGCAGCCGGTGTTTGAGGGGTTCCCCTATTTCGGGGGGAAGGTGGCGGAAGGGCTGTTCGAAATGGGACTATGCTTGCCCTCGGGATCTAATCTTACCCAGCAGGAAAAAGAAAGAATTTTGGAAATATTAGGAAGGATTTTTTCTTCCACAAATTCCCGCGAATTTTAAGGCAATTTTCATAAATAAGATCAGTAACAACCTAACCCTGAACAAAATTTCTATTAGCAGGGTTAATATCATTAGTAAAAGTATTACCTTTACTTCTAGGTAAATAAGTAGTAAAATCAAAAGAAGAATAAATAGCCATGGGATCTGATGATACAATGAGACTTCTGGAGCTTGTTAAACAAGCAAGAAGAAAGCCCCGAAGTAAAAAGGCTATTAAAAAAACCTTTACCGAGGCAGGCATTATTACTAAAAAAGGCAATCTGCGAAGGCCTTACAAAGATATTTTTATCCCGGTTAATCAGTAAAATTCCATGTATTCCTCCCGGCCTAACCTGGTTTTAGGTTTTCATGGATGCGAAAAATCTGAGCAGCAACGGCTTTTATCTGACCCTGAATATTTTAGGAAGAGTACGCAAGATTATGACTGGCTTGGTCATGGAATGTACTTCTGGGAAAATAATCCACAAAGGGCCTGGGATTGGGCAAATCAAAAACAGAAAGCTGGTAATTTAGATGAACCTGCGGTAATTGGAGCGGTTATTGACCTTGGATACTGTCTGGACCTGCTCGATGCCAAAAATATTGAACTGGTTAAAGAATCCTTTTTTCTTTTCTCTGAAGAAAACGCCAAACTTTCTAAGTCAATTCCTCAAAACGTAGACCATCGTAAGGATCCAAATAAAGATAAGCTCTTAAGGTACCTGGATTGCGCTGTTATTGAATATACCCACCAGTTTTTTAAAGAAAATAAAGAAAAGCCATTTGATTCTGTAAGAGCAGTTTTCATTGAAGGCAAACCAATATACCCGGATGCAGGATTTTATGAAAAATCTCATATTCAAATTGCAATCATAAATCCCAACTGCATAAAAGGGTTCTTCTTAACGAGAGAACTTGTAAAAGGAAGCAATCCAGTATAAACACCGTTTAGGAAGATTGATGGCGGAGGGGTTTTTTGAAAAGGGGCTTTGCCTGCCCTCTGGATCCAACATGACTTCGGAAGAAAGGGAGCGGATAAGCATTGTGCTGAGGGCTGTGCTGGGGGGTAAATTTGATTAAACGGATGACCATGCCCCATGCTCCATGCCCCATGCTCCATGCCCCATGCTCCATGCCCCATGCCTCTTATCCGGTAATCCGCCCAAATCCGTGTAATCCCTAATTTTACTTTACTAAATATTAAGACTATGGACTTCTTCAGCGGAAAAATCCTCAGAATCCATGACGACCAGTCATTTGATGTAGCCCTGAATTACCAGCGGGTTGGCAACAAACAAAAGTACGGGCCTGTCGAAAGGGTTATGCTTTCAGAAAGCAACGGTGACCCTGGCAGGTTGAATGGGCAGCTGGTGGGCATCCACGTGATTTCGCGCAACGACAACATCATTCAGGGCAAACTTCGGATTTTTTCGGATTTGCAGGAAAAACAAGGCGCCAAAGCTTCCTGACCCGCAAAAAAAAACCGATTTCATAAAATCTGCCGCCGGGTAGCCCTTATTGGCCTACTACCAGCTTTTTTTTACAAACCAGTTGACTTTAAACAAACGTTTGTGAATCAAATTGTTAACAACTTTTTACGTTTTTTATTGACATAATATCCTGTTTTTTTATATTTGCGCCGGATCACTCCAACCCAATAACCCAATAACCCAATAACCCAAAATTCAATAACCCAATACAAGCCTATAGAGTTAACTTTTACTATGACCTATGATTAAAAGGTTTTTCCTGAGCTACTCCTCCAGTTTCGTCTCCAAATGGGTTGTTCTGCTGATCGATCTTTCCCTGGTGGGCTTTTCGGTGTTGGCGGCCTACATGCTGCGCTTCAACTTCGAGTTGAACGAGCTCAGGCAGCAGGAGCTGCTCATGCACCTGCTGGTAATTGGTTTTGTTTTCCTTTGCTTTTTCCTCCTGGGGCGTACCTACAGGGGCATCATCCGGCATACGGGGATCTTTGAGGTCTCATCGGTGTTTGTGGCGGTTACCGCTGCCACCCTGGCCATATTCATTGTCTGCCGCACCCAGATACTTTGCGGCATCTCGTTTTACCCGCCCATCCCGCTTTCCATACTGCTGATCAGCTACCTGTCGATCCTGTTCAGCATGGTGGCCTTCAGGCTTTTCGTGAAGCTGTTTTACATGCGCATACGCTCTAGCACGGCCAGCTGCCCCCATGTTCTGATCTACGGGGCTGGTCAGCTGGGTCAGCTCACAAAGGCCACCCTGGAAATGTCGGCCATCAGCCCTGCCCGGGTGATGGCCTTTATCGACGACAACCCCTCCATGGCCCACAAACGGCTGCTGGGCAAGCCCATCCTGCCCCTGCAAAAGGCCCTGAAGGAGGAGTTCCTGGCAAAGCACAACATCAGCGAACTGATCATTGCCATCAGGGACCTGGACGCGGAGCGCAAGCAGCAGGTGGTTGACCTCTGCCTCGAGCGCAACCTGCAGGTGAAGACCGTACCCTCGGTGGAGCAGTGGATCAACGGCAAGTTCTCGGCCCGTCAGATCCAGAAGGTTCGTTTCGAGGACCTGCTCGAGCGCCCCCCCATAGTGCTTGAAAACGAGGCCCTGCTGCGCGAGATCAGCGAGAAGACGGTGATGGTCACCGGGGCTGCCGGCAGCATCGGCTCGGGGCTGGTGAAGCTGCTCTACCGCCTGCAGCCCGCCCGCCTGATCATGGTAGATACGGCCGAAACCCCGCTGTTCAACCTCGAACAGTCGTTCAGCGAGAAGAAGTGGCTGAACCACTCCGTCAGGCTGCACTACCACATCGCCGATGTGAGCAACCAGCGGGCCATGAACCAGCTGTTTGCAACCTACAAACCCCATATCGTTTATCATGCCGCGGCCTACAAGCATGTGCCCATGATGGAAAGCAACCCCCAGGAGGCCATCCGCGTGAACGTGCTGGGCACAAGGGTTGTGGCCCGCATGGCACTGGCACACCAGGCCGCCAAGTTCGTGCTGATCAGCACCGACAAGGCCGTGAACCCCACCAGCGTGATGGGTGCCTCAAAACGGGCCGCCGAGATCTTCGTGCAAAGCCTCAACAGCCAGCCCGGCTGCAAAACCCGCTTCATCACCACCCGCTTTGGCAACGTGCTGGGCTCAAACGGCTCGGTGATCCCCATCTTCGAGCGGCAGATCGCCGCAGGGGGGCCCATACGGGTGACACACCCCGAGATCACCCGCTTTTTCATGACAATACCCGAGGCCTGCAGCCTGGTGCTGGAAGCCGGATGCATGGGAAGGGGAGGGGAGATCTTCCTGTTCGACATGGGCAAGTCGGTGCGCATTGCCGATGTGGCCCGAAAGATGATACAGCTCTCAGGCCTGGAACCCGGCAAGGACATCGCCATCGAGTTCACTGGCCTTCGCCCCGGCGAAAAACTCTACGAGGAGCTGCTGCACGACCGCGAAAGAAATCTGCCCACACACCACCCCAGGATCCTCATCGGGAAAGTCCAGGAATACGACTTCCAGATGGTGGTGGCAATGCTCGACCAGATGGCCGAGGCCCTGCAGACCCACGATCCCGATACCCTGGTGGCCCTGCTCAAGGAACTCATCCCCGAATACGTGAGCAACAACAGCGTGTTCCAGAAACTGGACGGGAAGAAATTAGTGGATTAGCAAATTAGCGAATTAGCAGATTAGCGAATTAGCAAATGAAGGGCCTTGTGGGCCCTTTTTTTGTTTCTCCACGAATTACACGAATTTTTAGAGAATTACCACAAAAGGCCTTCGTGATAATTGTTCTTGAAATTGTCTTGAAATTCGTGGATTATATTGTATGTCCATCAGTGTTTATCTTCTTCTTATCAGTGTTCATCAGTGGAGGTCTTTTTTCTTTTTCAATCCTAACAATCCTCCCAATCCTAACAATCCTGACCCAGGCAATAATAAACATGGGGCTTGGGGCTTGGGGCAAGGGGCATGGAGCCTGGGGCATGGGGCTCTGTGAAACTCTCCTTCTTAATTCTGTGAACCTCTGTGTAACCAACCAGAAGACAATTTTTAGAACAATTTCCACAAAAAGAATCT
>OBJA01000671.1_pt1 | contig 27950 bp, 34 predicted proteins | sample 1519751 | NCBI WGS metagenome assembly OBJA01 (sample SAMEA3881238, study PRJEB22517) | soil metagenome | biome: lake sediment; feature: soda lake sediment; material: sediment, water from around vicinity | place: India | collected 2013-12-23 | depth 3 m
GCAAAAAACCGGGCGCTCACTTCCTCTTTTCTTATCCCGAACTCAGGTTATTCTACTAATTTATTATATAAAATATTATATTATTATAAAATATAATGTATTAGTATAATTTATCCATCAAGGAGAAAATTTATGATCGATTGGCAATCATTTACCCCTGTCAGCGCATTTACCGGCGGCATGATTATCGGCCTGGCAACGGCTTTGTTGCTGCTCATCGCCGGACGGATCGCGGGAATATCGGGGATCGTCGGCGGATTGATCGAATTACGCAGAGGAGATTTCGCTTGGCGGGCTGCCTTCGTCAGTGGATTACTGCTTGCCCCGTGGCTTTGGCACTGGCTGGGAGAATTACTCCCGGTCCGTATTGAAACCGGTCATGCCGTACTTGCACTGGCCGGGCTGGCGGTTGGGATAGGAACCCGTTATGGTTCTGGTTGTACTAGCGGCCACGGTGTCTGTGGCCTGTCACGTCTTTCGCCGCGCTCGATGGTAGCGACGGTTTTATTCATGGCCGTAGGGATGGTGGTAGTTTACGTCGTTCGTCATATCTTGGGTTGAAAACACATTCATTGAGAAAGGGAAAACATGCTCGTACCGTTTGCTGCATTCCTTTCCGGGCTGATTTTTGGCCTGGGTCTGATACTGTCCGGTATGACCGATCCTGCAAAAGTGCTGTCCTTTCTGGACGTTGCCGGGCCCTGGGATCCCTCGCTGATGTTTGTCATGCTTGGTGCGATAAGTATCGGGTTTTTTGCCTTCAGGGTAGCAAAACAGCGCGGCCAGACACTGTTATCTACACCGGTCCACCTGCCCGGAATCCGCACCGTTGATCTTCGCCTGATTCTGGGCAGTCTACTGTTCGGTATGGGATGGGGGCTGGCCGGTATTTGTCCGGGTCCGGGACTGGTTCTGGCAGCATCAGGTAATGTGGAGGGTATCGTATTCGTGGTCGCCATGCTGTTAGGCATGCTCATTTTCGATCTGCTGGAAAAACACCATCAGTCAGGTTCGAATTTAAACTATCGACAACCGGGAAATATTGAAAGAAAATGACGGACCAATATACGCAGCCGGATTTCTCGGTTATGGTGGAAAAAAAGGCTGCCGCAGTCAAAGCCTGTTCCATGCTGAAGATACTGGCCAATGAAGACCGGCTGCTGATCCTGTGTCAACTAATACAAGGAAAAAAAAACGTTAGTGAACTGGAACAGATACTTGGTATCCGGCAACCTACCCTGTCACAGCAGCTCACTGTGTTGCGAGATGAAAAGCTCGTTTCTACCGAACGGCAGGGAAAGTATATTTATTACAGTCTCGCCAGTCCGGAGGCGGTGCAAATCATGAATACGCTGTTTAATGTGTACTGTCAGAACGAACATCACCATTTTCCGGATAGCGTCACTCATAACAGCAAACAATAAATTGACGATCCCGTTCGGGGTTTAAACTCTGAACATGTTGCCCGCTGTTATGCAGCCGATATGCTACTGGCAGCCTCAGAAATTTCATCTCTAAACAAGGAGAAAGTACCATGAGCGTAGCTTCTGAAACAAATTGGAACAAGCTGGATGAAAAAATAGCAGTCTCAGGCCAGATTAGTGTGGACGATGTAGCGGCAATCGCTGCAGCCGGTTACCAATCTATCATTTGTAACCGTCCCGATGGAGAAGGGGGAGAAAACCAGCCCGATAGCACGGAGCTGGAAAATGCAGCAAAAGCAGCGGGACTGCAATTCGCCTATTTACCGGTCGAAATCGGCCAGATTTCAGATGAAAAATGCATGGCTTTTCACCAATTGATGGAGACCCTGCCTGGGCCGGTGCTGGCTTTCTGCAATTCAGGTAATCGTGCTCGTGCACTGTACAGTCGTGACGTAGGCACAACCGCTACTCCTGCTGAAACCACCTCTGCAGCTTGTGACTGGGAACATGAGGCAGCAGCTGTCACCGAAGCAGATGGCGAGGCAGCCGATGCAGTCGCAGTATCGCCTGCGCTTTCGCGGGATGAGACAGCAGATAAATCAGCTGCGGTACCTTCTGCCTGCAACTGGGATAATGCTTTCGATATCGTAGTAGTAGGAGGGGGTTCAGCCGGGCTGGGGGTTACTGCCAGCCTGCTGCGCCGGCGTTCCTCCCTACGTATCGCCATTCTCGAACCAAATGACAAACATTACTACCAGCCCGCCTGGACACTGGTCGGGGGCGGTGCTTACGCGGCGGATCAAACTGTTCGTAATATGGCCGATGTCGTTCCACACGGGGCTGAGTGGATCAAGGCGGAGGTATCCGGATTTTCCCCGAATGATAATCTGGTTCATCTGGCCGATGGCCGTACCATTGGCTATCAGCAGCTGATCGTATGCCCCGGTATTCGTCTTGCTTGGGAAAAAATAGAAGGTATCCAGGAAACACTCGGTCAGAACGGCGTCACCTCCAACTACTTGTTCGATCTGGCACCTTATACCTGGTCATTAACGCAACAACTCAAAGGTGGCAAGGCGTTATTTACGCAACCTCCTATGCCGATCAAATGTGCCGGGGCGCCGCAGAAAGCGATGTATTTGTCTTGCGATTATTGGCAGCGCCAAGGAGTATTGGACAAGATCGAGGTCGAATTCGATTTGGCAGGGGCGGTACTGTTTGGTGTAGCTGATTTTGTACCCCCGCTGATGGAGTATGTCCATAAGTATCACGCCAATTTGGTATTCAATTCCAATCTGGTCAAGGTTAATGGCTTGAAGAAAATTGCTACCTTTGAAATCAAGAATGAGGCAGGGGAAATCACACGCGTGGATAAACCCTTCGATATGCTGCATGTTACCCCACCCCAGGTAGCACCGGATTTTCTGCGAGACAGCCCGCTGGCAGATGCCAGTGGATTCTGTGAGGTCAATCCAAAAACGTTGCAACATACTCGTTTTGCCAATATTTTCTCTCTGGGGGATGCCTGTTCTTCCCCCAATACGAAAACAGCAGCAGCTGTCAGAAAACAGATTGTCATTGTCGCTGAAAATCTGCTGGCAGCGAAAGAGGGTCGGGAATTTCGCGCTGTTTACGATGGATACGGTGCTTGCCCGCTTACAGTTGAAAATGGCAAAGTGGTGCTGGCCGAATTTGGTTTCGGCGGAAAACTGTTGCCGACATTTCCGCTCAATCCCGTCGTTGCCAGAAAGCTCTACTGGTGGTTCAAAGTCAAACTTTTCCCGTGGCTGTACTGGGAAGGCATGCTGAAAGGGCATGAATGGCTGACGCGCTCTACCGAGACAAAATAATCCTTCATGGAAATCCAGTGGCTGGCGGTATTGCCTGGTATTTTCACCGGGCTCGTGCTGGGGCTGACCGGTTCGGGTGGCGCCATCATTGCCGTCCCGCTACTGGTTTTCGGTTTGCATACGACTATTGCGGAATCTGCACCGATTGCCCTGTTGTCAATCGCCGTGTCGGCAGCAGTTGCCACTTGTACCGCCTTCATGCGGGGAATTGTCCGCTATCGGGCAGCCGCTCTCATCGCAGCTACCGGTATGCTGGTCGCACCAGCCGGGATCTGGATCGCTCGGCAATTGCCTGATTTATTGCTGACGGTATTGTTTGCTGTGGTGCTGGCTTTTGTAGCTGGTTACATGTACCGCCAGGGCAGGCGATTCGTGCAGCCGGCACTGTTAGAGGAAGCTTCTTACCCACCCTGTCAGCTCAGTCTGGAAAGTGGCCATCTGATATGGACCTTACCCTGTGCCAAAGGGTTGCTGTTTTCCGGGATGGCAACCGGTTTTCTGTCTGGCCTGCTCGGGGTGGGGGGCGGGTTCATCACTATTCCTGCGCTCAGGAAAGTATCGAACCTGCCCATGCAATCCCTGACGGCTACTGCACTTGCCATTACTGCGCTGATTTCTGTCGCTGGAGCCGTCTCGGCTGCTTCCATGGGATTTATGAACTGGCTGATCGCGCTGCCTTTTACTGGAGGCACGGTTATCGGCACGCTGACAGGCAGACGATGTGCTCATCATTTCGATGAAGCGAAACTGCAATACAGTTTTGTCATTCTGGCCTGGTGCATCTCGCTTGGTATGATCGTCAAGGTAATTTACTCCATCAATTTTTCGGCCCTTTCTTGACAATCCTGCTGCCCGGCAGGGAGAATCCAGCCAGCCCTGCTCGACAAAAGCAATTCACTTAATTCGCTGATTCGTTTAATTAACCTTTTCTGCTCGCTTATGACCGAAAAGAGTGCACAGTCTGCAAACGAGAAATTCCGCATTGATAAATGGCTGTTTGCCGCGCGCTTTTACAAGACACGCCCACAGGCTGCCGATGCGATCGAACGGGGGCAGGTGCAGGTCAACGGTATGCGGGCCAAGCCTTCCAGAATTCTGAGTACGGGTGACCTGCTCGCTATTCGTATTGGGCCTTATCATCATCTGGTAAAAGTACTGGTGTTATCCAATCAGCGCAGATCCGCCACCGAAGCTCGCCTGCTTTATCAGGAAACGGAAGAGAGCCGGCAGATGCGTGAGATCGTGGCAGAAAACCTCAAATCGCAGCCGACTCCGCCGCGTTTCGCCGGTAAAGGTAGACCCACCAAGCGTGCCCGGCGTGATCTGGAGCATTTCATGAGCGAGAAATGATCTCGCACGCTCAAACCCTGCTCAGAGAAATTTTCGGTTACAGCGAATTTCGCGGCAAGCAGGCCGAAATCATCACCCATGTAGTGAATGGAGATAGCTGCCTGGTACTGATGCCTACCGGCGGCGGCAAATCATTGTGTTACCAGATTCCCGCATTATTGAGAAAAGGTACGGCTATCGTCATTTCTCCACTGATTGCACTGATGGAAAATCAGGTGGCCGTACTGTGCCGACAAGGGGTGCGGGCAGCGTATTTAAATTCAGCGCTGGCACCCGAAGCTGCGGTGGCCGTCGAACAGGGGATGCTGGCGGGAGAGTATGATCTGGTCTACGTTGCACCGGAAAGACTGTTGACTGTTCGGTTCCGTGCACTGCTACAGCGTATCCCCATTGCTCTGTTTGCCATCGACGAAGCACATTGTGTTTCCCAATGGGGACATGATTTCCGGCCGGAATACGGCAAATTGTCAATTCTACCGGAGAAATTTCCGCAAATACCGCGCATCGCCTTGACTGCCAGCGCCGATACCAGAACCCGTACGGATATCCTGCGTTGCCTGGGTTTACATCAGGCCCGCTCCTTTATCAGCAGCTTTGATCGCCCCAATCTTTGCTACCGCATTACGGCAAGATCCAATAGCCGGCTACAGTTGTTGAATTTCATCAGTAGCTACCACCCAGGAGAGGCTGGTATCGTTTATTGTCAATCCCGAAAAAGGGTTGAGGAAACAGCCGCTTGGCTCAATACTAATCATATTCAGGCGTTTGCTTACCATGCAGGTATGGAAACCTCCATTCGTACCCGGAACCAGAAAAAATTTATGCAGGAAAACGGTATCGTAATGGTTGCCACTTCCGCATTCGGGTTGGGTATTGACAAATCGGACATCCGTTTTGTCGCACATCTGGATTTGCCCAAAAGTATCGAAAGCTATTATCAGGAAACCGGGCGTGCCGGACGTGATGGTCTGCCAGCCAATGCATGGATGGTTTACGGGCCGGGTGACATTATCCGGCTGCGATCTCAGATCGAATCCAGCACGGAGCAGCTGTCTGCTTCAATCAGACAGGCGGCTGTTGCCCGGCTGGATGCACTGCTGACATTGTGTGAAACAACAACTTGCCGCAGAAAACCGTTACTCGACTATTTCGGTGAGCCAACCGACAATCTTCCATGTGGCAATTGCGATATCTGCCTGGAGACGACACTCGTTCAGGATGCCACAGTCGCTGCCCAGAAAGTATTGTCCTGTGTCTACCGGACGGGTCAGTGTTTTGGTATGGAGTATCTGATCGATGTCCTGATCGGAAAGCGGACGGATCGTGTCAGGCAATGGGAACATGACCGTGTCAGTACTTTTGGTATCGGCCATGAGTTGAGTGTTGAAGGCTGGCGTATCGTTTTCAGGCACCTGTTGGCGCTGGGCTATCTCGTTGCTGGTGAGGATCGTGCTGGGGGAGAGCGTATTGCCCTGCAGTTGACGCCGTCGGCTAGAAATATATTACGTGGAGAGGCCTGCATAAAACTCCGGCTTTCACGTCAGCATCATTCAGCACTACACCAGCAGATTTCCACTGATTTGTGTGTACCATCATCACGCAACCAGGTTTTTAGCCCCGAACTGCAAATAAAGTGTGGCGGGTAACGTTCTGCATCCTTTAGTTACTATCTGATTTGTTCCACGAGTTGGACAGCGAACTGAAAGAATTTCTATGGATATGATCAGAGTGTTGCAATAACACAACATAATTCGACCCAAAAAGTGTAAAAAGCTTATTTAATGTTGCACAGCAGATTCTGCTTGGGCACAATCCATTCAACCCTTCTGACCGGAAGGCAGGAAGCACGCAACACTTTCAGTCAGGTTGGAACAGAAGTAGTGAAGAATGTGGGAAGCACGGTATTACGATCTATCTTTATTGACCTAGGTTATTTTTCTTTAAGGAGAGTTTCAAATGAATAAAAGACTGATTGCACTGGCAGTGGCCGGCGCATTGGCAGCTCCGCTGGCAGCTTCAGCGGAAGGTACACATGTCACTATTTTCGGTCGCTTGCAGGCTGAATATGCAACTATTGATATGGACGGGTTCAATTCACAAACCGCTGTATCGGATGATGCGCTGCAATCGCGCTGGGGCCTGCAGATTGCTGAAGATCTGGGTGCAGGGTTACGTGCCATTGGCCGTATCGAGTACTCACTCAATCCAGGCGGTGGTGAGGATAGACACCTGGCTCGGGAGCAATGGGTAGGACTGGGTGGTGATCAATGGGGTGAACTGAAATTTGGTCGCGTTCAATCGGTACTCAAAGATTTTGCTGGTGGTCATACTGTTGATCCATTTGCCTACACCAGTTTGCATGCGAATGGTAGTGGTGGCTTGATGGCTTCCTCCGATAATGGTTATGGTTCAGGCGACCATGGTTTTGTCAACAGTGCCATACGTTTTGACTCACCGGTAGTAGAAGGTTTCTCCGTAGCAGGTTTGCTGATGCCGGGCGATGCGGACAAAAATGACCCAGCACGCATCAATGACTTAACATATGCTGGTGGTGAGAACGGTGAATGGGATTTTCAAGTTGCTGCCAAGTATAGCGGACAGTTTGATGCGGTTGGCGTGGATGTGTTTGGTGCTTACTCCCGGGATAATGTCAGTACTTACCAAAAATCAGGATTAGGGCTGCTAGGTGCTGCACCTAAGGATGAACAAATCTGGCGTGGTGGTGCAATCTTCAGCGTAGGAGATTTCCGTCTGCGTGGTCAGTATGAGCGTGTGTACAATGCCAATCCGTATGGTGGTGCAGCAAGTTGTACCCATGCATCTGCTTTCGGAGATTATAACCCGGCCAGTCCTACTCAAAGTGCTGATGGTGGCCGCGGTCAGTGTAACTCCGCTATGAACCCGAACGGTAACGGTGATCTGTGGATAGCAGGTGCTGACTACACGATTGGCAATACCACGTTGGTTGCACAAGGTGGTATGACTACAGCGAAAAAGACTGGTGAGGTTTTGACGTTGGATCCATATTATGCAAAACGTAATGTCGAAAACATCACTGTCGGTGTGATTCATAATCTGAGCCGTCGTTCCAGCCTGTTTGGTGGTTACCAGCGCGTTTGGGTGAAAGACAGAAATCTCGTAGCGGGTGCAGATACTGATCGTAACGTCTACTCAGTAGGTGTACGCCACGATTTCTAATCGGTAACGATCAGATAATCAAACGGTTGTAAAAAGGAAGGGGCAGAGTAATCTGTCCCTTTTTTGTATCTATCTGAATCTATTGTTGAGATTGTTCATGGGGAAGCCGGCCGATAAGCCGGGTTCTGTCGTGGACAGTCATTCCTCTAGGCATACAGTTACCCGTGTGCTCGAGCGATCTACCCGCAGACTCAGCGAGCAGCGTCATCATCTGCCTATTTGATCTTGCTCCGGATGGAGGTTACCGCGTTTCACCGTAACTTAATACGCTCGTCTCTGTGGCCCTGTTCCTCACCTCACGGCGGCCGGCCGTTAACCGGCATCCTGCTCTGTGGAGCCCGGACTTTCCTCTCCCTGTTACCAGGCAGCGACTGTCTAGCCAGCTTCCTCAGTGATTCTAACAGAGTCGTAAACCGAACTCATAATTTCCAACCAGGTAAGGATCCAAAAGCATTCAAGTTGAATTTCCAGCAGAAAAACCTTGACCCGTTTTTTTAAATCAGTTATAAAAAATTTCACTTCATAACGTGGAGTGAAAAGAAAAAATATAGTTAACTACCGGTCTGACTACTCAGACAGTTCATTAGTTTATTAGTTCACGGGTAGCCATTTTACGGTCAGTTATATTGTTAATCGTTTTTCTGGTCAGGGGGAGTGACGTTGTCTGACCTGGAAAAACAATAATTTCAATTTTATATTGAGAAAGGTACTCATCGATGAAAAAGCAGATAGCGGGTCTGGTGCTTCTGGGTCTAGCATGTACTGCAACAAGTGTGTCTGCCGAGGAAGACAGGGAGCTCAGGCAGAAAGTGGAGGCCTTGGAGGCAAAGATTGCTGATCTTGAGGGACGATCAGAAAACGAAGAGCATGGCGATAGCCACGGATTCGATAAACATAAGTTTCATGGAGGGGTAGTTCTGAAGCAGGATGCTTTTTTTGGCTTCCAGACTATCTTAGATGCGGGTTATGAAGTTGCTGATAATATCGATTTCACGTTCTACTCGTGGCTATGGACCAATCCCAATTTCGGGAAAAGCAGTGTGGTGTCAGGGCCGACAGGTGATACCGTCAATGCGGGCGGACAGGGACTCTGGACAGAGTTTGGTATTGGTCTGAATTTCAGGTTTCTTGACAATACGTTGAGCATCAATCCCAATATCGGGATGCTGAACGGTTCGCTGTTGTCTTCTGAGGTTGTCGGTAAGGATATTCGTGCTGGTGAAGGGGTTGTACCTAACTTGGTCGTTAATTACGATAACGATTATTTTACAGCGAACCTCTACGTTGCTTACTACATGGCTACCCGCGGTCCGCGTGCAAGGGATTTTTTGCATAACTGGATCAATGTCGGGGTAAAACCTGCCTTGTTTGGTGTGGGTAAGGCATTACCGATCAATTCCGTCGGAATTCACTGGGAACACCTTTGGGCAGCTAAAAATCGTATAGATAGCAGCCTGGAGGGAGTTGTATATAATTGGGTGGGCCCTTACATCGAATTTGGCCTGCCGAAAAATCTTGCTTTGCGTTTTGCAGGTGGATTCGATGTGAAGAGTGATGTATCCAATAATTTTTATCAAGCCAGTATCAAACTTAATTTTTGATAAAAACAATTCATTGCTACGTAACCCCTTTTTAGGAATGGGGTTACGTAGCAATCTCATAATTCCTGTTCCCGTACTGAAATAATTCATAACACGAACTTGCCGGCTTGATTACGACGGCAAGCGTTAATTTTATCCGCCTTCTATCAGGCAAGATTCAGCGGTGTAGTGTTTTCCAGCAACTCGAGCATGCCTTGCAGTGCCATGGCGACGGATTGGCGTCGGATGGCTTCACGGTTGCCACTGAACCGGCATATTTTGCTGTTTACCGATGTCGCAGAGGCGTTTTCGAGCATCCAGGCGAAACATACGGTACCGACCGGTTTTTCTACAGAATCACCAGCAGGACCAGCGATACCGGTTACGGATACCGCTGCCTGTGCCTCGCTTTGAGCAAGCGCGCCCAGCGCCATTTCCCGGGCTGTTTGTTCGGAGACGGCACCAAATTGTACAAGAGTGGATTGTTGTACATGCACCATTTGCTGCTTGGATGAGTTGCTGTAGGTGATAAAGCCACAGTCATACCAGGCGGAACTGCCGGGAATGGCAGTGATGATCTGCCCGATCCAGCCGCCCGTACAGGATTCTGCCGAAACCAGTTTCAATCCGTTTTGTTCGAGTAACTTCCCAGTTTGCCGGGCGAGTTCCAGCAAGGTTGCGTCATCCAGAATAATGGGGGAGGTGTTCAAAAGTAACTTTGAAACAGAACCATCGATTTCCAGCCTGCGAGGCAAAGCAGAGTGTAGAACGCTGCCATCAGGTCATCCAGCATGACACCCAATCCACCCTTGAGTTTAGCATCCAGATAACCGATAGGTGCGGGTTTGACGATATCGAAAAAACGAAACAGGAAAAAAGCAGCAAGCTGCCAGGTCCAGTGATTCGGGGTAAAAAACAGTACCAGCATGAAGGCGACGATTTCATCCCATACCATGCCGGAATGATCGGGTGAATTAAGAGCCCGGCCGGTGACTGCACATGCCCAGATGCCCATAATGAAAAAAACATCGATGATCAACAGTAGCGATACTGGTTCGATGATTGAATCGAGAAAATGATAAAACGGAATAGCAGCGAGGGTACCAGCGGTACCTGGCATGTAGCGAATCAGGCCAATACCGGCGCCCATGGCGATGAAATGCGCAAGCCGGACGTGTACGAAAGTGATATCCGGTTTGATCGGAATTTGGCGTTGTGGTGAATAATTATCGGGCAGAGAAGTGATCATAGCCTTTATTCTTAAAGATTAGCAGGTCATCGTCAGTACCGAGAACGGTCAACCCTTTTCCCGGCGTGATTTTTCCAATGCGGGAAAGCAGGATACCGGATTCCTGCGCCAGCCGAGTGACAGCATCGCGCCTGTTTTCCGATACAGTGAAACATAGCTCATAATCATCACCGCCCCTCAGTAAACAGTCAATGGCTAATTGACGGATGGTATTTGTGACGGTGTTTTCCGGTTGTAGTTTATTTTTCAATGCTGGAGAGCGGGGGATGCGGTCAAAATCAATCGTGGCTGCAACGCCGGAGCGATCCAGAATATGGCCCAGATCAGCCAGCAGGCCATCTGAAATATCGATGGCGCTGCGTGCCACATTTACCAGGGCTTTTCCAAGGGAGATACGGGGCATGGGGGTATGTAACGCAGCCAGACAGGACACGGCTTCCTGCGCTGTCAGTGTTACGTGCTGTTGCAGGAATTGCAGCGCCAGAGCGGCATCACCCAGATAACCGGATACCCAGATATCATCTCCCGGTCTGGCGCCACTGCGCCGGAGGGCTTTTTCTCGTTCGACCTCACCAATGATCTGTACGCTGATATTGAGCGGACCCCCCGTCGTATCTCCCCCTATCAGCTCGACCTGGTACTGGTCAGCCAGTGCAAAAAATCCACTGGAAAATGCTTTTAGCCAGGTATCATCCTGTGCGAGGGTTTCGGTCAATGTCAGGGAGAGGGTTGCCCAGCGCGGTGTGGCGCCCATGGCGGCCATATCGGAAAGGTTGACGGCCAGCACTTTATGTCCCAGTGTGGCAGGATCGACATCGGAAAAAAAATGTCGCCCTGCAACCAGAGTATCGATTGATATTGCCCAATCCATTCCTGGTTTGCAGGCAATCAGCGCGGCATCATCACCCGGCCCAAGCAAGGTATTGTGCCAGGGGCGGATAAAGTAGCGATCGATTACATCAAATTCTGAGTTCATAGTCGCTTATCGTAAGCACGGCAGGAAGACTGTCAATGGGTGCAGCGCCGTGATGGTTTAACTGGAATCTTTATTTCGTGCAGGCGGGTATTGAAGTTCGACGGCACGCAACCGGGCAGCCAATTTATCCAGCACACCATTGACGTATTTGTGTCCGTCCGTTCCACCATAGCTTTTGGCCAGTTCAATGGCTTCGTTGATGATGGCACGACAGGGAATTTCAGGGCGGTAAACCATTTCATAGGTGCCGATCAGGAGAATCGAACATTCCACGGGACTGAGTTCAGCCATTTGTCGATCGAGATGCGGCTGGATCTGTGTTTGCAAGTCGGCAGCGTGTTCCAGGATACCTTGCAGCAAATCGGAGAAATAGGGACCATCTGCCTTACTGAAAAAGCTGACTTGCTGTAGTTGTATACCAATGTCCCGAGCGTTGCCTCCGGTGACTTGCCATTGGTAAATTCCCTGCAAGGCGAGTTCGCGCGATAGGCGACGGCGGTTTTTGTAGCCTTTATGGCTTTGTGCCCGTTTCACGGGAGAAGTGGCTTCTGTTGACATTATGCGGGAGCAGATTGATCCATTTCATCGAGAGCCAAGACCAGATTGGCCATCTCTACTACGACACGCGCTGTCTCCCTCCCTTTTTCAGCCATGCGGGTGGTAGCCTGATCTTCATCATCAGTCGTAAGAATACCGTTTGCAATCGGAATGTTGTATTCCCGTCCGACGGCTGCCAGTCCCTGTGCCGATTCATTGGCGACCACTTCAAAATGATAGGTTTCGCCGCGTATTACTGCACCTAGAGCAATCAGTGCGTCAAACCGATCTGATGCAGCCAGCTTTTGCAGGGCGATTGGAATTTCCAATGCACCGGGAACAGTTATCAGAACAATATCCGCTTCCTGTACGCCTAATCTGGCTAGCTCTGTCGTACAAGCTCCGAGTAATCCTTCGCTTACGTCGATATTGAAACGGCTCATGACAATACCGATACATAACCCGTTTCCATCGAGGTCTGAATCCATTTCCAGAATATTGTCATAGTAGGACATAACGTGTACCTCCTTGTTGAGATCGGCTTATTCTCTGCTACAGGTAAAGAACTGTTTTACTCGTGAGTATGGTTTCCCGGTTCCATATACCCGGCAACTTCCAGACTGAAGCCCGTCATGCTGGGCATGCGGCGAGGAGTAGCCAGCAAGCGCATTTTGCTGACTCCAAGATCCTTGAGAATCTGTGCGCCGATACCATGTTGGCGCAGATCCGGCACAGGTTTATCCGGTTGATGTGATCTGGCCTGCAAAATCCGCTCAGTTAGCACGCTGGCGTCATTCTTGCGATGCAGTAGTACGACCACTCCTTTTCCAGTTTGTGCAACGGCTGCCATGGCGTTATGAATGCTCCAGGAGTGGCTGTGATCATCAACTTCCAGCAGATCGATCACCGATAGGGGTTCATGTACCCTTACTAATACTTCTTCGCCGATATTCCATGTGCCTTTTACCAGCGCGATATGAGTTACACCGGCAATCTTATCATGGTAGGCAATCAGCCTGAATTCGCCGTAGGCAGTGTGCAGGGGGCGCTCGGCAAAACGTGATACCAGACTTTCCGTGAGGCTGCGATGATGGATGAGATCAGCAATCGTCCCGATCTTGAGAGTGTGTTTGTCGGCAAATTCGATCAAATCCGGCAATCGTGCCATTTCGCCATTTTCTTTCAGAATCTCACAGATCACCGCAGCTTCGCTCAAACCTGCCAGACGCCCCAGATCACAGCCTGCTTCGGTATGGCCGGCGCGCGCCAACACACCACCTTTCTGTGCCTTGAGCGGGAAAATATGACCTGGCTGAACCAGATCTTCCGGTCTGGCGTCTGCCTTGACAGCTGCTTGAACGGTTCGAGCACGATCGGACGCGGAAATTCCGGTCGTCACGCCCGTGGCTGCTTCGATGGAAACGGTGAAGTTGGTGCCGAGTGGTGAATGGTTGTCCGCCACCATCATGGGTAGCTTGAGCTGGTGGCAGCGTTCTTCCGTCAATGTCAGGCAGATCAGTCCTCTGCCGTATCTAGCCATGAAATTGATTGCGTCGGGTGTAACAAAATCGGCGGCCAGTACCAGATCACCTTCATTCTCGCGATCTTCCTCGTCGATCAGAATGACCATTTTTCCATTTCTGAAATCTGCCAGAATTTCTTCAGTCGAGGAAATCGTCATGGTTGTATGCCTTGGGCCTGATCGAGTAAACGTGCCACATATTTCGCTATCATATCGGTTTCTAGATTCACTTTCTTGCCGGGTTCAAACTGCCTGAAAGTCGTATTGGCCAATGTATGGGGAATCAGGTTGATTTCAACCCGTTCGGCATCTATCTGATTCACAGTGAGGCTAACACCATCCACCGTGATCGAACCTTTGGGAATGATGTATTTGAGCAGTTGGAGAGGTAGTTCGATTGCCAGCAGGCAGCGATCACCTATCTGCGTAAATTCCATGACCTCGCCGATCCCTTCCACATGGCCACTGACCAGATGACCGTCTAGCCGGCCGGAAAACCGCAATGCTTTTTCCAAATTGACCAGGTTGCCAGGAATATCCAGCCCGTGCGTGCAACTCAGCGTTTCACCGGAGACATCAACGGTAAAGCATTCTTCTTCAAATGCAGTGACGGTCAGGCAAGCGCCATTGACAGCAATACTATCGCCAATGGTGACATCTGCCAGATCCAGTTTACCGGGATCGATGTGGATGCGTACCGCATCCTTTTCTGGATGGATGTGTCTGATGCTGCCAACTGCTTCGATGATTCCTGTGAACATGCTTTTCCGGGTTTTGAATAAATCCTACAGTAAACAGATGACACCCTGCCAATCGAGCAACTCGATCACTGATATAATTCACAGTTTATCTGGAATCGTCCAGACCGACTGCCGAGGAATTTTCAATTATGACACGCCTGCTCCGTAATATCGCCATTATCGCCCATGTGGACCACGGCAAGACCACGATGGTAGATAAGCTGCTGCATCAGGCCGGTACCTTCGCCGCTCACCAGACTGTCGCTGAACGAGTGATGGATTCGGATGATATCGAGCGCGAACGTGGGATTACGATTTTTTCCAAGAATTGTGCGATTGATTATGCAGGCGTACACATCAATATCGTGGATACACCGGGCCATGCCGATTTCGGTGGGGAAGTCGAGCGCGTATTGTCGATGGTGGATGGTGTGTTGTTGCTGGTAGATGCTGTTGAAGGCCCCATGCCGCAAACCCGGTTCGTGACTCGCAAGGCACTGGCCTGCGGTTTGCGTCCAATCGTGGTCGTCAACAAAATCGACCGTCCCGGTGCACGGCCGGATTGGGTCGTGAACCAGACGTTTGATCTGTTCGATAAATTGAATGCTACTGAGGAACAGCTCGATTTTCCGGTGGTTTATGCTTCCGCACTTAATGGTTATGCCACATTGGATACCAGTCAGTCTGGCAGCGATATGCGCCCGCTGTTTGACATGATACTCAAACATGTTCCGGCACCGGTGGGTGATCCTGACCAGCCGCTGCAACTGCAGATCAGTGCGCTCGATTATTCAAGTTTCGTCGGACGCCTCGGTATTGGAAGAATCAATCGTGGTCGCCTGAAGCCAGGGCAGGAAGTCATGGTGCTGACGGGTGAGCGGACACCTAAAAAAGCACGTATCAATCAGGTATCCGGTTTTCGGGGGCTGGATCGGGTTCAGCTGGGAGAGGCCGCTGCCGGTGAAATTGTACTGATCAGCGGTATCGAGGAACTCGGTATTGGAACGACTCTGGCAGATATCAATCACCCGGAGGCATTGCCGATGCCGGTAGTCGATGAACCGACGCTTTCAATGAATTTCCAGGTTAATACTTCACCTTTTGCCGGCAGGGAGGGTAAATTCGTGACCAGTCGCCAGTTGCGTGAGCGCCTTGAAAAGGAGTTACTGACGAATGTTGCATTGCGGCTGGAAGAAACCGGTGAAACCGATTCATTTCTTGTTTCTGGCCGAGGTGAGCTGCATTTGACGATTCTGCTTGAAAATATGCGCCGAGAAGGCTACGAACTGGCGGTATCCCGTCCCAAGGTAGTGATCCGCGAAATTGATGGCGAGAAGTGTGAACCGTTCGAAGTCCTGACTATCGATATTGATGAAGCCAATCAGGGATCAGTGATGGAAGCGCTGGGGACACGTCGCGGCGATCTGCTGGATATGGTGACTGACGGACGCGGTCGAGTCAGATTGGATTACCGTATTCCCGCACGCGGCCTGATCGGGTTCCAGTCGGAATTTATGACATTGACGCGCGGTACCGGCATCATGAGTCATATTTTTGATGAATATGCACCAATGCGGCCAGATATGGCCTCACGCAAAAACGGGGTGCTGATTTCGGCAGAAATGGGTGAGGCCGTGGCCTATGCGCTGTGGAAGTTGCAGGAACGCGGGCGCATGTTCGTCAGCCCTGGAGAGCCCTTGTATGAAGGTATGGTTATTGGCATACACAGCCGTGAGAACGATCTGGTCGTCAATCCGATCAAAGGCAAACAACTGACTAACGTCCGGGCATCCGGCCATGATGAGGCAGTAGTGCTGACGCCGCCGATTCAATTGACGCTGGAGTCGGCGATCGAATTCATCGCGGATGACGAACTGGTTGAAATTACACCGAAAAGTATTCGCATCCGCAAACGCTTCCTGCTGGAACACGAACGTAAACGGGCATCTCGTACTGCAGCCTGACGTTCTTCTGACGGCCATGGAAAAACCGGTTCTGTGGTATATAGCCGACCCCATGTGTTCATGGTGCTGGGGATTTGCACCGGTGATCGAAAAAATCCAGCAGGAATATTCAGCATCTTTAACGATGAAGATAATGCCGGGTGGATTGCGGCCGGGAATGAGCACGCCGCTTTTGCCGGAAAAAAGAGCACAGATCCTGCATCACTGGCAGTCAGTACATACCACTACCGGCCAGCCCTTCACATTTGAAAATGCCTTGCCGGAAGGGTTTATTTACGACACTGAACCTGCCTGCCGGAGTGTCGTCAGTGTTTCACTGATCGAACCGGAAAAGGTATTTCCCTTTTTTGCCGAGATACAGCGTGCTTTTTATGTCGAACGGGAAAATGTGACGCAATTTGCCATTCTGAAAAAACTTGCAGCAGATCTGAACATACCTGAATCACGATTTACCCCGGTATTTCAGTCTGATGAGACGAAACAGCGGACACTGGCAGGTTTTCAGCGTGCAGCACAGTGGGGAATAAACGGATTTCCCGCATTGGGGGCTGAAAGTGAAACAGACTGTCATTTGATTACTGTGGGTTTTCGTCCGATAGAGGCATTGCGCCGACTGCTGGATACCTGGTTGCAGCAACACGGGTTTAATTGAATCTGGCTTAATTTCTTATTGCTGGCACTGAGCACAAAAGAAAGTAGACCGCTGGCCTTGCCGGGTCTTACTCACCCACGTTCCACAGTGCCGGCATGACTGGCCAGCTCGCCCATACACCCAATATTGCTGCTGAAAATAACCTGGGCTGCCTTCGCAGTCGGTGAAATCACGCAGACTGCTTCCTCCAGCCTCGATTGCGCGCAGCAGGGTCGACTTGACAGCATCACCCAACCGTTCACATTGCATTATATTCAGGCTGCCAGCAGCGGCCAGCGGGGAAATCCTAGCTTGAAACAAAGCTTCATTGGCGTAAATGTTGCCTATCCCGACCACGATGTGCTGGTTCATGAGCACTTCCTTGATGCTGGCGCTGCGCCCTCGTGTTTTTTTGTACAGAAATTGTCCATTGAAATCATCGCTCAAGGGTTCGGGGCCCAATTTCTGTAATAGGGGATGTTGGCGAATATCACCATCCCACCATAGTATGGCGCCAAACCGCCGTGGATCACGAAAACGCAGCATCATTCCATTATCCATTTGCAGATCGAAGTGATCGTGTAGTTGTGGCGGAGTTGATTCAGGTAGCACACGCAAATTACCGGACATTCCCAAGTGCATGATGAGCGTTCCTCTGCTGCAGGCAAACAGCAGATATTTTGCTCGCCGGGTAATTGCACTGATTCGTTGCCCGGGTAATAACACAATCAACTCGGAAGATACTGGCCAGCGCAGAACAGGATTGCGAATATTGACCCGTATGATAGCTCTGCCAGCCAGATGGGCATCGATTCCGGATCGGGTGATTTCGACTTCAGGTAATTCTGGCATGATCAGGCAGGAACCGGGAGTAAGCAGGAGAAACAGGATTGCATGTCATCTGCGCTTGCGGTACCAGTTGATAAAAATTCCACTGACAAGGAATACCAGAGGCAGGATGATAAGGAAACCAGTAACGATTAGGGTCAGTTGCAGTTCGTTCAGTGCCAGTCGGCTGTCGAGAGTGATACGTGGCTGAATCGGAATAAATGCTTCATCACCGGCGAGCCAGTTGATCATATTCATGCCCAAATCCAGATTGCCGCCATTACCGAGATAGCCATTGGCCAGAAAATGTCCGCTGCCCACTACAATGATCCGCTGTTCGCGATCCCCCACCACTCGGCTCAATGCCACGGCAACACTTACCGGGCCTGAAACGTCGTTTTCCTTATCAAAGGTGATTTCACCTTCCGAGGAGGAATTGATTGAACCGGTTTCCACCCAGCCTTCAGGCGCAGCTTCTGCCAGGATGGTACGGTGCCAGTCGGTGTTTTCTTCCAGGATGAGCTGGCGCGCAAAAGGAAATACCGTGATGTAATCAAAGTTTTCTGTTACGGCATGTGCACCGTAGAGTGTTCCCAACGCGAAAGTGGTGGGTACTCTCAGCTGCTTGGACTGAGGATCGACAATGACGCCGGGGGTAAATACGATGCCCAGTTTTTCGGCCAGGGGTAGTAATCCGTTCAATGAACCGATATCCACCAGCCACAGCAAATTCCCACCATTGGCAAGGTAATCCAGAATTTTTTTTACTTCCCCTTCCAGCAATTCGATTTGTGGGGAGGCAATGACCAGTACGCCGATATCCGGAATCTCAGGTTGATTGGTAAAGCTGAAGGGGGTGCTTTCGAAGCCGGTTTCTAACAGTTTCTTACCTAAATTTCCCAGGTCACGCTGGGTGATACCGTCCATTTTACGTTCACCATGGCCGGATAATACTAGCAATTGTTTTTTTTCAGTGCGTGCTAGCCGCACCAGTGTGTTTGAAAACGCTTGTTCGTTGATGGAGGCAAGGCGCTCCTTACGCGCTTTATAACTAATGACAATTTCACCATTGAGCATGACTCCCGCACTCTGTGCCTGCTGTGGCTGCTCCACCGGATCGATGAAATTCAGAGTCAGGTCGGGCTTGATTCGCTGATATACACTGATGAAATTGCTGATGATTCCGCGAATATCTCCCAGCTGCAGATCCTGCCGCGTTGCATAAACGGTGACGTGCAGCGGGCCATCGAGTTTTTGCAGCAGATCAATACTGGCTTGGCTCAAACTGTTGCGGCTGTTCTGACTGATATCCCACTGTGTGCGGAACTCCTGTGCCAGATAGCCCAGTATTCCCACCAGTACCAGAAACAAGGCAGTGAACATGCCGTTTTGCCAGCGGGATCGTAACCGTAACTTTTTATTGAAGAGTGCCATAAAAAAACCGGTTGGAAGGAAAGCTCAGCCATTCAGTCGTTCACTTTCCAGATGACGGATGGTCAATACCAGAAAGGTAATGGCGAACAGGAGAAAAAAGACCAGGCTGAACGAATCGATCAGACCGATATTGAAATTCTCGAAATGTCTGAACAGAGAAAAGTAATGTACGATATTTTCTGATTCGATTGCCATGATATCCATTACCCACAGGCACAGCAGCACGCCCAGGCAAGTTAGCGCTGCAACAGTCGGGTGAGATGTGAGGCTGGAAATATACAGTCCCAGTGCAGCAAAACAGCCTGCCAGCAGAATCAGTCCGAGCACGTTACTGCCTAGCAGGCCAAAATCCAGCATTCCCCCGGCCAGTAATGAAATGGCCAATGCCACGATCAATGAGGGTACCAGGCAGAAGAAAATCATTAGTGCCACAAATTTGCCCAGTACGATGGCAGATATGGAAACCGGGGCAGAAACCAGCATAGCCAGTGTATGGTTGCGGCGCTCTTCTGCAAACAGGCGCATACTCAGGACGGGTGTAACGGCCAGCAGTACGATAGAGGCTACGGAAAAAACGGGAGAGACAATCACTTCAGTAACGCCTGGCGGGTTGGCCAGTTGTGTCAGCTGAGGTTGTATTTCGAGGAAGGTATTTAGTCGTCCCAGAAATACCCAAGCTAATACCAGCTGCATTCCAGCCAGAAAGATCCATACCAGTGATGATGCAAACAGCAGTTTCAACTCCTTACCAGCGATGGTAAACATCATCATTGTACTGGCTCCCTGGCGGGTGTGTTTCCGGCAGTGAGTTGGATGAATATGTTTTCCAGATTCATATTCTGCTGTTTCAGGTTGTTTAGACTGTCATCCAGTACCAGTTTACCCTGATGCATGATTTGCACGCGATTACATACGCTTTCCACTTCTGAAAGAATGTGGGAGGAAAGAATGACAGCGTGAGCCTTGCCGAGTTCACGAATCAGTGCGTGCATTTTCTGGATCTGGTTGGGATCGAGGCCGACTGTCGGCTCATCCAGGATGATCAGCTGCGGCCGGTGGATGATTGCTTGGGCAATTGCTACACGCTGCTGATAACCTTTCGACAGGACACCAATCAGCCGTTTTCCCACATCATTCAGCTCACACTGTTGTTTTACTTCATCCATGGAAATTTGCAGCGATGCTTTGGCAAGACCGTGCAGCCGGGCGGCAAAGCGTAAATACTCATCCACTGTCAGCTCTTTGTAAAGTGGCGGAATTTCAGGAAGATAGCCAATATGGCGTTTTACTGCCAGCGGATCGTCCAGTAGATCGGTTCCGCAAATATGTACGTGCCCACTGCTTGGTGCCAGGTTGCCAGTCAACATTCGCATAGTGGTGCTTTTACCGGCGCCATTCGGTCCCAGGAATCCGAGAATGTCACCACAGCACAATTTCAGGTTTACATCACATACAGCGACACGATCGCCAAACTGACGACTTAAACTATGGGCTTCAATGACTGGATGAGGGTTGTCCGGGATCACATCAATAAGCATTATCAGATCTATACCTTGTTATATTACTCATTCTGGTAGCTTTTCCGGGTAAAAAGGAAGGATCGCTTTACTGACCTCGCGATTACCATAATTATAAAATTTGCCGTATTAAAACTTTCCGCAGTTTAGTCCATCCTGGGTCATTTGCTTTGATACAGTGTTGTGTAGAAGATACACTTCGGTTTGACAAAGGTAAAAGGATCAAATCATAATCGACGCCGGTAGTATGCGAGCGGTTATGCTGATTGCGATGAGCGGGAGGATCGTGACAGTGCGAGTGGTCGTATAAAAAGAGTGAGCGTGGTGATTGATACAGTATTTTTATACCTGAGGATAAGGACAACAGCATGAAAAAAATGATATTAGCCAGGAAATACCTGATGGGAGCCGTTATTTTGCCCGGATTGCTGGCATCCGGAGTCGTGATGGCCGATATGCATGAGGAAGAAAGACAGGGTTTGAGCATAGTGGACAAAGCAGAAGCTTACGCTGTAGATGACCGTGGTGTTGTGGCTCGGAATTCGACCGGGCTGTGCTGGCGTACCGGCTACTGGACACCTGCCAAGGCTATCTATGAGTGCGACCCTGATCTGGTCAAACAACCTGAACAAGTGGTTGAGGCGCCACCACCGGTAGTTCCCGTTATTCCTGAGCCCGAAAAAGTGTCTTTTTCTGCTGATGCCTTGTTTGATTTTGACAAGGCCGTCCTGAAGCCAGCCGGCAAGCAAGCATTGGATGATTTTGCTGCTAACCTGGAAGGTGTGAATTACGACTTGATCATTGCTGTGGGTTATACCGACCGTATCGGTCCGGAAGCTTATAACAAAAACCTGTCCATAAAACGTGCGGAAGCAGTCAAGAGCTATCTGGTTTCTAAAGGAATCGGCTCTGATCGTATCTTCACGGATGGTAAAGGTAAAGCCAACCCGGTTACGGGTGATTCCTGCCAGGGAACCAAGGCGACTAGAGCTTTGATTGATTGTCTGGCACCGGATCGTCGTGTGGAAATTGAAGTTGCTGGCACAAGGGAAACCATTAACTAAGGTTTGGTTCATCCTTTTCCAGATTGCCAAAAGCCCTGCCGATGTGCAGGGCTTTTTGGTATTGAAAGAGCCCCTGCTCGGGAACTTGTTATACTGGGATCGGGCCACGAATCACGCAAATATACGGCTTATTAGGAAAAACATTTTTCCGGTTAATTTTTCAGGTAAATAAACGTATGGATAATGATGGTATCAATGCGGATCCAATGGAGCTGGAAAAATTCAGTCAACTAGCACACCATTGGTGGGATCCAAATAGCGAATTCAAACCATTGCATGAAATCAATCCACTCCGGCTGGGCTATATTGATGAAATTGCTGGTGGGCTAAGCGGGAAAACGGTTGTCGATGTCGGTTGTGGTGGCGGTATATTGTCGGAATCCATGGCAGCACATGGGGCCAGTGTGACAGGAATCGATCTGAGCGATAAGGCATTGAAGGTAGCAAAGTTACACCTGCTGGAAAGCGGCAATCACGTCGATTACCGTAAAATAACTGTGGAAGCGCTCGCAACGGAAAACCCCCGTCACTACGACATCGTTACGTGTATGGAAATGCTGGAGCATGTGCCTGATCCTGCCAGTGTGATTCAATCGTGTGCCCGCCTTGTAAAAAATGGTGGATGGGTATTTTTTTCGACATTGAATCGCAATCCGAAATCCTATCTTTATGCCATCATTGGGGCTGAATATATCCTTCATCTGCTGCCGCGGGGAACGCACGAATATGCGAAGTTCATCAAACCCGCTGAACTGGGACATATGGCTCGCAGTGCCGGACTCATGGAATCGCGGATCATCGGCATGACCTACAATCCGATTACAAAGATCTATGCACTGGAAGCAGATACCAGTGTCAACTACATCATGACATTTCAGGCTTGATCTGAATTCGCTTAGCAACGGATGATCAAAGCTGTTTTATTTGATTTCGACGGCACCATTGCGGATACCGCACCGGATCTTGGGCGTGCACTCAACCGGCAGCGTGCTGCTCGCAACCAGCCTCCCCTGCCGATCGAACTGATTCGTACCGAAGCTTCTGCCGGAGCGCGTGGATTGTTGAATCTCGGTTTCAACCTGAAACCGGGCGACCCTGAATATCAGGCCATGCGGGAGGAATTTCTCTCGTTTTATACCGAGCAGTTATGCCAGGATACCCGCTTGTTTCCAGGAATTACCGAACTGCTCGAGCAATTGGATAATCAAGCTATTCCCTGGGGAATCGTCACCAATAAACCCGCAAGATTTACCCAGCCACTGATGCATCTTCTGAATTTATACCATCGTGCAGCCTGTATTATCAGCGGAGACGATACCCCCTACAGCAAACCACACCCTGAACCATTACTCACTGCCTGCCGTCAGATAAACACCCCTCCTGATTGTTGTATTTATCTGGGTGATGATATTCGTGACGTGCAGGCTAGCCTCGCTGCCGGGGTGAAACCCGTTGTGGCACTCTACGGTTATCTTGGCAACTGTGCATCCCCCGAAACATGGGGTGCTGCTGAGCTGATCAATCACCCGGGTGACCTGCTGTACTACGTTTAATCTGTTACAATCTTCTCCGATTGAACTTTCTCCTCAATATCAGTTCTTATATAACAAGAATTTATTTATATTAGGGGGCGATCCGGTTTCGACGTGGGTTGCAAAGCAGCGCAGGGCATACCGAGGTTCAGTACCCTCGTAAAACAGCTGAAAAAAAATAGTCGCAAACGACGAAAACTACGCTTTAGCCGCTTAATCCGGCTAAACTCCATACCGGTGGGCCTCAACGCCGGGTCTGGCAACAGACAGTGGAGTCATTAACGAGGATCGCGTTTTGCAGGGTTACTTTGCAGAGCGCTAAAAAATAGGTAACTCGCCTGTCATCAGCTTGCCGGTTGGCGGATGTCAGGTTAAATTAAACAACATGGCTAAGTATGTAGAACTGTCTGTAGAGGACTTGCGGACGCGGGTTCAATTCCCGCCGCCTCCACCATTTAAAGTAGTAGAATCAATCAGTTAATCGTAAAAACATGACCATATCTGGTCATGTTTTTACATTGTTTGGTCAGCATTTTCCACCACCACCACCACCACCACCACCATTATTATTATTTTCGTGACGTCAGAAGAATGATAATGCGTGCTGGATTTCTGACCAGAGTTGACATCATCTCATGGTTGAGACATCCTTAACTCCCCCCCCGACGTAACCTGAAATCCTAATAGGAGAAGAAATGGAAAAAGGTATGGAAGAGTTGAAGATAGAGGCTGAAATCGCCAAGTTGATGGCTGAGACCGCAAAACTAAATAAAGAAACGTTCTGGTACCCTGTGGTAGTAGCAGGTGGCATCATCGCGGCAGTCGCCGCAATCGTCAAGATTTTATTCTGAAAAACCTACCCGGCCAAACGGCTTGCTGCCCGATGCCGCTACGCCAGCACCCGATCTGATACTGCACATCAAACCTGCCTCAAAATCGTTAGCCACTACCGCATCGCTCCACCTACGGTAAAAAATGGTGACTTGGCACCCGCCCTGAACCGTATACACTGCCCGCGCTGATGGTTCCGAAGGATAGAAGAAGAGAAAAACCGTCATTACCTCGAATCCACCTTCATCTGCAACGCATTCGGAGAAAGCTTCACCCTGCAAGGACTGGCCGACCGATCGATCTCCAATCCGGCCCCGGCGTGCAGAACTCATGATCAGAATCAAGGGAGTTGAATTGGCAGCCAACATACTCTCGGCCATGTGGGCGAGTTCTACACCCTCACCACCTCTTCCTGTATGCATACTTGCCATGGGTGGCTATGAAATACCCCGCAATGTGGATGACATCAGCCCATGCCTAACCATCTGCCAGCGGCTGTTCGGTCAATTGTTCGCCGGTAAGGGTCACCTTGCCCGCTAGCTTACTGAGACATTGGTCCGGCAGAATCTTCAGCTCATCACTCCCCTCAGGAAAAACATGAAACCTGTGCTTCGTACCGGGCTCGAGAAGACCATTCTACGTTGCCGTTCCGTGATCGAGACGATCTTCGACGAATTGAAGAACCTTTGCCAGATTGAGCACATCCGCCATTGCTCCCTCTTCAATTTCCTCATTAATCTTATGGCTGGCATCGTGGCCTATTGTTTATCTGATAACAGACCAACCTTGAATCTGACCAAGGCCAATAGCCTAGACACAGCTTGAGGGTTTATCCCGAACTCAGGTTATCATCACAATCGGTGTTGATGATTTGGAGAAATCGCTTGCATTTTAGCGTGATGGATTGGGCTTTAAAACGGAGGTATTGTCGGGCAGGAATTTGAGTACGGCGCCGTGGTGTTTATTGAGATGCAAAAAGGATTGAAGCTTGGTTTATGGTCACGAAAAAGCCTTGCGCATGATACCGGTCTTTCAGTTGGTCCGGTCAGTTCAACAGAATTTTCGCTAGGCCATAATGTCTCTTCAAAAGAAGCAGTGGATACAGTGATGAAAGAAGCGGAAAAAGCCGGAGCGACCATTGTAAAACAGGCCCGAGATACGTTCTGGGGCGGATATGCCGGTTATTTTAAAGACCTGGATGGACACTTGTGGGAAATAGTGTGGAATCCTGCATGGGAAGAAGGAGCATAGATATGACCTACGTAGATGGATTTGTTTTACCTGTGCCGCAAGGCAAAATTGACGCTTATCGAGAAATGGCAGAAAGCGCAGGAAAAATCTGGATGGAGCACGGTGCACTCCAATACAAGGAATGCATGCTGGAAGATGCCCAACCGGAAATGCCCGAAGACGCACCCGCAACATGCAAAATAACGCCCTTCAGCGAACTGGCGGGGACAAAAGACGGGGAGACCGTTATTTTTGCCTTTATCGTTTATAAATCCCGCGAACACCGGGATGAAGTGAACAAAAAAGTGATGGCTGACCCGCGCATGCAAGAAGCTTGCGATGAAAACAACATGCCATTCGATCCCTCACGTATGGCCTATGGTGGATTTAAAGCCCTTGTGGATTTATAGATGATCTATGGAGATGAAAACGACATACTTACAACAGTATGAATTAAATATTACTCGTTTTTTTGATGCTCCACGCAAACGTGTCTTTAAAGCATGGATCGAGAAACAGGATGTGTTGCAGTGGCAGGGGCCCAGAAAGTCATCCAATTGACTCTATGGAAAGTGATGCTCGTGACGGCGGTACATGGCGTTCGGTACTTCAAGACAAGATAACAGGTGAAAAACTGTCTTACGGTGGTATTTATATAACCATTAAAGAACCTGAACTGCTAGTGATGACCTTCGCCTGGGAAGATGAGAACGGCAATCCTGGACTAGAAACGATTATTACGGTTCGGTTTGAAGAAGTGGATGGCAAAACGAAAATGCATTTTCATCAAGGGGCGCTTGAAAGTGCCGAAAACCGTGATAATCATGGTGAGGGTTGGGGCAGTGCATTCGACCGTTTAGAAATGTTCTTAAAGAAAGATATACTTTAATAATATGATGTGGCTGTCTTAGTTGCCGATCAACAAAGTGGTTTAATCGATTTGGTGAAAGATTTTTCGCTGTGTTTAGAACTTCATCATGAAATACCTGGTTCCTGAGTGCTCCTTCGGTAAGAGCTTCCATTCGGTTTCACGCTCGTTTTGATCTGATCTAAACGAGACGAGGCACGTAAATTGCAGGCTGATGGTGCTAGTTCAAGTGGAACTCGTAAAGCCATGAAAGTGGCGCAATAGAGACGGCACACGGGTTTTACGGAATTGGGGGAAATATTCCACATCAATTGCTACTGGGATATCCGATCGTGATATATCCGCTGATTTAAAAGGGGTATTGCCGCCGGTCAAGGGAAGCCAGTACAAACACCGGTATACATGGAAATCAGAATAGATCCACCTATCTGAATAGAGATCGGACGGTTGTATGCCGTCATCAGCGTAAGATTTATTTCACAGTGGAATGATTTCAGTTTGTCCTGACAGAATTGGTTTGATCAAAATTTTGTAAGTATCCAAATCCAGATGAGGCGTTGGTTTATTCAGTTTTTGCGCCATCTGAATTGTCTCAACACTCCCCAGATAGTACCAGTCCTTGATCACATGATACTGTTCCAGCCCAGTATGATTTTCCCGAATACATATTGCTCCATCAAATGGCCATTTTTGGAGACGAATACCTTCCAGAGCGGTAATGGCTCTGGCAGTATGATCATCAATAGATTCTCTCCCGCAGCAAGCTCCGCCACATAAACGAATCATGGAACGAAAGCATGGCCTGCCTTTAGTCGATTTTTCCAGCCCCAGGGTTGTCAGGCACAGTCTGTTCGTATCTGCCAGTTGAATGAGTGTATCTCTGGCGATTCTGCTACTGCGAAACAGGCCAAAAAGATTATCTGTCCTGACCATATCCACCTCATTCATATTTTTGAGATGAAGCTTATTATTCTGCCAGTGCCAGCAGCATAGCGTTCTGGTTCGTCGCAATCTTTTGTTATAAATCGGCAGATATTTCTTGATCAACGCTGATTCCAGCAGTAATGCACCAATTTCACCCGCAGTGAGTTGATAGTCTATGCGGATAATTTGTCTTAGTAATGAAGCCTCATCCGGGTTTCGGAAGTGATTCATAACCCTGGAGCGAATACTGATGCTCTTGCCGATATAAAGAGGTAGCTCAGTTCTTCCAAAGAAAAGGTATACACCATGATTCCGGGGCAAATCATCCAGCAGAGGTTTTAAGTGGCTCGGATAAATATAGGGTACCGTGGTTGTATTTATTCGTGACATGGCGAAACAGGCAGAATGAAAAATTTGGGGTCATGACCCTTAAAGAAAGTAGATTAACACCCCAAAGGGATAATAAAGGACTGAGTTTATGCAGACCCAAGAGTTAAACGCCAGCACGCTGGGTAAACTTAAACTAGAGCTATCCAAGATCAAACACGAGCTGGCAGAAGTAAATAGTCTGCCCTGAACAACCTGCAATTTGTTGATCTGGTTAGGGGTTTTTCTGATTGCTGGTTGTTGAATTTGCAAGATATAGTCAGCGAGAGCCTGTTTTCTTGAAAATTTCTCCGAGGAGTTTGATGGGTCCGAAG
>OBJA01000672.1_pt1 | contig 27903 bp, 23 predicted proteins | sample 1519751 | NCBI WGS metagenome assembly OBJA01 (sample SAMEA3881238, study PRJEB22517) | soil metagenome | biome: lake sediment; feature: soda lake sediment; material: sediment, water from around vicinity | place: India | collected 2013-12-23 | depth 3 m
AACCGGTGCCGTCCCCGGCAGGCGCCCGGAATCGTATCCTGGATCTTCGTCTTAAATCTTTGGTTTCTAAATCTTTGTTTCTAAAATTCCAGGGTCTGGTATCTATTCTCTACCTTTCCTGAATCTATCTTCTCAATGGCATTTTCTTTACAAACTCTGTATTCTCAGATCGTACCACAAAAAGATAAACTCCGCTAGAAAGGTGAATGCTTTTAAGATCAATGCTGTAGATCTCCTCTTTAAGGTTTGACCACGGTAATCTAATGATATTTCTGCCATTAACATTATACAGGTCTACCTTTATATCACCCGAAACCAGGGAGCTTCTCTTTAAAATAACAGAAGTACCAGACTGTTCAATTGAAATCTCTCGTGCATATACCGGGTGACTATTTGAAGTCTTTTCTGCAGTCCGGGTGAAAAGATTTCCCGATTCCCAACGGTACTGAGCCGGTATTTTTCCTTCAGGTTTATCATAGCCCACTGATGGCCATTCAAGCTCCCTGTAAAAAGAGGGTTTTGTACTCAGGTATAATGAAGCAGGGATAATCTGATCGGAAATGGCAGTGTCCCAGTGTACAGTTCCATTAATGAGTTCTCCATGTCTGACAGTGTTCTCTGAGGTCCCATCATCACTCCACGCGGTACTTCTGTTTCCAATGAAATTCTGGCCATGAGAGTGATCCATCAGATATATACCTTCACCCTGTATAACATTTCTGAGGAACGTATTTCCCGGGCCCATTGGACCCCAGTGATCCCCGACACCGATCTCCTGAATCACATTGCCCTCAAAGAGGTTCATCTGTGCATAATGGCCATGAAGGGAGATGTCGGGTGGGACCCAACCTGCGTTGAGTCCGCTCTCACCTTCACCCTGCACCGGGTGAATAGAATAGTTGTACCCGAACACACACCCTACACTCCCCACATGCACCATCATTGCATGTCGCAGCGAATCGAAGATGTTGTTTTCACACAAACCATCTGTTGCATGGAATCCAAACTCTACCCCATAACCGCTTCCGCCTCCGCCGTAGGAAAAAGAGTGATGGAAGTAGCTGTCACGGTACTCACATCCAAGCGTAGTGTTATTTGTTACATGCGATTTACGGGTATGGTAACTTTCTATGTTTCTGATCCAGCAGTATGCTGCATTCTTGAACTGGAAGGTGCTGTTGCCAGATTGGAGTCGTTCAATGTAGAAGTTCTCGAACCCGACATTTCTGACAAATCCCTGTGGGCGGATCTGGGGGAGCTGGTCTGATCTGATCTCGAAATGAATCGGAGAACGAAATGTAAGCTTATTCCCCTCAATCAGAGTAATTTCAAAGAGTTGGCCGACAGAATTTTGAGCCCAGTCCTGAATCCATTCGGTGCTGGTATACATCAGGGCTGAATCATTTTCCTGCTGAATCTCTGCAAAAGCACCCACAACAAAGCGGCTTCCATCTTCTACTATAACGGTAGAGGCACCTTTTGAGTAGTCGCTGAGAAGGTTTTGCCAGCTCCCTCTTTTATAGGTAATTACATCGAAGCAGAGATCTGTGTGATCACATAGTAAGCGGGTTTTTTCAGGACCATCACCCCGAAGTCTCACACCATTTTTTCCAATGGAGATTAGACTTCCCAAACGATAGGTTCCCTCAGGAAGATAGACCACCCCGCCTGTCGTTGGTAGTGCTTCTATTGCTCCCATGAGCGCATCTCTGCTATCGGCTGTACCGGTTGGGTCGGCACCGTGCTGAAGAATGTTTTCAATCGGGCCACTTGCTTCAGGTATCCCTCCCGGAACTCCGGGCATCCAGGTTGTTACTCGCGCAGCAGAGAGTATCTCGGCATGAAGCAGGGATGAGGAAAGTACTACAAACAGAAACAGAACGTTATTCATGGGAGCCTTTCAGATGTGTTGTTATTACATAATATATAAAGAATCTGCTGATAGTTCAGGGTACAGTCTAAAAAACACACATCGGTTATTCTGAGGAGTATATGTTTCAGTTCAGGAGCATATGACATATGTATTATCATTCACCTGGAACAATAAGGGTTCTTCCTTCACAATGCCGCTTCTATCACTAGTTATGAAGGTCGCAAATATGTTACGCCGATATTTGATAGTCGCATTATTGCAACTTGGACTTAATTCCTCCTGACTACAAACTGCCGTAAATAACATTTTTGGGATAATATGCAAGATGGCACGATAATTGATTGTCTTATTGTGCGCACGCAGAGGAGTAGCAGAGAGAAAGGAAACAAGTAATAATACAGTTCAGAAGGGGATGTGTATGTCAGAGTATGAAGAATTTCAGGAGTTTCGCGAAGAGATCGAAGCTGCTCTTGAGTGTCTGGTGCTGGTTAATTGTTTGGGGAAAGAAGAGGTTTTGGATGTACATGGAAGTGGCACTGAGCATTGATCGATATTGGACAGGAAAAATGATGAGGTCTGATTTACAATGTTCTGTTGATAATGCGAAGGTGGCAGATTCCAAAAATCCATCGATTCCCGAAATAGGGTGCAAGCAATATGTACCCGTAATGCAGGATCTGTTTTGTGTAACCGAAGAGGTAGTAACGTTTCGTGATAAACTCAAACATGCAGACATCAGACCTGGACATCTGCATGGGGTAGGAGTTCGTGATGGCGCTTCCGCTTTAGAGTATTTCACCCTTGGGTTCGTATTGAGAAGAGATTAACCTGCTTCAATTTCTGCTTCAGCGGATCCACGCAGGAGAAACGAACACAGCTTTCGTTTCTCCTCTTTTTTTTATATACCTGCACAATAGCCTTTATATATCGAAATACGAGCAGTTGTGCAGAGCTGAAATGTGCAAGCAGCTCTGTGAATCAGGCTGTTTCCTGAAAAAGGTCACCAGTTCATGAATTTTTATACAACTTGATCTGTATGGTGTGAAATTAGAGATTCGCCGAATCCAGCTTAATGAGTTGCTTTGAATGCCTGTGGTACAGGCATTCTGTGTGCTGAAGACCTTGAGAGCTAGTTATTGAGACAGACAGTCTGCAGCTTCCTGCAGCGTATAACCGTCGGACTCTGATATCTCCAGTTGCAATGGCTGGTTATTCACCATACTTTGCACGGCTTTTATGGGCGAGTTTGAAAGCTGTGCGAGAGTCGGATTGTCAATTTCGAAATCAATAACCCACTGTGTATAGATTGTTTGGCTGTTGGCACGTTTGATAGGGCCTGAATCTTTGCACGAAGTCATCTCGATAATTGTTCCATCAACCAGGGCAACCTTTCCAGGTGTACCGGTCGGGCAGATTGCGTTCACGAACCCACCCATGGTAAAGAGCATCTGCAGGTAGTTTTTACCATCCAGCTGGTATATGCCGACTCCAAGGTAACCCATTCCCTGGAAGATAGCTTTGCTGCGCATCTCTTTGCCAAAAGGATCTTTTTTAATATCAATCTTTCTACACGGGTCAGTTTGACCTTTAACATAGGGTTCTGGTGTACAGAAAACAATGAGAATAAGACTGGACAATGCAAGGAAACGGTAGCCCATTAAGCCTCCAGGATGAAAAAGGGTGATCTATGAATCTCAGGATGGTGCGTTTTCCTGACTCATAATAGTAATATACTTTATTCTCGATGATACATCCAAGACCGCTTCTGTATGCAAAACACAGAAACACATTGCGGAACATTGTTAGCGTGCTTTTATTTTGAGAAACACTCACTTGTGTGCAGGGCAGTGGTGAGTTAGTCTGGATGGGAGCAGAAAAGCTCTGGGGATACCTATTAGATTTTCCCCAGGTGTTTGCTTTCCACCCAGCCACTGACTCCGTTAGGAAGGCTGACCAGAGACCAGTTTCCGTCAGTTTTCCTGATACGGAATTTGGTTCCTTCATGAGTTGTAAAGAGCACCTTTGATCCGTCCGGCTCATTACGCGCATCGGTTGATTGAGTCAGAAGTATGGCATAGGTGACTTTTTCGAGATCATAGATTTTTAGCCCGATAGAGATGCCAATGCTGCTCAGCGAAAGTGAAAGTATCACGATAAGATAAATCAGCCAGAGTCGGATATTGCCTGAGAGGTAAATACAGGCAGACACCAGCAGTGAAAGAAACAACAGAATGCCAAACGAGAGCCAGACCTGGGTTTTAAGTGGCAGCATGATATGTAATTGCCATAAAATCGATTCTAAGAAACCCCGTTCCGGTTCAGGTACTCTGTCCAGAATATTTGAGTTCACGAAACGGATATTCGCAGCAATATCGGCATCTTTAGGGTCAAGCCGTGCCGCCTTTTCATAATACAACCGCGCCAGACCAAGTTTCCTCAATCGAAACCAGGAGTTTCCAATGTTATAGTAAATGGCACTGTTTTTAACTCCTGCATCGATGATTTTTTCGTAATAGACAACAGCACTGTCATAGTTTTGCTCTATATAAAACTTCTCTGCCCGCTCAGACCAGTGTTGAACCGGCGCAGCGCTAACAGAGCCAAAAATTCCAAAAGCAATAAGAAGAATGGCTGATGTCCCAATCATGCCTGTTTTCTCCTTTTTTGTTCCTTTTTGAAGCCCATTCAGAAATAGTTCGGCTTTTTCGAGAATCGTGACCCGCGATTTCTGGTCAAGGGTTGCCCCTCCGAAACGGAAACTGTCCAGATGTTCGATAAAGGAAGTCAGTTCATTCACGGTCGCAGCATTTGCATTTCGGGTAAGAAGTTCTGTTTTGAGCTCATCAAGTGTGCGTCCTGTGGCGGCAAACGAAAACTTCTGAGAAATGAACTGTTCGATTGTATCGGCAACCGCTCCCAGAAAATCGGAAGGTGATAGGGAGGAGTTCTTTTTTCTGAGTGCAGAAAGCTTCTTTAAAGCTGCCCCCAGAGCTTTTTTCCGAACACACTTTGCGCTATTACGCTCACGGTTAACCGACTGTAACCTGTAGAGGAGTGAAACAACAACGAGCATAAGCGGAAGCGGTAAGAGCAGAAAAAAGATCGGTTCACGGTAGGGACGCTCCGCTTCGTTCTTCATTTTGATGCCAGTTTTTATGTAACGGATATCCTGTCCGACTTCCCGGATCTCCTCCTGGGTAAGATAGCGGTTCTGCGTTTTCGGGCCCCCCTTGCCTGGAGTTACTGTCAAGGTAATGGGGTTGGATGCAGCGGTTTTGAATGTGCCGGATTCCGGATCGAAATAGGGTAATGTAACTGGCGGAATAGTAACGGTTCCTTCACGACGAAGAATAAGCAGGTATTTTGCTATCTTTCGGGTGGAAATACCCGCTGCGCTGGTGTCTGAGAAGACCTGGCGCTCGGGTTTGAATATTTCGCAGTCTTCAAGTGGTGGTATAATGACATCACCGATATTTCCAGGCCGTGTGGTACCTTTCACCGTTACTTTCAGTGTTACAGCCTCTCCTGCCGGAATCTCAAGTTTGTCGACCTGTGCGCTTACCGATACTTTGCCTACTGCACCAGTGTAACCCGCCGGAGCTGGCGGTAAGGGGTTGACCTGAATGGTCATCTTGTTGGAAAAGGCATTTTTGGGAATAGACTGTACTCCGCCACCAAAAAAGTTCATGTCAAAAAAGTCGTCAAAAAAGGGGTCCATTCTGCGACGCTGTGCTCTTCTGAGCTCCTGGAATTCAAACGGAACTGGTCCTATAGGGTACTGGCCTGCTGCAAGAGGGAAAAGTGAAAACCGTAGTGCATAGACATTGTACATCTCTCCATCGATACGTTCCTGTGAGGTGGTGACCTGGTTGGTAAAAAGCCGGTTCAGGGAAAAGTCCTTTCCAAATGCTTTCTCAAGCTGCTCCAGAGAGGGCATGAACCCGTTGCGGACCTCTGTTGATGACTGTGCGCGCTGGGCAACTTTGAAAGTGAGAATTGTCTGCTCGCCTACAAACAGGGTACGCTTATTTAGATGTAAACTAACCCGGATGTCTGGATTATTTACCGGCTCAGCACTGACTTTAAAAGAGATCGGATCAGTTTTGTATGTTGCTCCTCCCACATGTATCTCAAGAGCAGGAAACTGGAATGAGCCCGTGGTTTTCGGGCTTATGACATAATAATACTGCGTAATAATTTCGGTTTTCTGGGAGGCTTTTCCGTTTATAATCTGAATCGAAGATGATGATGACTGGCGCTGATCGGTACGCAGAAGAGTAAAAGCTTCTGATGGGGGAACTTTTGGAATCGGAACAGACCCGGAGCTTTTACTATTTACCAATGTGGCTACAATTATTACTTGTTCACCTGTTGTCACAGCCGTTCTTTCGGTGGTTGCAGAAAATTTAACATCTGCAATCACTCCGCCTGTAACAAACAGGACACCTATTATTGCAATAAGACTTGTTTTCACAGGAATCGCTCCTTTGCCCAGGCACCGACTATGCCACAGAGCATTTTTACATCGGAAACGGTTGAATAGGTATGGTCTGCACCTTTAAAGATATGGTACTCTGTATCAGCACCCGATTTTCGGGCTTGATGTACATAGCGACCGGACTCACGAACCGAAATCGAGCTGTCGCTATCACCCTGTATCAGCAACAGGTTGCCCCTGTACTTACCAAACAGCACCCGAACGGGATCCAACTCCCGTAATCCGTCAAGAAAAGAAATACTCATGAGATGTGGACCATTCTCGTAGTAACCATCTGCATTTGGCCCCAGTTCCAGGAGTGCTCTTCGTCTCTGGATAAGTCCACTGGGATCACCAACCGGTGAAAGCAGTACAAGACCGTCAGCAAGGAGCTCCTGTGCACAGAGAGCCGCTATCATGCCACCAAAACTGTGTCCCAGAAGAATCAGCCGGGAGGGCGAGTGCCGCTCTCTCAGATAGGTTGTTACGGTAAGAAGATCTGTTTGCATGGTCCCAATATTCATATCTGCAAAGAGACCGTCACTCTCTCCGGAACCGCAGAAATCAAAACGCAGCGATGAAAACCCCTGTTCTGCAAGACTCCGTGCAATTTTCACAAACAGATACCCCGGACCCATTCGTTGGCCGGTGAATCCGTGACAGAAGATAAACCAGGGTGCATTCCTGCTATTTGCAAAATGCAACGAACCGCGGATCATCGCATTGCTTTCATTCTGAGTTTGGAAAAATGAAAAGGATTCGCTCATTGTTACCAGTCTCGTTCCGGCTTTTGCTGACGTGCCCCGGATATTTTTTTCTCCGGTTTTTTGAGTGAATCAGCATCATCGGCATACATCTCTATAAGCCGGTGGGCTTCATCCTTTTTTATGTCTTTATCTTCCTGAGCTTGCTGGTGCTGCTGTTCCTCTTTTTTCTGCTGCTCGTTTTCCTGTTCTTTCTGCTGCTCCTGTTGCTCTTTGTTTTCCTCGTTCTTATCCTGTTCCTGCTGTTTTTGCTGCTTTTCGTCCTGCTGTTGTTTGTCGTTTTGCTGATTATTCTGATCTTTTTTGTCTTTATTATCTTTGTTGTCGTTCTTATCCTGATTTTGCTGCTGCTGCTGGAGTTGTTTTACCAGTTCATGGGCAAGTTGCAGATTCCACTTTGCATCTTTGTCTTCAGGACGTAAATCGAGGGCCTGGATATAATTTTCGAGTGCTGCCTGAAATTTCTTCTGGGCATTCTGGTCTCCCGTTTGTAACATCTGCTGTCCCTGGCGAAAGAGAATGTTTCCCAAATTATAGTGTGCATCGGCCCGTTTTTGCTTATTCTCGATCGACAATGCTCCCAGATATTCATCTTCAGCCTTCTCCAAATCCCCCGTTCTGTAAAGTGCCGACCCTTTGTTCATTTTCAGCCTGTTGTCTGAGGGGGAGAGCAATAGTGCATCCTCATAGAGTTTCAGCGCCTCATCGTATTTTCCCTGCTTGTAGAGAGCATTGGCTTTCTGATTCTTTGAATAAACTTCATCTGCATACGAAAGTCCCATCGTAATGAAAAGCAGTGATAGAATGATCCGCATTTTTTCTCTAATTCTCAGTTTCATGGTATGCCTCTATTCAAACCGGCCTTTCCATTCCTGCTTACGTCTGATTCGCTCAGATATGAAAAACTCCACTATGAGTAGCAGCAGTGCAATGGCCAGAAAAATCTGATATCGTTCCTCATATACTGTCAAATGGCTCATGCCCAGATCTTTTTTTTCCATTCTGGCTATTTCACCGGCTATCACTGTGAGATCCAGATCTGTGCCTGCATGGAAGTACTTCCCTCTGCCCTCCACTGCAATCTTCTCCAGAATCATTGGGTTGAGCCGGGTCATCACCAGGTTCCCTGATTTGTCTTTTTTGTAGATGACGTTGTTTCCACCTCTGCTCATCGGGATGGGCACGCCGCTTTCTGAGCCAACACCGACAGTATAGATGACAATGCCTTCCTGAGCGGCTGCTTTAGCTGCTTCAACAGCCTGTCCCTGGTGATCCTCACCATCACTGATAAGAATCAGTACCTTATGTTTCTTCGTTTTGGAACCAAGTGCCTCTGCAGCCTGCTTTATTGCATCGGCAAGCGCAGTTCCCTGCAGTTCCACCCATCCGGTCGATACTGCTTCAAGAAACATTTTTGCAGCACCATAGTCCAGAGTCAGTGGACACTGTACAAAGCTTTCGCCCGCAAACACGATAATACCGATCCGGTCGCCCTGGAGGTTATCGATCAGTTTTGCTATCTCATGTTTAGCGCGCTCGATCCGGTTCGGAGTAATATCTTCTGCAAGCATGCTCTGAGAGATATCCAGTGCCACCATGACATCGATTCCTTTACGCTCCACCATTTCCATTTTGGCACCGAACCGAGGACGTACAAGTGCTAAGACCAGAAATGTAAAGAATATACAAAACAAAACCCATTTGAGTACCTGACGCGATGTGCTGACACTGGGAGTCAGTTTTGTTATCAGGCGCATTGAGGCAAACCGTTGCAGTGCTGCTTTTTTGCGCTGATAAGCCCAGATAAAGAAGCCTGCAAAAATTGGGAGCAACAGCAGTAACAGAAACAGTTCTGGATTTCCAAATCTCATAATCGTTTGTTCTTTACGGAATTCGTCGTCACCGGGTATGCTGCAGGAGCAGTTCCAGCATGAGGAACAAAACACCAGTCCACAGCCATGGGTAAAACCGTTCATCAAAAGAGGTGAAAATCCTCGTCTTGATCTCAGTTTTCTCCATCAAGTTTATCTGATCGTATATCTCCTTGAGTTTTTCTGAGTTATGTGCACGGAAAAATTTCCCGCCGGTAATCTTTGCAATCTCCTGCAATGTCGGCTCATCAACATCCGACTGCATCATCTGTACCTGCTTGACGATCTGTCCGGTGAAGGGATTTTTCATTTCCACTGGTATGGGTACCTGTCCCTCTTTTCCAACCCCGATTGTATATATCTTTATCCCCAGTTCATGGGCTGCTCTGGCAGCAGTCACTGGTGGAATATCTCCGGCATTGTTCGCTCCATCGGTGAGCAGAATGATTACTTTGCTTTTTGCATTGGAACCCTTGATACGATTTGCAGCAGTTGCCAGGGCAGTTCCGATCGCTGTCTGGGTGCTGATTTCGGTGAAGGTTACCTCATCGACGAATCGGTCAAGAATGTTGTAATCTAGTGTCAATGGGCACTTGGTAAAACTCCGTGCGCCAAATACAACTAGCCCGATTCTGTCGTGTTCCCGTTTTTTGATAAATTCCTGGATCGTCTGCTTTGCAACTGTAAGACGGTTGTCCGGCTTGAAATCAAGTGCCCGCATGCTCTCTGAAATATCGAGAACAAGCATTATATCAACTCCTTCGGTCGACACCTCTTCATCGGTCCTGCCTTCCTGAGGTCGGGCAAGGGCCACAATGAGCAAACCCATGCCAATCAGACGAAGTGCAAGGAGAATGTGGCGGATACGTACAAAAAGAGAGGTGGGTAGCTTTTGGATAATAGCAAGATCGGAAAAACGGACTGCCGGTCTGAATTTTCGTTCTCTGAGGATATAAACCCAGATCATGGGAATCCAGAGAAGAAAAAGAAACAGAAACTGAGGATCTCTGAATCTCACTGCTTTACCTCACTGCTTGTTGCTGAAACCTGCTCTGGTATTAGTTCACCCGTATTGTCTGTTATTTGAGCTGTTTCTGATGGCACTGTAGAAGTAGTCTCTTTTAGAACCGGTCGTGTACGCTCAAGAAAATCCCTGACTTCCCTGTCAAATCGTTCTATTGTTTTCTCATCAGGAATGTACCGTGCGAATTTGACCGGGTCTGTTGTACGAAAAAACCACTCCACCGGTGAACGTAGCTTTGTTTCAAGATTTGAACCACCAAGCCAGATGATCATCTCCTCAGTTGTAAACTCTTCAGCCTGCACATCGAAACGTCGTCCGATATATCGTTTGAAAATCTCTGAAAGCTCAAACACATACTCCCTGATTAAACCCTTCTGCAGATATCGCTTGCCATCAAGAATCCCCAGAGCCTCCAAAGCCTCTTCGTAGGGCGGTTTAGGCGGTGGTGCTACAGGCGGCTTTCGCAAACGACGAATCAGGTAGGGTACTCCAAGCAGTAAAAGGGCAATACCAAGCACCGTGCCGATAACCCATAACCACCAGCGTGGAGCTTTGCCTGCCTGTTGCTGTGATTTGAGGTCCTGGATATCAATAGTGCTGTCGGCTGTAGCGATAACAGAGAGAATTTGCAGTGGTATGCTTGGCGATATGAGTGTGTCTTCTTTATCAGCAGATTGAAGTATGAAAGGCAACTCCGGAATTGTGCAGTTTTCAGGTACATAGGTTGTCAGCACATAAGAGATCGCGATACTGTCCGATTTCTCCCGCTCTGTTTTGGCAATATTCCACTCCTTTATGATGATGTTGCCGAAACTGTTTTCATGAGGTGGGGGGATTAAAGTGATACCCTTGGGGGCAAGCACACTCACGGTATAGTGCACTCTATCTCCCACTGTGAGTTTACTGCTGCTGATCGAGGATAGAAGCACCGAAGATTCGGCAAAAAGAAAACAGGAGGTTATCAGCAGAAACATTTTTAAGAGAATAGGGGTCAGGCGGATATGGTTATGCATAGATATCTCCCAATAACAGAAGAGTGACCTGTACTATTCCTACGATAAATCCCAGAATTCCGCCAAGGTACTCTATTGATTTGAGCTCCCGTGATGCAATTGAAAAGACAATCGACTCTAAACGAGTCGTGTCGAAACCCTCAATTTTCTCACGGATTATCTTTTTGAAATCGAGTTTCGTTTCTACACTCTCGAAAAGAGAGTCCAGAACTCCGGGTATCTCCTTGTTAAGCTCTTCCATGATTGTCTCAGATAACTTCGATACCACATCGGCAGAAACAAACATCGAAAGCAGCGGATTTCCATAAACCCTGGTGTTTATAAAATCCTCTATTTTATCCCTTATTACCTTACCGGTCTGAAGGTGAAAATCTTCCGATTGAATGATAGAGAGAACATCTCGATGTGAAATAAGCTCTTTTTCCACAGTTTCGGCTATTTTTTCTGCAAGGTCCATTTTTCGTTTTGGGATTAGACCGACAAAACGCATGCCCAGAATCCGGACCTCCTGGCGCGGTCGGAATATCATTTTCACGGCTACATAGTTTGTAAGCCAGCCGATGAGTGCAGAAATAACGGGTACAAGGCAATATATAAGTAGTTGCATGGGATCTGATTACGAGCGAACAGGTTTATTTATTACAGTAGAAAGATGTTAAATTACGTTTTTAACGGCTTCTTATCAACCCTGTAGGGAAAGACCTGCATAATCTGGTCAAGATCCTGCAAAATTTGGCCCCAATACAGGGAAACCCGCAGAACTAAAAAAAATCACTGCCATCACATGACTTCAAATTTCAAAGATGAAATGATGGAGCCAGGCTTGTCGTAGCTCGTCTGTGCAGAGTGTTGCATGTACATGACCGGGGGGAGTCTGATACCTGCGTTGCAACACACACATTCTGCTGCTTCTGCGTGTCAAAGAGTTATGAATCGAACTATTCCACACATACCGGCTAAACTTTCGGCCAATTTGACACATGAAAGAAACATGTGGGCATCAGGGTATCTATTATTTCAACTGCAATGAATTATTTCGATTTATACTGAAACACACATTCTCCTGCTTTTTCTCAGCATAGATTATGTTTTCGTAGCGATAATTTTCTCCGGGACAGGAATTCAAGCTGATCAGAAACCGGGGACGAAAGCTGGAGCGAAGAGGAAGAAGTCGTGATGAATCGGCATTGGCTATAATCAAAAGCTCAAGTTTTTCTTTTAACGGATTCTCTTCCGGTGTATCAACCTGGAACTGTGAACCATCGATAATCATGCAGGAGATCTGACCAAAGGATACCAGGAAGGCTTGTCGGTTATCATTAAATGGCTGTACATACCGGGCAGTACTGTTACCACTGGTAATTTCACACCCAACAAATGGTTCTGGCCATCCTGAGGGAAGTGTCTGGTCTGTTTTTGAACCCTGGAGCAAACCCCAGAATCGGGGAGCTTTCGTATGGCAGGAGGTGTCAACCCAAACCGGACCGGAAAGCAGGTCCCAGGAGTGGGCTGAAGATGAAATCTGAAGGCAGTAGACCGTATCTGATGGAGTTGCAAGAATTGCGGTAGTGGTTCGCCGGTCTCTATAGAGATGTTCCAGAATAACCGAATTACCGTTGCGGATCATGCTGATGCTGCTCTGGATAGTGAATGGATTATTCGATCCCTGTTTGGCATACCATCCAACAGTTGCCGTGATCACAATGAGAAGGAATAGTTTGAAATAATAGAGCAATCCCATTCGGTTTTTTTGAAAACTGAACGACCGTTTGCAATGAATCTGTTCATATTTGCTCTGGCGATTGAGAATTCTTGACTCCTCTGTTTGAGGGATTTATTATATATTGAACTCAGAAGAGAGGGTAATTGGGAAAATACTACTACCTCCAGGGGTGAGGCAATCAAAGGAGATCACGGTTTTATGAAAAGGGTGCTGGTAGTTCTGACAGTTTTACTGGTGTATTATGTTGGCTGTACACCCTACATGAAGAAAATGAAAGAGACCAAGGAGGTCACCGATGATGCTTCAACTGCAACGCAGAGTGCTGCAAATCAGAGAACAGCACCGGCCCGCCTGACCTATCTCGATACTCTTAACAGAGGTAAAGAGATTCGGCTCTCTGAGTCCGATCTTGCAAACAATTCTTTACAGGTTTCCGAAAACCAGGTGGGTCCGGCTTCGGTCGCTCACTATCGCATTCAACTTTTTGCCTCAAGCAGAATCGAAACTCTCAGGGAGCAGAAAAAAGAGTTGGAACCCAAACTCAATCTCCCGATGTTCATCGCCTATGAGGCGCCCTACTATAAGCTGCTTGCTGGCGATTTTATGCAGCGGTCTGAAGCCGAAGCGCAGCTCACAAAACTCAAAAAAAGTGGTTTTCCCGATGCCTGGATAGTTACTTCGAAAATCGCGGGTAACTGAGGAGGTGTGGTGGCTGAGCAGGTGGCTGCAGAAAAATGGGGAACAGTCCGCTTCGCCAGGGGTGAATTCCTGTTTCATCAAAACGAACCAACCCGCGACCTTTTCATTATTAAAACCGGTCTGGTGCGTATCTACAAAGTTGAGGGCACTACTCATATAGAGCTCGACAGGGTTGGGCCGGGAATGGTTGTTGGTGAAGTAGCTTCCATTGATGGTGGTCTCAGAAGCGCATTCGGGGAAGCACTGGAGGAAACCGAGGCAATCGTCATCCCGGCAAAGGAGTTTCAGGCAATTCTGACTGATATCCCCGATTATTTTAGAAAGATCGCGCAGATTCTGGTACAACGGCTCAGAGAGGTCGATGCCAGAATCAGTCGCTCGATTGAGGGTGACCGCACAAACCATGTTGCAGCTATCATCTCGCTTGTTTCCTATTCGGGAAGATGTACTGAATCCACAGATGGTTTATCTATTTCCCAGAAGTTCATTGAGCATGAAATTATTGATCTGCTCAATATTCCGCTTACTGAGGTCGATGAGATCCTGCAGAGTCTGGAAAAGAAAAGTCTCTTGAAACTGGATCGGGGCAGAGTTATTCTTAAAGACAGGGCGTCGATTGATTCTTTAGGCGATGCCGTTTTCCAGAATGCCAGTGAAATCCCGGTTATCTGAAACACACCTGTGTATCGGGTTTTGTACGAGGTTTGGCAATACCCGTATTAAAACATGCTGGAGTAATTTATAGCATGAGATCTGTATCAAAACTAGTTCTACTGTTTTCTTTATTTGTGAATGTTGCTTTTTCGGGGCAGGCTGGACCGGAATGTAATAAAAGTGAGTTGGAGCTTTATGAAGAACTAGCTCGTGCAACATGGTCCTGTAATTCCGAAAAACTCCTCAGAGTACTTCAGTGCGGTATTGACCCCGATGTTTCCGATACCAATGGGACTACGTGTCTAATGAGTGCGGCTGCGATCGGGTGTCGTGAAATCGTGGACGTACTCCTTAGGTCCAGGTCCAGTCCTGATCTTCAGGACAATGCTCAGCGTACCGCTCTCTATCATGCTGTTGTCAATGGCAATGCTGCAGTAGTGGAACATCTTTTGTATCGTGGAGCATCTGTGAACATCCCTGATACCAGTGGTGAGCCGGCGCTTTTTAAGGCTGTACAGAAGAAGGACTCGGTACTGGTTGCATTACTATTACTGTATGGTGCCGATACCTATATATCGGATGCATCAGGGAGGACACCTCTTATGTGGTCGATATTGAGAAACTCTCCACCAGTGACCAGAATGCTGCTTCAGGCGGGTTCTGACTGCAATGCGCGTGCAAAGGACCAGAAGACTGCGCTGATAATGGCTGTTGAGAGCAAGAATATCGAAGCGGTGAAACTGTTATTGGTTTACGGTGCCGACATGAATGCGCTTGATTCCAAGGGGCGTTCACCGCTGCTTTTGGCAGCACTCTTCAACAATGTTGATATGACGAAGGTACTGCTTGAAGCTGGTGCAGATATTAACCTTAAAGATCAGAATGGTCGCACCCCCCTGATGATTGCCATGAGAAAGGGGTTTTCTGCACTGGAGAAAGCTTTATTGGAAAAAGATCCGGATGGTTATACGCCGCTGATGAGTGCGGCAAGAACCGGTGATGTGGATAAGGTGCGTGAACTGCTTATGAAAAAGTTCTCCGACATTAATACACTCAATGATTATGGCAGCACTCCATTAATTATTGCTGCATCTAAGGGTAACGTGGAGATCATGGAAGAGCTGATTTTCTACGGGGCACATCTTGATATCCAGAATCAGATACTGGGAACGGCATTGATGTATGCATCTGCTAACGGGCATTCCCGGGCGGTGCGTCTCCTGATTAATGCCGGAGCAGATATTAACGCTTCAAACATGCATGGGCGAACAGCTCTTGACTACGCCCGCCATTACCGTCATAAAAATATCATTACCATTCTGACCGATGCAGGTGCGTACTGATCCCTGCTCCCCATCGATTCCTGCCATCGGTACAGATTTTGATCCTTAATTCCGTGTGCTAATACCTGATCTTAAAACAGGAACAGACTATGAATGGCGAAGATTTGATCACCAGAGTGGAAATACTGGTCAGACTCGATGCAGATGCAGTCGTGTTATACGATCGTGTTCTGGAGAGAATGGCAGAATCAGAATTAAGAGAGCGGATTCTGCAGATCAGAAATGATCATCATCGACACGTGGAAATCCTCACTTCGGTTGTTCTCTCCAGTAGAGGCGTGCCGCCTAAAATGCAGGATATCAGTGATCTCTTTAGGCGTGAATTGCAGGAATTAGAGGGGAGCGGCTCAATGGAACAGATGCTCGCAGCTCTACTTCGTCTGGAATCGATCATCAATAAAGAGTATGAAGATGCGGTGAATCTTGAGCTCGATCCCAAGATCGATGAAATAATGGATGATAATTTCCTGGATGAGCAGCAACATATCCGCTTTATCCGGGCAGCAGCTCAAGATAGAATTTGGGAGCAGGGATCCTCCGGTATTTGACTATATGAAACAGCGGTGCAGCGCAAAACAAACCCTGGATGTTCTAGTGGCGCTTTTCCAGCTTGACATGGATAGCTGCCGGGCATACGAACATGCCATGGAAAGGGTTAACAATGAAAAAGTCAGAGTGAGACTGCAGGAGCTCCGTAGTGAACATGAACATCACATTGAAGAGCTCAGGGAAAAGATCACTGACATGGGAGGCGAGGTGCCGCTTCCTGAGGCACACCTTCGTGGGTTTTTTCATGATTCACTGAAAACGCTTAACACCATGACAGAAATCGAACAGATTCTCACTGCGGTACAGGGTGGAGAACGATTGACTAACAAAACACATACAGAAGCGCTCCAGCTGAAACTGACTGATGATGCCCGGGCGGTAGTGGAAAAACACCTCCAGGATGAGCAACGACATTTACAACTCATAAAAGAGGCAATCGCTACCAGGATGTGGGTGCGGTAAAGGGAGAAATGAGTCAGGAGAGAAAGAAACAGGCTGTATTTATGGCTACCTCAAGGATGATGCGAGAGGTTGTTATGGATATTTACAAAGAATCGTAATACCCAAAAACTCTTTTTTCATATTCTAATGAGATCTTCTGATCAGGGCTGTACCGCGGAGCGCCTTCCATGTGCTCTTGATTGAGGGATACAAATATTCTCGAAGAGGCCCAGTCGATATCCTGTATCCAGTGCAGTGTCAACAGTATCCGCTCATTTTCATGTGAATTGCGCAAGTTGACAATTAGATAGCGGATCGTCCAGTCGGTCTCATCGATGATTACCTGCTCTAAAGTGGATTTATCGGCATCGGAAGTTTGGATACGATATCCCTGCAGTTCAAGAATGCTGCGAAGTTGAGGGCTGAATTGGATGTCCTCTTCAGAGCGACCAAACTCAGTTTCCAGTAAATCCTCTTCATCTGGTTCCTCAGGAATTCCCTCTTCTGAAGTATCCGTGAGCATCTCTTCAGAAACCGGCACATCAAAACGACCTTCAACAGGCCTGCCGACCTCATCGAGCGGAACAACCGGTTCCTCCATCCCCTTGACCGGAGGGAGGTCGAGGAAACTTTTGTTGCCCCAGTAGATTGGCCATTCGTAGTATCTTCTGAGTGCGATTTCGTACTGACGAGATATGGGTAGGTTGGTATCGATTGCAGGACTGTTTTTTATTTTCTCGGAATCGAGAGCAACCATGATCTCTTTTCGCTCTTCATCCAGTTTTCCGATTGCAAGGGGGGAAATGAGAGTGACGACACCTGATGTTTCATCACTTATTTTAGTGACAAAATAGCGTACCATCCATTCCTGATCATCAAAATAGATGTCTGTACATTGACCAATGTAACCATCGAATCCAAACAGCGTATACTCAAGCAGCGTATTGCTTTTAATCATTGAGGTCTCTCCTTATCCAAGAAACACCATCTGTCACTTATGACCCTCTGCAAAACTGGTTCCAGTGATTATGGTGTATCTATTGCGATATACATTTCAGGTACATATGAGAGGAGAAGAGCCATGCGCAGCACCCGCGAAGTCTTTGAAAGCCATCTGATATATACCCTCGACTGGAACCAGGAAGTCGATATTAAGACCAATTTCGATGAGGAATGCTTTATAATCACCAGTTATGGTACCTTCTTTGGGCACGATGGGGTAAGAAAGCTGGCTCAAATGCAGGAGGTGCAGATTCCGGAAGCCGATATTCTCTATACCACCAAAATTTGCCGTGGTGAGTTGGCGTTTCTTGAATGGCAGGCTGAATCTGATGATTCCTATATTGATGATGGTGCAAGTACCTATCTCATCAGAAAAGGCAAAATTATCGCTCAGACAATTCACTACACAGTAAGAAGTCGTGAACGCTGATTTCCCGAACAGTTCTGGTTCCCCTCTATCAGGAGTATACCCAGATCATGAGCGCCCCAGCATACCCCTCTCCGGAATTGCTCCATAAAATAATTCTGCTCCAAAGCGCTCTCCTGAAGATCACTGATGAAAAACAGCTCTGCGAAACGGTGGTAACCGCTCTTACCGGGTTGGATCTGGTACAGGGCAGTGCTATTTGTGTGGAGGGAAGCCTGGTGGCCTCTACATTGTCTGTTGCTGATCTGACACCCTCATGTCCGCTCCTTGGGGTTAAGGGCAGTATACGATGTCCGGTTTGTCCATTCCAATCCATTGCAGGGCTTCTCCAGATTCCACTTACTACGCCTCGTCGGGAGTATGGGGGTTTGATTCTAGAGATCAGAATGGGCAAATCGGTTGACCCGATCTTACCATACTTTCAGAATGTAGCGGAATTGATCGCCTTGCATATAGAAAATCAGTATTCGCAATCAGAGTATAAAAGGTTGAATCGGGAACTTGAGAAACGCCTGGAGGAGCGCGCCAGCATGCTTTATAAGCGGGAACAACACCTTTTACTTGTTCTGGATGCTTCCGGGATGGGGATATGGGAATGGGATATCCCCACGGACTCTTTACAATGGAATGCCAGGACATATCAGATTTTTGGATTGCAGCCTGATGCTCATATCGATTCGTTTGGTGCATATCTGGAGCAAGTTCCTGAATCGGATCGGTTGCAGATTGCCACAGAGATAGAGCAATTCCTGAAAAACAGCACCCCTGGTGCTGAGTTCCATATCGAGCATTCGATAAACAGGGGCGACCAAAGGAGGTGGATCGAGGCGTGGGGAAGGCTCCTGCCGGATGAGCTGGGGAGGCAGGAAAAGTTACTTGGTGTCGTGATGGATATTACAGACCGGAAGAAGGCAGAGGTTGAAGCTGCTCTAAGCAAGGAGCGATACCAGACGTACATGCATGCAACATCCGAAGGTATCTTCTGTATAGAATTCGACCATCCAGTAGATATCACCCGGCCAGTAGAGCAGATCATCACTCAATTTTTCAATTCACATATCGTTGAAGTAAATGAATCGTTTGCTCGCATGAGCGGTTTTTCAACCAAAGAGGAGCTTATAGGGAAAAGTATTGCAGTACTGAAGGGATGGGAAGATGCTCCTGCCAATCGGGAATATCTCGCACATTTCATAAATAATGGCTATCAATTGCTCGATGAAACAGTGGAAAGGAAAGATAAAAGCGGTTCGACAAGGATTGTTCTCAGTAGCTTGTTTGGAGTACATAGTAATAATACTCTCGTTCGGCTGTGGGGAGTATTGCGTGATATTACCACACTCAAAACTGCAGAAGAACAGCTTCGAATTCATGCCCAAAAGCTTACCGATCAGAAGGAATTTGTTCAGAAGATTTTTGATAGCTCTCCCACAATTCTCTACATATACGATCTCGGTGAACGTCGTACGGTTGTAAGGAATCGTAATGTGGCAAGTACTATGGGGTTTTCCTCAGAGCAGATTATTGCCATGGGTGATCGTCTGTTCTCGCTGCTTATGCACCCTGAGGACATCCCTCGAATCCTGGAGCATAATGAGCAATTACAGTACTTGCCGGATCATCAGTCTGCAAGCATCGAATACAGAATGAAAGATATACATGGAAGGTGGCACTGGGTTTTGAGCTATCATACTCCATTTCGGCGAGATACACAGGGAAAAGTGACTCAGGTTCTTGGGGCAAGCATCGACATTACAAAACAGAAAGAGGCTGAACAACATAGCCGCAGAAATGAAGAGGAGTTGCGTATAACGCTCTCCTCAATTGGCGATGGGGTGATCGTTACCGATCTGGAGGGTAAAGTAATCAGAATGAATGGTACAGCAGAAAAATTGACAGGGTATAATTTGGGAGAGGCCTTCAGAAAAGATATCGCTGATGTTTTCAGAATTATCAATGCTCAGACCCGTTTGCCTGTCAGTGATCCGGTTGCAAAGGTGCTTGCTACCGGGAAGGTTTTGGGTTTGGCCAATCATACCATGCTTTTAGCGAGAGATGGAAACGAGTATCATATTGCCGATGCAGCATCACCGATAATCGATGAGGCAGGTAAGGTGAGGGGGGTGGTATTGGTATTTTCCGATGTCACTGAAAGCTACAGATTGCATCAGCAAATCCAGGAGAAACGTGATCAACTGGAACTGGCCATGTCGGGTGGAGAACTGGGGGCCTGGGAGTGGACTATCGCTACAGATGAGTTACGGTTTGATAGCCGTTCTGCCCAAATGCTCGGGTACCGTATCGAGGAACTGGAACCACATTTCAAAACAATAATCAGGTTAGTGCACGAAGAGGATTACCCCCAGGTCATTGAAAAGCTCATGACGCACCTGAAAAACAGAACAAATCTCTTTGAAGCGGAATTCCGGGTGCATTCCAGATCGGGGGAGATTATCTGGATGCTTTCAAAAGGAAAAGTGATTGCGTGGAGTGAAACTGGCACACCCAAAAAAGTGTGTGGTATACTGATGGATATCACGGTGCGCAAGGAACGGGAAAGGGAGATGGTTTTAAGTACTGAACGGTACAGAACATTCATGAAAGAGACGGTGGAGGGCATTTACCGGTTCGAATTCACTGAACCAATCCCCAATACTATACCCAGCGATGAACAAGTTGCCCTGATATATGACCGGGCACGAATTGCAGAAGTTAACGAATCCTTTGCCCGCATGTATGGGTACGATGGCGCAGAAAAGTTGATTGATATGGAATTGGCCCGTTTCCATGGGGGCAGGGATATTCAGGAGAATATCGCATTCCTCAAGGCATTTGTCGAGCATGGGTATCGTGTAGAGCATGCCCTTTCCTTTGAAGTGGATCGTCACGGCAAACGCAAATTTTTCAGCAATAATGTTTTTGGGATACTTGAAGATGGCAAATTAGTTCGGGTATGGGGGACACAGACTGATGTTACCGATATGAAAATGAAAGAGGAAGCGCTTCGATATCACATAAAAGAACTCGGTGAGCAGAAAAAGTTCGTTCAGAAGATCTTCGACACCAACCCCGGCGCCATGTATCTCTTTGACATAACTGAAAATCGGGTAATTCTTCAAAATCACAATGTAGCCGATCTGTTAGGCTATTCAGAAGAAGAAATAATGGAAATGGGGTTAGAGATTATCCCGATTCTGGGGCACCCCGACGATGTTCCCCGAATAATGGAACATTTTGAGAAACTACGATTATTACCCAATGATGAGATGCTTAATCTGGAGTATCGAATGAAGGATAAAGAGGGGGCGTGGCACTGGTTTCTGAGCTATGACATTCCGTTTCTGCGAAATACGGATGGAACTGTTCGACAGATACTGGGTAACGCAACTGAGATAACCGAACTCAAAGGGATTCAGGAGAAGCTTCATTTTCACACAAGAGAACTTGCCAGAGCGAACCGGGCACTGGAAAATGCAAATATTCGCTTAAAAGAGCTTGACAAAATGAAATCAGAGTTTGTTTCCATGGCTTCTCATGAGTTACGCACACCCATAACTGCAGTACTGGGATTCACTCAGACGCTGCTTGCTCCGGACCTGCACCTTGATCAGGGAAAACGTCACTCATATCTGAAGATAGTCGAAAAGGAAGCAAACCGATTGAGAAAACTTGCAGAGGGTCTTCTTGATATCTCAAAAATTGAGGCGGGAATTAGTGACTTGAAACGGGAACCGGTAAATCTGGAAGCACTTCTTAATGACATCATCTCCTCCTGGAAAATTGCTTCTGATAAGCGGGTTGTAATCGAAAGTGATGATGCAGGAAAGGCCTGGTTCTATGCCGATAAGGAGCAGTTGCGTCGTGTGTTTATCAATATTCTGGAAAACGCATTTCGTTTTGGAAATGAGGTGCAAGTCAGGATTTGTGGTTCAGAAACAGAACGTAAAGTAGAAATCAGTGATAATGGCCCGGGAATCGCTCAGGAGCATCTTACCAGAATTTTCCGGAAATTCTACCGTGTGCGTGAGCAGAGACAACCGGGTGGGGGTAGCGGACTGGGGCTGGCCATTGTAAAGGATATTATCGATGCACATGGGGGGAGGATCTGGGCTGAATCGAAACTGGGGAAAGGAACCACGTTTCATATCCTTCTGCCGGTTTTAAAGCCTGCACCACGGTGAAAAAGGTATAACTCCTCAGCTTCTCTCCATTAATCATCAATTTGCTTTAAACCGAGCCTTGTCCATCGTTAAACTATCACCTATATTAAATTAGTTTCTATAGTTGAGATGCTATGGACAGGTATTCAGTAATCTCCATGATACGAAAAACTTGCTGCATTGCACATTTCCGATTTTCCCAGAAAACATTCGCACAAGAGAGCTGTACACGGTGAAACTTATTAAAGCGTTTCAAATTTTAACTCTGGTACCAATCTGTCTGGTGGGGGCTTTTTCTCTGGCATTAGCTCAAACAGAGAGCCCACCGGATTTCCGCTCTTTAGGTTTTTTGACCCTTAAGGGTGAGCAGGAAGGGGAGTATGACAGGGCTGATTACATCGTTACCGAAGATGTTGTAATTAAGGCTGGAGATACCATGTCGCTGATGGCTGGAACAAAGATCTACTTTTATGAAGGGGCGGTGTTCAGTGTTCATGGAACCCTTTTGTGTAAAGGTTCCAGCAGTGCACCTGTTTCATTTTTACGTTTTCCGTTTGAATCAAAGATCAGAAGTGCAGAATCATCGCGAAGTTACCATGGTCTGGTTGCAAGTGGTTCGGGCTGTATCTCTCTATTTCATACCGTTGTTGCAGATTCTGAACTCTATATCGTCAGTAATCGTGATAATGCCAAGATTTTACTCGACAATGTAGTCTTTCATTCCAGTGTTAACAGCAGTATCAATATAGGTGGAAAAACGGTACGTTTTCCCGAACAGGTGCCGGTGTTTTATCCCGACACCACCAGAAACACAGCTGTGGAACAGAAGGTCGAACTGGGACTTCCGGAAGAGCGCAGAAAACAGAGATGGAAGATACCGGTTCGGATTACTTCCGGGGCTATGCTTTTTGCAGGTGCTGCTACCTGGTGGTATTACAATAAAGAGGCTGAAAAGTATTACCAGGAGTACCATAGATCCAAAGATCCCCGTGATGTAACTTCTCATTACGAAAAGAACCACACATCCATTACCTATCGGGATATTTCCGCGTGTGTTGCCGCTTTTGGTGGACTTGCCTTTACAGTGACATTCTTTTTTGGAGGTAGCGGAAAATGAACGTCTCAAAAACGATCGGCATACTTTTGTGGGTTTTACTCTTTATATTCTGTGCGGAGAAACTGGAGCACGACAGCATTTTCGATCCGGACTACGATGGCGATTATAAGCTTGAATTAGGTTCATTGGTATACGATACACTGCTCACCAATGCAGAATATACGTTTACCTTCAACACCGGTAGAGACAGCTTCAGTACCATTCTATTGCACTCTCCAGGCTCATCCATTGCAACTGTTATCCGATCAAGCGAAACTTCCATAACGGTTCGTTTCAAAGAATCATTTACAGGCAGCCTGGTTTTTTCAGGCATGCAACACAACAAAAAAACAGTTGATAAAAGCATTGACGTGACGGTTCTAGATGAGAATGCCGCTGGTGCGATTCCGGATGTGCGATTCAGTGAGAGTGTTTTTGAGGTGGGTAAGGATGAATCTTTTACATTCTATGTAAATGATTCTTCAGGAACCAGTGTCCGATATATCTGGAGATTCAAATCTGGTGAACCGGAAACAACAACAGTGAATTTTTTGACAAAACAGTTCACAAAGTTAGATACCGTTACGATCTATGTGGCAGGTGTCGATAAGTTTAACAGAACTGGATCTGTTGATTCAGCTGTGGTTAAGGTAAATACCTTTGCTTATCAGCTCAGTGTTGAAATTCCTGATATCATCAAGGCACGGGACTCTGCACTGTTTAAAGCCTCTGTTAAAGAGAATGCTAAAGCACGCTTTCTGCAAAAAGGAGGCATGTATTACTGGGTATTCTCAGAGGGGGCCACCAGGAAAGATACCGTACGTACTGTTTCCACCACTGTAAGAAGGTGGTTTCATGATAGTTTGGCACTTTCTGTGAGTGTGTGGGTGAAAGACAGTGCAGGGGAATCCTCCCCAAGGGTACAAAAGCCGGTTATAATCAGAGAATTTCGACCGGTTCTACGATTTAAAAATGATTCTGTAGTTGAGATCAGATCCGGGGCTGCATGTACAATCACTGTTGAAGCCTTTGACACCGATCCACAAAATGGTGGAGTAAGGAATATTCATTATGATACCGATGGAGATGGTATGGTTGATACAATTACAGAAGACACAACCATTGTGGTGACATTTAATTCTGGTGGTTTGTTCTACATTGTGGCTTATGCCGAAGATAAAGACGGATTCTTTTCTAAAAAAGATACGCTGGTACTTCAGGTCATATCTGATCGTCCGTACTTCAATCCTGCTGCAAGCGATGCCCGTATTTACATCGACTCACTGTTGACTATGCGTGTGCATGGAAGGGCAGGGGAGAGTGGTGTTTCGGTCGTTAGTTATCACTGGAAAATTAGTGGAGCTGATAAGCGGGATACTACAACAGACAGTGGGATTCTTGCATTCAGGTTCACTAATCCGGGGATAGACACGGTCTCTGTTATTTGTGAGGATCGTGATGGCTATACCAGTGATCCTGATGTGTTTATCGTGGGTGTCGATTCGGGTGTACCAATAATAGACTCTATCAGACCGCGTTCGGTGTGGATCAATCATTCTGTTATTTACACAATTTCAGCTGTTGATCCCAACGACTCGATTCGATACTACTACGTGCAGTGGGAAGAGGGCGGAGATTTCAAAGCGCATGGGCATTACGAAGTGACTCACCGATACACAAGTGATGGATCAAAGCAGGTCCGGGCGTATGTAGTAGATCATTTTGGTTTTTCTTCTGATACTCTCACTGACAGTATCGAGGTCAAGCTGGGCAGGCCAAAAGTAAATCTGGAAATTCCGGAAAGTGTGTGGTATGGTGATACGGTACGCTGCAGGGTGATCGGGGAAGATAATGACAGTATTGTGAAATATGGTGTATGCTGGAACTGGAACTCTGGATCTAAATCGTTCACAGTACAAAGAGATAGCATATTTACGCATGTCTACCTTGATTCAGGAAGCTTTGCCGTGGCCGGTTTTGTCATGGACGCTGACAATTTGACTGATACTGCAACTGCCACAGTTCGGGTCAAACTGGGTAAACCGGATATTCTCACCATCGAGGCCAGTAGTGATGAGTTCGTTTATATTTTCGATGAGGTGACATTTACCGTGACCGGTTTCGATGAGAACGATTCTGTAAAGACTATTATGGCTAGCTGGGATGGGGATGAGGATTTTGAGGTGAGTATACCTGCGAGGGGAAACAGAGCAGTTTTTACCCATGAATTCCAGCTTGATGCCGTTGGCACAGCTGATGTACGATTCAGGGTAGTTGACCCAGATGGTCTGGTATGTGACAGCATTTTCAGGATAGAGGTGAGATCTGGTGCTCCGGTAATTGATAGTGTAAAGCCGCTTGTCACCTGGGTTAATGATACTACGACCATTAAAATCAGCGCTTCCGATGTAAACGGAACTATAATCAAGCGTTGGGTTGACTGGGGCAATGACGGCGTATGGAACGATAGCTCTTCGGTTGTTGACACCTTTTCTCATGTGTGGGATACCACTTTCGGTGGAGAAAATGCATATGTTCGGGTGAAGGTGATGGACAATGACTCTTTGACCACCACGAAGCTGTGCAGTGTGTTTGTGAGGCTGGGGAGACCCGTGGTCGGGCGTTCTTCACATACCTACCCCGACAGCATACAGTGGATGGACGGGGCAGATGGTGATCTGGATACGATGTTCTATCGCTTCAGTGGCATGAATACTTTGGTCATTGTTGGCGCAAACGATACGGATGGGGTTGTGGATTCCATATTCTGGTATTTGAATGGTTCTCAGACACCAAACAGGAAATCATCTGAGAAGACCTTAGAGCTTCTAGGTAAGCAGAGCACCAAAATGACCGTCCGTGCGCTCGATAATAATCGGCTGCTTTCTGAGCCTTACACCTTTTGGGTTTATCCAGACGAACCGCCACCTGCACCATCTCTCGGTGCACCAACGATTCAAGGTGATTCTGTTAGATTGGTTTGGGAAAATGCAGACGCAAAAGATGGGGACTCAACTCATTTCCAGATTCTATGTGATATGAATAATCCACCGACAACGGTTATTAAGGAGTTTGGAACGTGCAAAAAATCGGGCACTGAATTTTACTACTGGTTCAAGCCTCCCGAAACTGGCTCTTCTGTTAGATACAGGTGGCGAGTAAGAGCACGGGATGCAAGAGGTTCTGAAGTGAATGGTGATGGGACACCGTATTTTGATTTCCCGTAATGTGCCCCACCGTCACATACAAAACGAGCAGCGAAACGTATTTTTTGGGATTCGGCAGGGAACTGAACCTGTTCAAGAGAAGAGCACTATGGAAACGAAACTGCCACGAATAGACAAGAAGCCTTCAAGGTAACGGGGCTCAGCGATTCTACGGAAGAAGACGCTTACTGGCAGTCGAAGAGACATGAGGAGTGGCTCAACGGAATCGAAATAAGCAGGAGATCGGTCTATGACGATGGAACTATATCCCGACTTCAGAAAATCGTTGAGGTTGCTGAATTGCAAAGACCGAAGGAGTGAATAGAGATGCCCGTAATATCAATGTTCTACGGTATCATAATCAGACATTTCAACTAGGACAACAAGAAACACCACCAGCCCCACATCCACACAGAATATCAGGGCGCAATGGCTGCTTTCAGCATAGGGACAGGCGTTATCTCTGGTTGAATACCTGCAAATAAAAGCCGTCTCGTTCAGGCGTGGATCGAGATTCACCGTGACGAATTGATGGCAGACTGGCAGCTTGCTATTACTGGTGAACGAATTTTCAAGATAAACCTTTGGACTGAGAGGCGTACAATGCTCAGGATAGAAAAAGTAGAAATCATAAAACCCAAAAAGCTACGGGTGGAGTTCGAAGACCACACGGTAAAGACATATGATATAAGCCAGTTTATGAATCAGGGTGCCTTTGCAGAATTGAACGACGAGTCATTATTTGCCCAAATCAAGAATACTGGCTGGTCTATTGAATGGGCAAATGAAGTCGATTTGAGCGCCGATACCCTGTATGAAATTGGGGTTTAGCTTTTCTGGCCCAATATGTAGAATATTGACACTCTCCCCATCCATCTTTTTACTATACAAAGACTTAAACCCGAAATCGACCTTGGTTTCGGGTTGTTTTTTTACTGCCCAGACCAATCGCTCCCGATAAATTGCAAATTTGCACTTTATCCCCGTGCCGATGACTCTGACATTTTGAGGGAACCCTTAATGTGGTGGTGGAGTTCCCTCTCAAATAGTGGAGATATTCAAACCCGAAGCTTCCGTTCAGTTCGAGGAAGGAATTTATTTCCTCAACTACTACGAACCCCATAGGCTCCCGACCAGATTTCACTAGCCAGCAAAATTACCCCCTTAATGTTCAGCTAAATTCCCATTTTAATCACATAGTTTTGTCTGATTATTGGGTGTGTAGACAGCAGAAAGCCCGACATTTTCCTGCCGGGTATAATACATCATGGATGCTGTGTCTATTTACTACGTATTATCATCGGTATCGTAGAGGAATCTCATTTCGTTTCAATCCTCAAAATATTGAAGTGCAATTAACCGGTAAGGTTATGATTGTTTGCAGAAAAGAGTGCTGAATCGAGCTCGGGTATTCTATTTGCAAGACTATTAATAAACAGGTACTGTTTGAGTGCACACATTCCAATAGAGAACTGGTGAATGGTGTGTTGTATAAGAAAAGGGGCATTATTATGGTAAAACATAGTATTCCAAAGCTGTTACTGTTCCTTACCCTGACATTCTCAGGAGCAACACATGCTGAGG
>OBJA01000673.1_pt1 | contig 27894 bp, 26 predicted proteins | sample 1519751 | NCBI WGS metagenome assembly OBJA01 (sample SAMEA3881238, study PRJEB22517) | soil metagenome | biome: lake sediment; feature: soda lake sediment; material: sediment, water from around vicinity | place: India | collected 2013-12-23 | depth 3 m
TTCTCCTGCTCGCCTAAAATACGTCTATTCCAGACGAGAGTGCAAGCATAGGATGGCATACTGGGGCCAGGCATTGGTATTAGGTCCCAATATAAATGCTCCCATGGACCCCAAAGACGAATCTGATGCGTTGAAGCTGATACAAAAGGCAAAATCGGTGATGACAGCTGCATCGGAAAGGGAACAGGCGCTGATCAGTGCGCTGGAGAAACGTTATTCGGGTGATGCCGGAGATCGCACGGCAAATGACGAGGCTTATGCCGAAGCAATGCGGATGGTACATCAGCGTTTTCCTGCTGACCCCGATATCGCAATGCTTTATGTGGAATCAGTGATGGATCTGCGCCCCTGGGGATACTGGATGCGGGACGGTCATCCCCATGAGGGAACAGCTGAAATCGTGGCACTGACCGAGGAAATGCTGCGCCGCCATCCCGCCCATCCTGCTGCGCTGCATATGTATATCCACCTGATGGAGCCGACGAACACCCCCGAGCGTGCGGAGAAAGCAGCAGATACGCTGATGCCGCTGATGCCGGCAGCAGGGCACATGATCCATATGTCGTCGCACATCTATCAGAGGGTGGGGCGTTATGCAGATGCAATGAGGAGTAACCAGTTGGCAATCACCGCCGACGAGAACTACATTGCCCAATGCCAAGCCCAGGGATTATATCCGATGGCCTACTATCCGCATAATATCGATTTTCTTGCGTTTGCTGCCACGGCAAGTGGCCAAAGCAAAATCGCGATTGAAGCCGCTCGCAGGACCGCCAGCAGGATAGACGACGCCACCCTAAAGGAAATGCCCCTGACTGCCAAATTTCGTATGGTTCCCTATTGGACTTTCGCGAGGTTCGGATACTGGCAGGAGATACTTGATGAGCCTGCTCCGCCCGCCACGAATGTTTTCCTCAGAGGCAGCTGGCATTATGTTCGGGGCTTGGCATTTGTCGCCACAAAGCGTCTTCCTCAAGCCGAGCAGGAATTGGAAATCCTGCGTGAGATCATGAATGATCCAAGTCTGGATGGGGCGCTTTTATCCAAGAATACAACACGTGCAGTCCTCAGAATCGCTCCTGAAGTGCTGGCCGGTGAGATTGATGCTGCGCTCGGCAAATTCGATTCAGCTATAGCCCACCTGGAGCGCGCAGTCCGTTATGAAGATGCATTGGTTTATACGGAACCAGCTGAATGGCATTATCCGCCCCGGCTTGCGCTGGGCGCAATCCTGCTGGAAGCGGGATATCCGGATGAAGCAGAGACAGTCTACTGGGAAGATCTGAAGCGTAATCGTGATAGTGGTTGGGCGCTCTTCGGGTTGCAGCAGGCCTTGCATGCTCAAAAAAAGGAAGCTGAGGCAAAAGTTATTGAGGCACGTTTCAAAAAGGCATGGAATCAGGCCGATATCACGCTGACAGCATCGCGTCTGGGGCGATGATCATAACGAACCCTAAAAACCAAGGAGGATAGAAACTTCGACAGACTTCAACTTCAACAATCAGTGAGCATACGCTTTCCGGTAAAACTTACTTTACCTTTAACTCAAGGAGAATACCTTATGAATAATATGCCCAGCAAAAAATCGATTATCTCTCTCGTGCTCGGGTCTGCTCTTGCTGCAACGCTCGTGGCTGGCTCTGCTGCTTCTGCGGCTGATAACCCTTTCACTGCACAATCTCACCAAAAAGGTTTTATGGTGGCGGGTAGCCACAATGGTGACAAAAGTGAAAATGGTAGCAGCAAGGACGCCCACGGTGATAAGAAACATAGAGGGGCCCCCTGCGGAATGTTCATTATGGCAGACACCGATAAAGATGGCAGAGTAAGCAAGGAAGAGCATGCCCGCCATGCGGAAATGATGTTTGATCAAGTGGATATCAACAAGGATGGGTATATCGACCAGAATGAAGCCAGCGAAATGATGAAAAAATGCCCTGGCCATGGCCAGGGTCACAGCCAAGGATAACTGACCCATTCTGGCGCTTCAGCTTTGTCGAAGATCGATTAAACACGTCTTTGGCAAAGCTGGTGTTTAATCCCATTTCAGTGCACACGGAAGAAGGCAAACTCTACCTGTTCGTTGCCATCGATTGCGTCTGCCTGGAAAACGGCACGGAACATCGCTTGACGAAACCGAATCATCCCTAGACCAATGGCTAAGTCGAGCGCGCATGGACTGCACCCTCAAAGAAGTAGCCGTCAAACAATATCACTACGACAACCATCATCAACTGCGAGAACATCTCTACAACTTCCTGAATGCTTATAACTTCGCCAGGCGACTCAAAACCCTGCGAAGACTCACACCTTACCAATACATCATTAAATGTTGGCAAAACGAACCAGAACGCTTACCATCAATTAATCCCACATATAATATGGGATTCAAAATTGTTTAGCTCCAGACTTATCACGGCGGATAGAAAACTGATTACCGCATTTCCCGATATAGCGATAACAGTGATAGATTACCCGGCTGCATAACCTTGACAAACTGACTACTACGATGCAGACAGGTAACTCAACCCTTTACTGGCATGATTATGAAACTTCCGGTGCAAACCCTCGTCAGGATCGGCCGGTTCAGTTTGCCGGGTTGAGGACAGATGAAGCACTCAATGAAATCGGTGACCCGCTGGTAGTCTATTGCAAGCCAGCACGTGACCGTTTGCCTCAGCCGGAAGCCTGTCTGCTGACCGGTATCACGCCGCAAATGGCAGAAGCCCGGGGAGTGCCGGAACCGGAATTCATCGCACTGATTCATGCACAACTGGCGCAACCTGGTACTTGCGGAGTGGGCTATAACACGCTGCGATTCGATGATGAAGTCACCCGGTTTACGCTGTACCGCAATTTTTATGACCCTTACGCGCGTGAATGGCAATCCGGTAATTCGCGCTGGGATGTGATCGATCTCGCTCGTATGACCTTTGCTCTGCGTCCGGAAGGGATTATCTGGCCGCAAAATGACGAGGGCAAACCAAGTTTCCGGCTGGAGGACATCACTGCAGCCAATGGATTGGCGCATGACAGTGCGCATGATGCACTGTCAGATGTTCGGGCGACGATTGCGCTGGCCCGTCTGCTGCGTGAACAGCAGCCGCGCCTGTACGATTGGCTGTTTCGTTTGCGCGATAAACGTGCTGCTGCCAGCTTGCTTGATCTAAAAATGCATACCCCGGTTCTGCATACTTCCCGTATGTATTCCTCCGAATATGGCTGTACTACGCTGGTCATGCCGCTGCTGCCTGAAACGGGGAATACCAATAGTATTCTGGTCTATGACCTGCGGCATGATCCCGCTGAATTCATGCAACTGGATGTAGATGCGTTGGCGGAACGCCTTTTTACACCCAAAGATGAATTGGCAGAAGGGCAGCAGCGATTGCCGGTTAAAGCTGTCAGGCTGAACAAATGTCCGGCACTGGCACCTCAGAAAGTTATTAATGATGAGATTAGTCGGATCGGGCTGGATGCGAAACAGTGTCACAAGCACTGGCAACTGCTATTGCAAAACCCGGATTTCATGCAGCGGATCCAGCAAGCGTATTCAAACGGTAAGATCTTTCCGGAAAATGATGCTGATCTGGCGCTGTACGATGGTTTTGCCAGTGACTATGATCGCAATCTGTTTCCGCTGGTGCGCGATGCAAAACCGGAAAAACTGATTGATCTCTCCGAAAAATTTCAGGATGGGCGTTATATCGAATTGCTGTTTCGCTATCGTGCCCGTAATTTTCCCGATACCTTGTCGGTCCAGGAAAAACACCGCTGGCAAGCACATTGTCGCAGGTGGTTGGGTGAAGATGCCATCAACGGCAATCTGACACTAAACGCATACCACCAGAAACTTCTGCAACTGCGAACCGATTGCACACAACAAGCGCAGCAGGAAATTCTGACCGAACTGGAAGCATGGGGCAGGATGCTGGCACAGGAAAATGATCTGCCCTGGTCGTCTGACTGACTATACTGCCCTGAGCGATGCCGTTATAGAATCTGATCGCCCCGGAGTCTTCCTAATTTTTTGATCACACATGACTACAGCGATTTTAAGTGCCTTGTCAGAAGAGCAGGGCGGCCTGGTGCAGGCACTGGAGCAGCGGGAGTATTTTCAGTACGCCGGGCGCGAATTCTGGCGTGGATGCTTGCATGGTCAGATGGTGGTGTTGGGGTTGTCGGGTATTGGCAAGGTGGCTGCAGCGACGACGGCAGTCGTTCTGCTTGAGCGTCTGAATGTGCAGCGCATCGTGTTTATCGGTGTTGCCGGTGGTATGGGTGAAGGTGTGCAGGTGGGTGATGTGGTCGTAGCCACGCAATTCCTGCAGCATGACATGGATGCATCACCCATCTTCCCGCGTTGGGAGATGCCGGGTTATGGGTGCACGCGCTTCGTCTGTGATCCGGCGCTGACCGTTCCATTATTTGAAGCTGCCACTATTTATCTGGCAAGTGCCAAAGCGGGTTTTGACCCTCAGAACAGTGAAATTACGCATGATCATGCAGCGCGGGTTCATCAGGGTCTGATCATCAGTGGCGATCGTTTTGTCAGCACTTCGGCTGAATCTGCTGCATTGCGTGTTGTGCTTGCTGCAGCCGGCCATCAGGCACTCGCTGTTGAAATGGAAGGCGCCGCTGTGGCGCAGGTATGTAGTGACTTCGGCAAGCCGTTCGCTGCCATGCGCATCATCTCCGACCGCGCCGACGACAGTGCCCACATCGATTTTCCGCGCTTCCTCCGTGAGGTCGCGCGACCTTATGCAGATCACATCATCAAGGGATTCTTACTGCGACAGTCAATTGAGGCTATATAGAATCAAAAATTAGCAGAGTGATGGATGAGTGAGCAGATCAGGCTGGAAGATCTTACGATTTTCGTACAGCGCAGGGCAGTAAAGCATGTTTACCTGAGAGTGTATCCGCCGGATGGCCGAGTAACACTGGTAGCGCCGACGGGTACCCGGCTGGAAGCAGTGCGTGCTTTTGTCATCGCGAAACTGGGCTGGATCCGTAAACAGCAGACAAAGCTGCAAGCGCGATCCAGAGAAGCTCCCCGGCTGTTCGTCGAGCATGAGAGTCATACCTTGTGGGGCCGCTGCTATTTGCTGCAGGTAGTGGAAAAACAGGCCAGGCCATGCGTCGTGCTGGATCAGCAGAACATTATCCTGTATGTGCGTCCCGGTAGTGATTTGCCCAAACGGGCTGCCGTGATGCACGCCTGGCACAAATCCTTGCTGCATACCGTGATACCCGGTCTGATCGAGAAATGGCAGAGTCGGCTGAGTGTGAGTGTGTCTGCCTATTTTCTGCAGAAAATGAAAACTCGCTGGGGCAGCTGTAACACGAGGCATCGCCATATTCGGTTGAATACTGATCTGGTGAAGAAACCAAAGGATTTGCTGGAATATGTTGTGGTGCATGAGATGGTTCACCTGATCGAGCCATCGCATAACAAACGGTTTGTCGCATTGATGGACCAGCATTATCCAACCTGGCGCGAGGTTACAGCTGAATTGAACCAATTGCCGCTGGCAGCGGTACGGCCGCGCGGGTAGATATCTGGCAGGAAAAGTGGGGGCAGGGTTTGTGCCCGGCGATTATCCGCCCAGGGATTCGTCCAGCAGCTCGATCCAGTGACGTACCGGCAATGAAGTACCGCCTTGCAGGTGCATCTGGCAGCCGATATTGGCGGTTGCCACCATTTCCGGATTTTCCATGGTCAGTGCGGTGATTTTGTTATCGCGCAACTGGCGGGAAAGTTTGGGTTGCAGGATGGAATAGGTACCTGCTGAGCCACAACAGAGGTGCGGGTCGGCTACTTTTGTCAGATTGAAGCCTGCTGCTTGCAGGATGGGTTCAATTTTTCCTTTCAGCTTCATGCCGTGCTGCAAGGTGCAGGGGGCATGAAAAGCCAGACTACGTGATGATGCAGGTTTGGAAGAAGGGTTTGCTGCCTGTAGTAGCGGGATCAGTGTGGCTGTTTCTGCCGCAATGACTTCGCTGATATCCCGGGTCAGGCTGGAAATGCGTGCCGCTTTTTCGGCGTAAATCGGATCGTGCTGCAGCAGATGGCCGTAATCCTTGACAGTGACACCACAGCCACTTGCCGTGACGATGAGGGCCTCAACCGGATTCTCGGATCGTGTGATAAAAGGCCACCAGGCGTCGATATTGCGGCGCATGGCGCTCAATCCTTCTTCCTGTGCATTGAGATGATAGGCGAGTGCGCCACAGCAGCCGGCCTCCTGTGCGGCAATGACTGAGATGCCAAGCCTGTCCAGTACACGAGCAGTCGTGTGATTGGTATTCGGCGTCAGTGCGGGCTGAACACAGCCATCGAGTATCAGCATGGAGCGCGTGTGCGTTTTGCCCGAGAGGTTGCGTGCGGTTGCCGGTTTTGGCTGTATCGCCCTTTTCAGGTGAGCAGGAAGCAACGGGCGTCCCAGGCGGGCAACGCCCATGAGTGTGCTGAACAGGGTGCGGTTGGGCAGCAGTTTGCGCAGGGTATAGCGCTTGAATGTGGCATAAGGGGTGCGCTGAATTTGTTGTTCAACCATGCCTCGGCCGATATCGAGCAGGTGTCCGTACTGTACCCCGGACGGACAGGTGGTTTCACAGGCGCGGCAGGTCAGACACCGGTCGAGATGCAGCTGTGTTTTTTCAGTCACCTCCTGGCCTTCCAGCATCTGTTTGATCAGATAAATCCGTCCACGCGGGCTGTCCAGTTCGTTTCCCAACAGTTGATAGGTAGGGCAGGTAGCGAGGCAGAAGCCGCAATGTACGCAACTGCGCAGAATAGCGTCGGCTTCTTTCCCCTCTGGTGTGTCTTTGATGAGATCGGTCAGACGGGTTTGCATGGCTCAAAACTCGGTATACAGTCGTTGTGGATTCAGAATGCCTGCCGGATCGAACTGCTGTTTCAGTCGCTGATGGATTTTCAGCAGAACAGGGGAAAGCGGATGAAACACGGGAACTGCCGCTTTATTGCCGTGAAACAGCGTGGCGTGGCCGCCGGCATCTGCAGCGTGTGTGCGGATTACGGCAGCATCGGTCTCTTCATCTGTGACGAGCCAGCGTAGTGCTCCACCCCATTCGATCAGTTGTTTACCCGGCAGTGAAAGCAGGGGAGTTGTCGGTTTGATCGACAGGCGCCATAGTGATTTCCCGGTGGATTTCCCTTCCTGGAAAAATGGATGAGTGTGGTTTCGAATCGATTCCCAGAAGTGATCACCCTCGTTGATTTTATCTCCGCCCAGTCTGGCATGAGCGGTTTGCACGGCGGATTCGGCGCCGGAAAGCCGAACATAGAGCTGGCTGTCATGAAAGCAGGTGGCTGAAACCGGTAGTGGTTCAGCCGTGCAGCGGCGCATGATTGCCATGGCTTCTGGTGTACTGGCCTGGAAGCACAGGGTGCGCTCTGTTGCCGGTCTGGGAAGTACTTTGAGCGATGTTTCGAGCAATACGCCCAATGTACCCATCGCACCCGTCATGAGGCGGGAAACATCATAGCCGGCAACATTCTTCATCACCCGTCCGCCAAAGGACAGGATATTTCCTTGACCATCGAGCAGTTTGGTGCCTAATACATAGTCACGCACTGCACCGGTATAGGCCCGTCTGGGGCCGGATAATCCGGCTGCGACACATCCGCCCAGTGTGGCAGAGGCATTGAAATGAGGAGGCTCGAAAGCCAGCATCTGGCTGTGGTTGTGCAATAGCTTTTCCAGCTCGGCCAGCGGTGTGCCGGACCGGGCGGTGAGCACCAGTTCGCTCGGCTCATAATCGACGATTCCCTGCCAGGTGGACGTATCGAGTACGGAAGAATGCTGTAAAGCCTGCGGATTGCCGTAAAAATCCTTGCTGCCGCTACCACGGATACGTAGTGGCTGCTTATTTTCGGTTGCAGCATTGATAGTGTCGATGAAATGTTCGGGAAAAATCTTCATGACAAAAAATTAGAATCTAGGTATTTCCGGGAATTTTTCAGCTCCCCCGTGTACGTGCATGGCCCCGAATTCGGCACAGCGGTGTAATTCAGGAATCGCTTTACCCGGATTGAGCAGTGATTCCGGGTCGAATGCCGCTTTGATGGCATGGAATCGACTGCGCTCGGCATCATTGAATTGCAGGCACATCTGGTTGAGTTTCTCGATTCCCACACCGTGTTCGCCTGTCAATGATCCGCCGGCTTCGATGCAGATTTCCAGTATTCGTGCGCCGAATGCTTCTGCCTTTTGCAGTTCACCCGGCTGGTTGGCATCGTACAGAATCAGGGGATGCAAATTGCCGTCCCCTGCATGAAATACATTCATGCAGCGCAGGCCGTATTTTGCCGTGAGTTGTTCGATTTGTTCCAGCACATGTGCCAGATGCTTGCGCGGAATGGTGCCATCCATACAGTAGTAATCCGGTGAAACCCGGCCTGCTGCTGGAAAGGCTGCTTTTCGTCCGGCCCAGAAACGCTGCCGCTCGGCTTCATCCTGTGCCAGACTGATCCGGGTAGCCCCGCTTGCCTGCAGAATGGTGCGTATCCGCTCGATTTCATCAGCGACTTCTTCCGCCATACCATCGGATTCACACAGCAGTATTGCCGCACCTTCGAGATCGTAACCCGCATGCACGAAATCTTCGACAGCGTGAATGGTAATCTTGTCCATCATTTCCATACCGGCCGGAATGATACCGGCCTGAATGACGCTGGCGACTGCTTCTCCGGCTTTTCTGACATCGTCGAACACGGCCATGACCAGTTTCACCGTTTCAGGCTTGGGCAGCAGTCTGACTGTAATCTCGGTGACGATCCCCAGCATGCCTTCACTGCCTGTCATCAGGGCGAGCAGATCGAATCCGGGACTGTCGAGCGCATCTGCACCGATTTCCAGTATATCTCCCTCGATCGTCAGCACACGCAGCCGCAAGATATTGTGGACGGTCAGCCCGTATTTGAGACAGTGCACCCCTCCTGAATTTTCTGCCACATTTCCGCCGATGCTGCAGGCAATCTGGGAGGAAGGATCAGGTGCATAATACATTCCATAATGTGCGGTCGCTTCACTGATGGCCAGATTGCGGACCCCCGGCTGCACGCGCGCAGTACAGGTTGCAGGATTAATTTCCAGAATACGGTTCAGTCTGGCTAATGACAGTAAAACACCTTCTGCGTGGGGAAGTGCGCCCCCGGACAGGCCGGTGCCGGATCCACGTGCTACCACCGGGACACGTTCGGCATGGCAGATTTGCAGGATCGCGGCAATTTCAGCCTCGGTTCGCGGCAGCACGACGACCATCGGTACCTGCTGGTAGGCAGACAGCGCATCGCATTCATACGGTCTCAAATCCTCTGCCTCGTGAAGTATGGTTTCCGCAGGCAGAAATTTGCGGAAGGCTTCGATCAGCTGATTACTGTTCATGGGCAGATTCAGGGAAGGCATCGAGAGTATGTCCAGCCAGTTGTTCGAGGATGCGCACGATGGCTGAACTGTCCTGTTGCGCATCTCCTTGCGCAATACTGGCATTGTAAAGTGATTGAACCAGTGCAGTGCCGGGGAGACTGACGCCCAGTTCAGTGGCGCAATCCAGTGCGATGCCGAGGTCCTTTCTATGCAGATCGACCCGGAAACCGGGGGCAAAGGCATGTTTGATCATGCGTTCTCCGTGTACTTCCAGAATGCGTGAGGCGGCGAATCCTCCCAGCAGCGCTTGTCTGACCCTATTGGGATCAGCTCCGGCTCTGGAGGCCAATACCAGTGCCTCAGCCACGGCTTCAAGTGTCAGGGCCGCGATAATCTGATTGGCTGCTTTACAGATCTGGCCGGTTCCTGGCTCACCAATGCGAGTAATGGTTTTTCCCATTAATGCCAGTATCGGTTCTATTTTTGCAAAAACCGGTTCGGTTGCCCCGACCATGATCGTGAGGGTCGCATTTCGGGCGCCGATATCTCCGCCGGATACCGGTGCATCTGCATACTCGTGACCGAGCTGTCTGATTCGGGTGACGAAATCCTGGGTTCTGATGGGGGAAATCGTGCTCATGTCGATGATGATTTTCGATCGAGGTGGATTCGCAGGCAGGCCTTGTGCAATTCCGTTCTCGGCAAACAGCACCTTTTCAACATCAGGCGTATCCGGCAACATCAGGATGATGATATCCGCATGTTCAGCTATGGTCTTGGGAGTGGGACAGGCTAACCCCCCGGGTACTGTCAGCTCAGCGGGTACGCCACTGCGTGAGTTGAGATAAACCGGGTACCCTCCCCGAATGAGGTGGCCGGCCATGGGTTTTCCCATGATGCCCAGGCCGATGAAACCGATCGTTGTCATATGAACAGTATTACCGAGAAAATTGGTTTTATCTGCCGTTAAGCAATCCCGGTAAAACAGATAGACTGTCCGGTAATTCGGCTGGCTCTGGATCTGTTAATCTATCTGTCTCCGTGTGCTGGCAGCAAGCGCGTAGTATAGCAGCCAGTCTTTCGTGAATTGATCCTATCTGCAAGAATCCGTATATTTCCAGGTTCTTCCGATTCTTCTGGCTGAATACCGTTATTTCATCAGCAGGAATATCCTGGATTACATACCCGAAAAAATATCAAGGAATAAATACATGACACGCAGAGGCCTCATTCTTGCGGGAGGGTCTGGTACCCGGCTGCATCCGGCGACACTTGCGCTGAGCAAGCAGTTATTGCCGGTATTCGACAAACCCATGATTTATTATCCGCTCAGCACCCTGATGCTGGCAGGCATACGCGATATTCTTATCATCAGTACACCCCAGGATACCCCCCGTTTTCAGCAACTGCTGGGTGACGGAGAACAATGGGGGCTGAATCTGCAATACGCGGTGCAACCCTCACCCGACGGCCTCGCACAGGCTTTTCTGATTGGCGAGGATTTCATTGGTAACCATCCTTCTGCACTGGTGCTGGGAGATAACATTTTCTATGGCCATGATCTTCAGCGCCTGCTGACTCATGCCATGATGCGCACCGAAGGGGCCAGCGTATTTGCTTACCATGTGCATGATCCGGAACGCTATGGTGTAATTGAATTCAATACACAGGGCAAGGTATTGTCACTGGAAGAAAAACCGATACAACCAAAATCCAGTTACGCGGTGACCGGGCTGTATTTTTATGATATGCAGGTCGTCGATCATGCCAAAGCACTCAAACCTTCTGCGCGCGGTGAACTGGAAATCACCGATCTCAACCGTCTTTATCTCGAACAGAGCAATCTCAGTGTAGAAATCATGGGGCGCGGCTACGCCTGGCTGGATACAGGTACGCATACAACTCTGCTCGATGCCAGTCAGTTCATTGCTACCCTGGAAAACCGGCAAGGTCTGAAGGTTGCTTGTCCGGAAGAAATTGCCTACCGGCAAGGATGGATAGATGCAGCCCGGCTGGAAGTACTGGCTCAATCGCTGGCTAAAAATGGTTATGGCCAGTATCTGCTAAAAATACTCAAGGAAAATGTGTTCTGATGAAAGTAATTCCTCTTGCTATTCCGGAAGTCGTGCTCATCGAACCCAAAGTATTTGGCGATGAACGTGGCTTCTTTTTTGAAAGTTTCAACCAGGCCCGGTTTGAAGAAGCTGTCGGTAAGAGAATCAATTTTGTGCAGGATAATCACAGTCGCAGCGTGAAGAATGTTCTGCGCGGTCTTCATTATCAGATACAGCAATCGCAGGGAAAACTGGTGCGTGTGATACAGGGCGAAGTTTTCGACGTGGCGGTCGATCTGCGTAAAAGCAGCTCAACCTTTGGCCAATGGGTAGGCCAGGTTCTTTCTGCAGAAAACAAATACCAGCTCTGGGTACCCGAAGGGTTTGCCCATGGTTTCGTCGTATTGAGTGATACCGCAGAGTTTCTTTACAAGACGACGGATTACTATGCGCCTGCCTATGAGCGTTGTCTGCTCTGGAATGATCTGGTGCTCGATATTCAATGGCCGGCTGGAATTGTCCCTGTTCTTTCAGTCAAAGATTCCCAGGGCAGGCCATTCAATGAGGCGGAAGTATTCGACTGATGCAATTTATTTTTTTGATGTAGCAAGGGCAATTGCCTGCTGAATCTGATCTGAAAGTGAGAGATTGATATGACTGTTCTCGTTACCGGCGGTGCCGGTTATATTGGTTCTCATACCTGTGTTGAACTGTTGATGGCCGGGTATGAAGTGGTGATATTCGATAATTTCTGCAACAGTCATCCAGAGGCATTGCGCCGTATCGAGCAGATTACCGGTAAGAAAATTACCGTCGTCACAGGTGATGTACGCGATCAGGCTGCGATAGAAAAAGCGTTGAAAGAGTATGGATGCGAAGCCGTGATCCACTTTGCCGGACTTAAGGCAGTAGGAGAATCGGTCGAAAAGCCGCTCGAATACTATGACAATAATGTCGTCGGTACTCATCGGTTGCTGGCGGCAATGCAGAATTGTGGCGTGTATACACTGGTTTTCAGTTCCTCGGCAACAGTTTACGGTGAGCCGCAGTGTTTGCCTCTGACGGAAGATCACCCGCTGTCCGCCACCAATCCCTATGGTCGCAGCAAACTCATCATCGAAGAGATGCTGCGCGATATGTATCAGGCCGATCCTCGATTTCGTATCGCTATTCTGCGTTATTTCAATCCTGTCGGGGCTCATGTTAGCGGCCTGATTGGTGAAGATCCGCAGGGTGTTCCCAATAATTTGATGCCTTTCGTTGCACAGGTTGCAGTGGGGCGGCGTGAATATCTGAATGTATGGGGAAGTGATTACCCGACGCATGATGGAACTGGTGTACGGGATTATATTCACGTCGTGGATCTTGCGCTGGGGCATCTCAGTGCGCTGAATTACCTTACCGTGCCGCAATGTGTTGCAATCAATCTAGGTACAGGTATCGGCTACAGTGTTCTGGACGTGATCAAGGCTTTTGAGGGATCCAGCAGCCGGCAGATAGATTATCGGCTTGCATCCCGACGATCCGGTGATGTAGCCGCCTGCTACGCGAATCCTGAGCTTGCTGAGAAGCTGCTGGGGTGGAAAGCGCAACGCGACCTTGCTGCGATGTGCAGGGATCACTGGCGCTGGCAGAAGAACAATCCGGCTGGGTATGTATGAACCGATACCCTGGTGAGCATCATTGTAAATGATCGTAACCTGCTAAATAAGCAGAACTATTTTCTTGCCGACCCTCCTGGGATATGGCAAAATTCCGCCCGCCGTGCAGTTTTTGTGCACGACTTGACCATCGTCAATTCCCTCAATTAACTCATCTCAAAAATATGAAAGAATCTGAACAACCATCGATCATTCTGAATGAACGGGTCATCCAATCCAGCATTGCTGCAGAAACCATGTCAACGGGTGGTTCTGTAGCCAGTGTGCCGGCCAAAGCGAGTAATGAGCCAACTGCAGTCATTGACAGTGTCTCACCTATACAGATGGGACATGATCTTGTCGAAGATGCAACAAAAAAGAAAAAATTCAAAGTTGGCCAGATTCTGATAAGGGGTTTCTTATGCACTCCTTTTCTGGCCTATGCCACGGCATTGTGCGCGTTGCTGGTTTCACAAGGCTGGCCAACGGCAGCAGCCGGCCTGCTTTTCCCGGCAGGTTACGTTATGCTGTCGATATTAGGGCTGGAAATGGCGACAGGTAGTTTTTCAGTGATGCCGATGGGGCTCTTTGCCGGCAGATTTGGATTGGGTAGTGTGATACGCAACTGGTCCTGGACATTTGTAGCCAATCTGATTGGTGGTGTTTTCTTTGCCTACCTGCTTTGGTTCTCATTGACCAAAGGAGGAGCAGTCGAGCCTCCAGGGGTTCTCACTACACTGGCGCATCTTGCAGAAAAGAAGGCTTCCTATGCGGGGTATGGGGTGAACGGCTGGTTTGCAGCCATTGGTATGGGAATACTGTGTAACTGGCTGGTGAGTCTTGCTCCGGTTTTTGCCAAAGGATCACGCAGTGTACCTGGTAAGATCATGTTAATGTGGTTACCACTTGCGACCTTCTTCTCACTTGGTTTTGAGCATGCGGTTGTCAATATGTTTGTTTTCCCGATTGGCATTCTGTCGGGTGCAGATGTGACGATTTCCCAGTGGTGGTTGTGGAATCAGATTCCCGTCACGATAGGTAATATGCTGGGAGCAGTGATATTCAATTCAACCTTGTGGTATCGCACCCATAGAGCATGAGATAAAGATTGCAGTGATCCGCCATTCGGTGGGTCACTGCAAGTTTTATGTGTTGATGATTTTGGTTCCAAACATTACTCGAAGTGTCCAGGCAATTGCCCAGGCACTTCCGATCAGCAGCAGTAACTGCCCTAAAACACGCTGATCGCTCAAGAGATAATTTGCACAGAGACGATCGGGCAGATCAAGATAGAGCCACCCCAGACGCATAAAAGTAGCCCAGAATTCCAGCTTTAGAACGCCTTGTGCAATCGGATTGAGCAAGGGCCAGCTTATTCCCAATGCGATACCCATTGCCGGGACGGTGATGAATTTTGCCAGCTCTATGTACCATTCGGATACAGCAGCATCCAGTGCACGTGGCAGCATCCAGTAAGTCATGATAATAATGGCGAAAGCCATACCCGTTATTCCCCACCGGTTCCATGGCGCTATTTTGTTACTCCAGTTTTCAGGCAGTGCTCTGCCGAGCTTCCATCCAATGGCTGTCAGCGCCGGGAGCTGAACGAGCATATGCGTTACCATGCTTTGTTCCAGAAATTGTTGCATCGGTGGGAGAACGAGTATTATCAGGGCTGCCAGAAGCAGCCATTCCAGTTTAATTTTTAGATGCATTATCCTTGCCCTCCAATGCCTGATCCAGGTAGGCGCGTAGTTCATCCATCTGTTCTATCCCGAAGATGGCAACCAGTTTTCCATCCGGGTTGATGATATGGTAACCGGCAGAGTGTGTATAGCCACCGTACTCATCAGGGATGACGACCACTTTAAAAAAATCCAGAATAGCTTCTTTCTGAGGTGAGCTGGTTGGCCGGACGGCTATCCAGTTTCTGAAGTCAGCAGAAAAATGGCTTAAATGTTCTTTCAGTCTTTGGGGAGTATCTTTTTCTGGATCGAAGGTAATACTGAGAAAGCGCAGCTTGTCTGATTTTCCTTCGGCAGACAAATCTTTTTGCAGATTTTTGAGATTACCGCTAAGTATCAGACATACACCGGGGCAACTTGTATAGATGAAATCTACAACAATGAGGTGCCCATGCCAGTCTTGAAAAGTAAAAGTTTCTGCATCCTGATTCTGCAGTTGCCAATCGGGTACGGAACGGGGGGTTTCACGGATTTCAAGGCGTCGTGCTTCTTCAGCTGTAAAAGCACGTCCCCCATCGGTACTTATCCAAAGAATAAGTATTCCAGAGATGGCTATGAAAAGTGTTGCCAGGAAAGTTCTCATCCCTTCTTCTCCTTTATGGTGAAGGTATATCGATTATCCCTGTCAAATCCGGCAATTCTCTATTTTATGCAGGAGAATTGCCGGTATTTCTGTTTTACTGAGGGTTGTTAGCACCCGGCAGACTTACCAATGCACGAATGATGAACAACAACATTCCCAGAACGACCAATGAAGCGGCAACAGCACCTACCTGAGCAAAACTGACCCATTCCGGCATATGTGCTGCCCAGCGACGGGGGATGCTGTTTGCACCACTGGCCAGGAAGACCATGGATGTCATGAATGCCCCAATCAGATAGGCATAAAAGCCAAGGTTGTCAGTTGCTTTAGTTTGCTCTTTGCTGTCACCTTCACCCGCCAGAAAGTAGGCAAAGCCAATGAGCATTGGCAATAATCCCAGCAGCAGGTAGAAATGGAAGTGACCAGGTACCCACAAGGTATTGTGGAATGTGCGGTTCACGGTAACCATTGCATCCAGAATCGCAGGGATTACCCCAGCCCACCAGCCGAACATGGATAAGAACAGCAGTTTGGCCGAAGTGGTCCATTTGATACCTGAACGGTATACGATCATCAGGGCACCGTAGCCGGTAACTACCATCACTGGAATACCACTGCCAAAAGAAAGTACCTGTCCTACTACGAGTGCCCAACTCGGCATCGCAAAATCCATCATGAGGTGGTGTGGATAGACACCCATTACCATGAACACAATTGCAAACCAGGCTGCATAAAATACCTTGTTGGTTTTCCATGGACGGCCGGTATAGCGTGGCAGAAGTTCATAAACAGCGATGACTGATGCGTAGATGGTGGCATTGATGACAACGTGACCGAAGAAGTAAATCAGGTTCTTCATCAGCAGTGCATCTGGCTTGAATTCAGGGTAGAAAAGATTGATCAGACCCATCACCAGTACCACAGCACCTGCAGCGATACCCAGGAAGTTGACGATCAGTACCATCGTGCTGGCCACCACTGCTGCCGGGTGTTTGTAATTCACAGGTTCTTTACCGAAAAGCTGGGTAAGTCCCAGTGCACGGGCCAGACTGCCGTAGCGAGCCAGAATGGCACGACCAAAATCCAGATAAAGAATAAGGAAACCAACACCGATGATAAGCAGGCCAACCTGGAATAGTGCTGCTGCGCCATTCGACCAGGCGCCCATTGAAATGGCGGGCAGCGGGAAGAGGAACGTCCAGGCACCACCATATTTACCAACGAAAATGGAGCCGAGTATCAGAACGACACCCGTCAGAAAAATAAAGAAGTTCGTCCAGAAAATCCCGTTGCTCAGGCGGACGTACTGGCGCAGGAAGTACCATTGTACACCGGTTGATGTGATCATTGCCGCTCCCACGACCCCTACACCGTGTACCGTCATGATCTGATAGAACAGATCAGCACCAATTTCCAACCAGGTGCCTTGTGCTGCACGCATGGTAAAGCCCGCAATCATCATTAACAAAAATACTAAAAATCCCGCAATTAAATGGGATTTGACGGCAATCAGTGCATTCCGATTTTCCTGGTCGGAATACACAACCTTTTCATTTACTTCAGCTGTACTCATTGTATCCTCCAATATTCTTAGCTGTATCAGTTCGCTTGTTTATTCTACTGTTAACTCAGTGATCATCGCGTGATGAGCCAAGCCGCAGTATTCCAGACAAAGAATCTTGAATTTTCCCGGTTTGTCGAATGTGTGAATAAGCTTATTCGTATAACCCGGCATAGCCTGTGTCTGAGCGACCAGTTCCATATGCTCATCGTAGATTCCAAAACCATGGTTGACATCTGCAGCAGATACTTTAAATTCAACCGGCTGACCGGCTTTCACAGTAGAGGGTGTCATTATCCAGTACCATTGGTGTGCATCTACAGTAACGTTTTGATAATCATCACCTGAATATTCTTTTTTCTGATCAGGCGTTGGAAATGGAGTCGTCGTGAGTACAGAAACAGTGAGTCCAAGTACGAGTAGAAAAAGAAACCATTTACTGCGTACGCCGTACCATTTCTTTATGATTGATTGATAATCCGGATCAGCTTCTTTGGAATTAACAAATACGTAATAAAAGACTGCTATGACCAAGCCTATACACACAAGTGTGATGGCATAAACTGTTGAGATCATTTTAAACTTTCCCCCTCCTTGTTTGTTAAACAAGTCGCGGAATCTACATTTGATAAAAGTTGCTGTCAACTAATTAATTTTAATGAGCAAAATCCATTTTTGTCTTGTGGTTTATTGAGTTAGCGTTGGTTGACCCTCGAACAAAGAGCGTGTTTCTGCATTAACCGACAGTATATTTTGAGTGCTTTTACCAGACATGTCATTGCATTGTCGGCGCAGAGGTTCTGTTACGGGAATGGGCTTTATGGGATAATTACGCGCATGCGAGACTGATACTCATATTTGAATTAAAAATGAAAACGTTATACGACAAACTTTGGAATGACCATGTAGTGTATACGGAATCGGATGATCCGAATGGCATGGTCATTCTGTATATTGATCGCCATTTAGTACATGAGGTTACCAGTCCTCAGGCTTTTGAGAGCTTGAAGCTGGCCGGACGCAAGCCCTGGCGAACTGGCTCGGTTCTGGCAGTGGCCGATCATAATGTTCCAACGACTGACCGAACCGGTGGTATCAGTGATCCCGTATCTCGTTTGCAAGTCGAGACCTTGGATCAGAATTGTGAAGAATTCGCGATTACCGAATTTAAAATGGATGATGAGCGTCAGGGAATCGTTCATATAATCGGACCTGAGCAAGGTGCGACACTGCCTGGCATGACTGTGGTGTGCGGAGATTCCCATACCAGTACACATGGGGCATTTGCTTGTCTGGCATTCGGTATCGGGACATCCGAGGTTGAGCATGTTCTGGCGACACAATGCCTAGTTTCCCGAAAATCCAAAAACATGCTGGTCAGGGTTGAAGGAGATTTGCCACCTGGTGTGACGGCTAAAGATGTGGCACTGGCCATTATTGGTGAAATAGGTACGGCCGGGGGTACGGGTTATGCCATTGAATTTTCCGGCAGTGCGATACGATCCCTATCCATGGAAGGCCGGATGACGCTTTGCAATATGGCAATTGAGGCAGGTGCCCGTGCGGGTATGATTGGAGTGGATGAAGTCACGATCGATTATATCAAGGGGAGGCCCTTTGCCCCACAGGGGACGCTCTGGGATCAGGCGGTGGCGTACTGGCGTACATTGAAAAGTGACGAGGATGCGGTTTTCGACCGGGTGGTGGAATTGAAGGCAGTCAACATTAAACCCCAGGTAACGTGGGGGACATCACCAGAAATGGTGACCACGGTAGATGGATATGTTCCCGATCCTGCAGATATCAGCGATCCAACCAAACGCCACGATATCGAACATGCACTCGGATATATGGGGTTGAAGCCGAAGATGCCCATTCAGGAAATAACGCTGGATAAAGTTTTTATTGGTTCCTGTACCAATTCACGTATCGAAGATCTGCGTGCAGCCGCAGAAATTGTCAAAGGCAAACGGATTGCTCCGAATATCAGGTTGGCTATGGTGGTTCCTGGTTCCGGCTTGGTCAAATCGATGGCCGAGAAAGAAGGGCTGGATAAAATTTTTCTGTCGGCAGGATTTGAATGGCGTGAGCCTGGATGTTCGATGTGCCTGGCTATGAATGATGACAAACTACTACCCGGAGAGCGTTGTGCCTCGACTTCCAATCGTAATTTCGAAGGTCGACAAGGTCCCGGCGGGAGAACCCATCTTGTCAGTCCAGCCATGGCGGCCGCTGCAGCGATAGCTGGCCATTTTGTGGATGTGCGTTTTTTTATTCAGTAAGTAAGGTTTTTATTTCCTAAGGAGATCCATAATGAAAATATTGTCTGCATTGTTTCTGCTGCTGGTCATTACTACCCAAGTGACTGCCTGTAATACTATGCAGGGGTTTGGCAAGGATGTTCAACGTGGCGGTGAAGCCATTGAAAAAACTGCAAAATAAGCAGAATGAAAAAATTTGAGCAGTTCAAAGGAATAGTTGCGCCGCTGGATCGGGCAAATGTAGATACGGATGTGATTATTCCCAAGCAGTTTCTGAAATCGATCAAGCGTTCAGGTTTTGGCCAGAATCTATTTGATGAATGGCGCTATCTTGATTATGGAGAGCCAGGTAAGGATCCTTCATTACGTCAACCTAATCCGGATTTCATCTTGAATCAGCCACGCTATTATGGGGCCAGGATTCTCGTCGCGCGTGACAATTTTGGCTGTGGATCCAGTAGGGAGCATGCTCCCTGGGCGTTGCAGGATTATGGCTTTGCTGTAATTATTGCGCCGAGTTTTGCGGATATTTTTTATAACAACTGCTTTAAGATCGGTTTACTGCCGGTCATACTGGAATTCTCCGTCGTTGACAGACTGATCAGGAATACACTCGAGACAGACGGTTATCGACTGGAAGTAAATCTGGAAGCACAAACCGTGACGACCCCCTCGGGCGAGATCCATCGGTTTGAAGTTGATTCATTCCGTAAGCACTGTCTGCTTAACGGGCTGGATGAAATTGGGCTGACGCTGCAGCATGCCGACAAAATCAGAACCTTTGAAATGAATCGTCGTGATCGACAACCCTGGCTGTTTTCACAGGAAAATAGAGATAGAATAAAAACATGAAAATTGCATTGCTTGCCGGGGATGGGATCGGTCCTGAAATCGTAGCTCAGGCTGAGCGGATATTACGCTACTTTCAGCAGGAAGGCTTGCAGATCGAGCTTGAATCTGGTTTGCTGGGCGGTTGTGCTGTAGATGCTACAGGCGAGCCCTTCCCGGAAACAACACGCCGGTTGGCAGTCAAGGCGGATGCCATACTGCTGGGAGCAGTGGGTGGAGCCCAGTACGACCGCCTGCCTCGTGAAAAACGGCCGGAGCAGGGATTACTGGCCATTCGGAAGGAACTCAACCTGTTTGCTAACCTGCGGCCGGTAGTACTGTATCCGGAGTTGGCGAATGCTTCGACATTGAAGCCGGAAATTGTCGCTGGACTGGATATTCTGATTGTACGCGAATTGACCGGAGATATTTATTTCGGGAAACCACGGGGGATCGAATACCGGGATGGGCAGAAAGTGGGCTTTAATACGATGATTTATTCTGAATCAGAAATCAGGCGTATCGCTCATGTGGCGTTTCAGGCAGCTGGCAGGCGAAACGGCAGGCTTTGCTCGGTGGACAAAATGAATGTCCTGGAATGCACGCAGTTATGGCGTGATGTGGTGATGGAAACGGCGCGATCGTATCCGGATGTCACCCTCTCGCACATGCTGGTGGACAATGCGGCGATGCAGCTGGTACGCAACCCTCGGCAATTCGATGTGGTGGTTACGGGAAATATGTTCGGGGATATTTTATCGGATGAAGCATCCATGCTGACTGGCTCGATCGGAATGCTTCCTTCTGCTTCTCTGGATGATCAGAATAAGGGTTTGTATGAGCCTATCCACGGATCTGCCCCGGATATCGCCGGTAAAGGAGTCGCCAACCCGTTGGCAACCATCTTATCTGCGGCAATGATGTTGCGTTACTCTTTCAATGAAGAAACAACAGCATCACGAATCGAACGTGCCGTTCAGAAGACCCTGAAACAGGGCTATCGTACCGAAGATATTTATGAAGCGGGTATGAAAAAGATCGGCACTGCAGAAATGGGGGATCGTGTCTTGGCGAACTTGCAATCCCAGTAATTTCATTGTTTCGTTACATGCTGTTTTCTATTTCTGTTTATCGCCCGGTTTTACCGTTTTTTTCTGATTCTTTGATGGTATGCCGGATAGTAAGCTGTCAGGAATAGCGTAACATTAAAACTATCTTGTAAAAGGCTGAGTGAATTACATGAAACGAGTCGGATTTGTGGGCTGGCGCGGTATGGTGGGCTCTGTTCTTATGCAGCGAATGCGTGAGGAAAATGATTTCTCATTGATCGAGCCAGTATTTTTTTCAACTTCACAAGCAGGTGAGAAAGGGCCGGATATCGGCCGAGAAGCAGGATTGCTCAAGGATGCTTACGATATCGCAGCCTTGCGGGAAATGGATATCCTCATATCCTGTCAGGGGGGAGATTATACCAGCGATGTTTTTAAAAAGCTGCGTGAATCCGGCTGGCAGGGGTATTGGATCGATGCCGCTTCTACGCTCAGGATGAGTGATGATGCAATTATCATTCTTGATCCCGTCAATCGTTCGGTGATCGATGATGCGTTGAACAAGGGTGTCAAAAATTATATCGGAGGTAATTGCACAGTCAGTCTGATGCTGATGGCCGTTGGTGGGTTGTTCGACCAGGATATGGTTGAGTGGGCAAGTATCATGACGTATCAGGCGGCATCAGGAGCAGGCGCGCAAAATATGCGTGAACTGCTGCAGCAAATGGGAGAAACTCACGATGTTGCAAAAGATTTACTGGAAAACCCTGCCTCCAATATATTGGATATTGATCGCAAGGTTGCTGAAAAATTGCGTGACAAAGAATTTCCCGCTCAGAATTTCGGTGTTCCATTGGCTGGGAGCCTTATCCCCTGGATCGATCGCGAGGTTGCACATGGCCAGAGTCGGGAGGAATGGAAAGGACAGGCTGAGACCAATAAAATTCTCGGGCACGGTGATGAACCGGTACCGGTCGATGGGATCTGTGTACGTGTTGGAGCGATGCGCTGTCACAGTCAGGCATTGACAGTCAAACTGAAGAAGGATATTCCACTGGAAAAGATCGAGGAAGTCATCGCAGCATCCAATAAATGGGTTCATGTGATTCCTAATGAAAGAGAAGCCACTACCAGAGAACTTACTCCAGTTGCAGTTACCGGGAAGCTCGATATTCATGTTGGCCGCATACGCAAATTGAATATGGGAGGCGAATATCTCTCTGTTTTTACGGTGGGAGATCAGTTATTATGGGGCGCAGCCGAACCATTGCGCCGGATGCTGCGTATTCTGGTCGAAGATCAGGCTGCATAAAATATTTCAAATCGTTCCTGATTTTGAGCGTTGCAGCAACAGAGAAATGTGATGACATTTCTCTGTAACATCTGCTGCTTTTGCGGTTTTTGAATCATAATGCTCAGATAATGTCGAGGGGTATTCGGGTGAAGATAATGAATTTCAGTGTTAGGGATATATCTCCTTGCGTTTTATACAAAGCATTTTTGGCAGGTGTGCTCATGTCCGCCTGGGTCGTGCAGGCAGCTGGGCTGGGGAAGCTGACCGTGAGCTCATATCTTGGTCAGCCCCTCAAGGCGGAGATCGCTCTGGAATCTGTAACTGATAAAGAAATCAATACGCTATCTGCCAGGCTTGCTTCACCCAAAATTTTTCAGAAAGCAGGTATCAACCTTGCTCCATACCATGCAACTTTATCTGTAGTCATGGAAAAACGAACGGATGGGCAACCCTATGTTCGTGTAGTTTCATCGCAGGCGATCAACGAGCCCTTTCTTAAATTGCTGATTGAGCTTCACTCATCCTCCGGGCGTATGCTACGTGAGTACAACGTTCTGCTTGATCCGGCCGAAACTCAGAAATCGGCCACTGCAGTATCGGTTATACAATCAGCCGACAATCAGGCAGAAGATTCTGTTGCGACTGCACCCAGGGAAATGCAGTCTTCCCTTAGAACAGAAAAGCAACTACCGCCTTCTCAGGAAAGACCAGCCGTTCAGACCGGGAATACCTACGGTCCGGTTATTCAGGGGGATACTTTGAGCAGAATTGCAAGACAGGTATCCCCTGACGGTGTCAGTCTCAATCATATGCTGGTTGCGTTGTATCGTGCGAACAGGGATGCTTTTCTTGAAAAAAACATGAATCTGCTCAGAGTGGGCGTCATTCTGCGTATTCCTGACGAAAACGAAATATCGTCCGTCACTGCCAGAGAAGCTGCTCGTGAAGTAGCGGTACAGAAAGAAAGCTGGAACAGTTACCGTCAGAGAATTGCAGATTTGGCTGACAGTGCGCCGGAGAGGGGTAAACTGAAACAATCTCAGTCAGGAAAAATTATAACTGTTTCTGACGATGCTTCTGTTGCAGGATCGAGTAAATCTGAAGAGGTGTTGATTCTTTCGAAAGGAGAGTTGCTGGACGACGATCATTCATCCGTCAAAAATGCTGAAAGCAAGACTGCTCAGAACTATTTACATATGATGGAAGAAGATGCGATTGCGAAAGAGCGAGCATTGCGTGAAGCGAATGAGCGGGTGGCTATTCTGGAACAGAATGTCGCCAAGTTACAGCGTCTGTTGGAGTTGAAAGAAGAAGCTTCCGGAAATAAGATTCAGATTGAACCAGATCAAACCCAACTTATATCTGGTTTGCAACCAGTTCCCGTGACGACTGAGCAGGCTGGAACCATGGCTGAGACTTCTGAATCTGCTATTCGGTCTCCGGAAAAACCGGTATTGCCTGTTACTATTCCTGTACAACCGGTTAATCCGGTATCATCGGCCAAACCTCTCAAACCAGCCGATCCTGTATCAGAGGAGCCTGCTCTGATGGATACACTGGTCGAGTCTGCGATGGAGAACAGCGAATGGGTTATTGGTAGCCTGGCGGCATTGCTGACGATTGCTTTCGGAGCATCGGTGGTTCGTCGCAGAAAAGCGCAAGCAGAGGATCTGAACGCTGAGGAAGATCTATATAATTTTAATGAGAAGGATAGTGGTTCAGAAACGTCAGCAATGACTGAGACTATGCCATCTGGTTCGGAAAATCTGGAAAGTTCGGAAAGCACGATTGGATCGATCCAACAGGCTGCTGGCCCGATAATGATGGAAAATTCCAGCTCGACTGACGATCACACTGATGTCGATCCGGGGTTGTTTTTTGGAAGCAAGCAGGATGAGAAGATCACGGAAGATTCTTTTCTGGATGATTCAGCCGACCAAATTCAGGAAGAAGATGATGCGACATTTAACGAACTGGATGAATTAGGTTACGAGATCAAAATTGATACGGAAGAGCCTAATCAGACTGAATACAAGCAAGAAACCATCGTTGAAACCGGGGAAAATGATAAAGATGATATAAGTGAACAGTGGATTTTCACGGCCACTGATACTGATCTGGAGCGTAAACCTGATTCAGTGCAGCAACAGGATACTGTTGAAGAATTTGCTTCATTGCATGATGAGCATCAGATCAATTTTAATCTGAATCTCCCGGCTGACACGGAAGCTCAGGAGCCGGAGCCGCGCGTGGCGAATGAATTATCGGATTTAGGCTCCAGTCTGGCGAACATTGATCTTGATCTGGGAGATAAGCCTGACACGAAATCTCAATCCGGTGAATATTCTGAAACTGAGGAAATGCAATGGCAAGAAGTTGCGACCAAACTTGATCTGGCCAAAGCTTACCTTGAAATGGATGACAGGGAAGGAGCCAGGGAAATTCTTGAAGAAGTGCTGCGTGAAGGTGATGGTGAACAACGATCAACAGCTCGTTCCATGTTGGATCAAATAAGTTGAACATCCAGCCTGCCGGGAATACCGGAAACATTTCCGGCAGTTCAGAAAAATACAGTTCTTTTTTAATCTGAAGGGGTTCTAATATCAACTGTTCTGGTCAGGTGGTTTTCTATCTCTTTGAATCAGGATAACGGTGAGATCACCCGAAAAGAATAAAGTATTTTTTCGTGAAAATCGTTTTGGCGGTGGAATATGATGGCCATAGTTATTGTGGCTGGCAAAAACAACCCGGTTGCCTTTCTGTACAGAGCCAATTGGAAGGTGCCCTATCAGGGGTTGCAGGCACGCAGATACAGATTGTTGCAGCAGGGAGGACTGATGCAGGTGTGCATGCATTGTGCCAAGTAGTACATTTTGAAACTCTTGTACAACGGCCTTTGAGTGCCTGGGTCAGAGGAACCAATGCACTTTTGCCGGATGATATCTCGATATTGGAAGCGTCGGAAGTCAGTGATGATTTTCATGCCCGCTTTAGTGCAACCGAGCGTACCTATTTATATTATCTGTTGAGTCGCCCCGCTCGCCCTGGCGTTCATCACGGAAAAATCGGGTGGGTTCATTACCCGCTTGATCTTGAGAAAATGCAGGTAGCAGCAAAGCTGCTGATTGGCAAACACGATTTCAGTGCATTTCGTTCATCGGAGTGTCAGTCGAGAACTGCTGTACGGCAACTTACCAGTCTGAATATCAGTCAACATCAGCAACTTTTCATTTTTGAATTCTGTGCCAATGCATTTCTGCATCACATGGTTCGAAACATTCTCGGAGGATTGGTTTATGTCGGCCGAGGAAAATATTCCCCGGAATGGATGCAGATACTCCTGGAAAAACGTGACCGTACACTGGCCGCACCAACATTTTCGCCGGATGGGCTATACCTGTCTGGTGTCCGATACGATGCCAGATGGAATTTACCCGTTTTTAACGTTACCCGGCCGCTGGATATCATATAGAACGTATTCAGAGCATGACCATCCAGAGAATCTGGGCAGAGGATGTCAAAAGGAGATTGAGTGCGCATCCGTGTAAAAATATGCGGTATTACCCGTTTGGAAGATGCCCTAGCCGCCGTGCAACATGGTGCGGATGCCATCGGCTTCATTTTATGGCCGCAGAGTGAACGATATATTTTGCCTGAAGAAGCGCGCCGGATCGTGAAATGTCTACCCCCGTTCGTACAGGCGGTAGGCGTATATGTTAACCCTGATAAATCGTGGGTGGAGGAAACCCGTGCTGTTGCCGGACTTGATCTCCTGCAGTTTCATGGGGATGAATCTGCCGATTTCTGCAGCCGGTTTCATCTGCCGTATATCAAAGCCGTTCGTGTCCGGGACGGGCTGGATTTGCTACAATACGCGCAACATTACACGGGAGCCAAGGGATTATTGCTGGATACTTATACAGCAGGGATACCAGGAGGGACTGGCCATGTGTTCGATTGGAAACTTATTCCCGCAGAGTTGTCGCTGCCATGGATACTGTCCGGCGGACTTCATTCCGGCAATATCACCGATGCCATCGGACAGACACATCCGTCAGCAATCGATGTTTCGAGTGGTGTCGAGGTCGCCAAAGGTATCAAGGATGTGAACAAAATTTCTGCTTTCATGCAAAAAGTGAGGTCCTGTGAAGATGTACGATCTTCCTGATAAGCGTGGTCATTTTGGCCCGTATGGCGGTACGTTCGTGGCTGAAACCCTGATTTCCGCCCTGGATGAGCTGTGTAAGCAGTATGAATATTATCGTGATGATGCCGAATTTCAGGCAGAGTTTTTTCATGAGCTCAAACACTATGTAGGTCGTCCCAGTCCCATTTACCATGCCAAACGCTGGTCAGAACATCTGGGAGGTGCACAAATCCTGCTGAAACGTGAAGACCTCAATCACACAGGCGCTCACAAGGTAAACAATACCGTGGGCCAGGCTCTGCTTGCAAGGCGCATGGGCAAAGGCCGTATCATCGCTGAAACGGGTGCCGGTCAGCATGGAGTGGCCAGTGCCACCGTTGCTGCCCGGTACGGAATGGAATGCGTCGTATACATGGGTTCCGAGGATGTCAAACGGCAGGCCACCAACGTTTATCGCATGAAGTTGCTCGGAGCCACGGTTATTCCGGTCGATTCGGGTTCGTGCACACTCAAGGATGCATTGAATGAAGCCATGCGTGACTGGGTTACCAACGTGAGTAACACTTACTACATCATTGGAACGGTGGCAGGGCCACATCCTTATCCAATGATGGTCAGAGATTTTCAGGCAATCATTGGAAATGAAGCCAGGCAACAGATGCAGGAAGAGTATGGCAGACAGCCGGATGCCCTGATCGCATGTGTGGGAGGAGGGTCCAACGCCATTGGCCTGTTCTACCCCTATATTGATGAAGAAAATGTCCGGATGATCGGCGTGGAAGCTGCTGGTAAAGGGGTCGATACACATGAGCATGCCGCCACACTGGTAACGGGCAGGCCAGGTGTATTGCATGGTAATCGTACCTATCTGATACAAGATGAGAATGGTCAGATCATCGAGACACATTCAATTTCTGCCGGCTTGGATTATCCCGGTGTAGGTCCGGAGCATGCATGGCTCAAGGATTGTGGCCGTGCTGAGTATGTGGCTGTGACGGATGAGGAAGCACTGACTGCATTTCATGCGCTTTGCCGATTCGAGGGCATCATTCCTGCACTGGAATCCAGTCATGCCTTGGCTTACGCCGCCAAACTTGCACCAACGCTCAATAAAGAGCAGTTGCTCCTGGTCAATCTGTCCGGCCGTGGAGACAAGGATATGGTAACGGTAGCACAGCAGTCAGGTATTTCCCTCTAACTGGGCAACCCATGAACCTTATCCTGCCTGAATTTTTCTGGTCATCTGTCAAATGAATCGTATCCAATCTGTCTTTTCCCGGCTCAAATCACAGAATAGAGCTGCGCTCATTCCTTTCATTACGGCGGGTGATCCTGAC
>OBJA01000674.1_pt1 | contig 27869 bp, 28 predicted proteins | sample 1519751 | NCBI WGS metagenome assembly OBJA01 (sample SAMEA3881238, study PRJEB22517) | soil metagenome | biome: lake sediment; feature: soda lake sediment; material: sediment, water from around vicinity | place: India | collected 2013-12-23 | depth 3 m
CGCGCCATTGCCACGCAGGCGGGCCTGACAGCGACGCTGGAGACCGCCGAGCGCTCGGTGCAGACCGGCTACTGGCTGCTGACGGAAGACCGCTACGACCTGGCAGGCGCCAGGGCGGTTGTGCAGGGCATGAGTGAAAGCGGCATCAGCGACGTCGCCATCGTCTCCCTCGAGAGCGGCCTGGCGATCTCCCTCGGCCTGTACAGCCGCGCCCCCGCGATGGAGCGCCGCCGCCGCGAACTGCTCGAAGCCGGCTACGCATCCGAAGTCCGGCAGCGCTTCGAGGACCGCACCGTGCACCTGCTCCGGCTGACGGCGCCCGCCGCGGGCAGTGGGGATGCCGCCGAGACGCTGCTGGGGACCCTCACCCGGAACGAGCCGCGGCTGGAATGGCGCGAGACGGCTTGTCCCTGAAGGGACTGATATAATCCGCGGGTATCGATGCTGGCGTAGCTCAGTCGGTAGAGCAGCTGATTTGTAATCAGCCGGTCGGGGGTTCGATTCCTCTCGCCAGCTCCATAAAAACAATTAGTTATGCTGTCGTTGACTGGATCGTCGGTCTTCATGTAGTCATTATGTAGGCGAGCGTAAGTCATAGAATCCTAATTCCACATCGGAAGCGTATGAAAGTAGTAAGAGCGCAGCAAAGTACTGATGGTGAAATTAGGGCTGCTCTTCATAGGAAGGTTTTGCGGCGGAATCATGTCTGCCCAAATACCGTGGTTATTAATGAACTTGGGGTTGGTCATGGAAGGGGGCGCGTTGATGTTGCTGTTGTCAATGGCTGCATACATGGATATGAAATCAAGAGTTCTAAGGACACCTTAGAAAGACTCCCAATGCAATTGGCGGAGTTCTCACGCTGTCTGGAGAAATTGACTTTTATTGTTGCGCCAAATCACTTAGCAGAGGTATCACGCCTAATACCAGAGTGGAGTGGTCTTATTGTGGCTGAGGTAGGTCCGCGAAGAGGAATAAACTTCACGACATTTCGAAGCGCTAGCACAAATCCAAATGTTGAGCTTGTGGAGCTATCTCGATTGTTGTGGAAAAGCGAAGTGCTAGAGTATTTATGCTTAATGGGGGTTGAGGATGTTGGTGCTAGGGTTGGGAAAGAAGAATTGTATAAGCGCCTTGTCAGCAAGGTTACATTGCGCGAATTAACTTTATTTATTAAGAATAGTTTTATGAGTCGTGAAACATGGAGAGTTGAGTTACAACCATTGTTATATGATGGTTCACGCCTACTTGCTTCCAAGTAGACAGATTTCCCGTATTTGCTTTTTCGGTTGCTGTCTCCATTATACGTTGATCGCCGTGAGAGTACTGAGCTCCAGAATAGTAACCTGATGCGATAATTCTTTTGCATTGATCAATCATCTGTTTTTCGTTGCCTCTAAACGCTGTCCCTTTCGTAATAAACCAGCAGTCTCCAGCGGTGTAGACGATTTTCCCCGCAGGTTTGATTAATCTCATGTCTAGACTTAGAAAGTTGGGAGATTCTATGGCGTAGTCTCCGAACGAACATATTCGTTGGTTGCTATCTTTCCTGGCGGCTACAAAGCTTTTGTATGCCAGCCATTCATGTCTGGTCGCAAGATTGCCGGGCGTGGATATCTCCTTTAACTTCAAAGAAGTCCCCGCCAAGACGAACGATCTGAAATCGTCTAAATGTTGTAGCTTTGTAAGAGCATAAGAGAGTGCCTTAGTGAAGGTCGCATATGGCTCATATGTTTCGGGTAGTGCTAAATCTATAATCAGATCAGTTTCTGCATGTGTAATTTTTAACGTGTTTAACAAAGTAGTTATTGAGTTGTTTATATCGGGAGATATTAGCTCCTCCAATTTGATTCTAAGTCCTGCTCCTGCTGAATCTGTAGCCGCGATAGATCTAATTTCTCTGATGTAAGAGCTTGTTCTATTCACTCCTGCTACGGGGATGGCCTGGCAGTTGTGTCTTCTTAGCTCGTCAAATATGTGTGTAAGTACAGCCTTGCCGGAGTTCATTACTTCTAGTTCTAGACTTTCATGCAGATCCACTAGAGCATGTCTTTTGTCCCATTTTTGAGAGAATCTTTTTGGAAATGTTTCGATGTGCTCTTGAACGGTTTTCTTCATCCGTCTTTCTTCAAAGTCATACTCCACAGGCGGTATAATAAATAGAGGTACTATCCCATTCTTGATTTCATTCGTCGCCTTGTGTAAAGCCTGGTATTCTCCTTGACGCCACTTGAGAATGGGCATGTATTGTGCTTTGTCTATCGTCATTGTGTGTCGCCGAATAACTGTCTAACTTCTCCTTGGCCAACTAGATCGTTCAAGATGGTATATCGGCTTCGTTCTTTACGTATCCTTCCCGCAACTATGCTTGGGTGAACGCCAAGTCTTGCTGCATCTAATAGCACGGCTTCTTTTGTCATAGAAAAGCGAGATAAGCAAAGATCCCATTCGTCCTTAGGGATTAGGTTTTCTAATGCATAATTGTCCGCGTTTCGCTCAATATGATCAGATTCTTCAGCGCTTTCCTCGTCAAAGAAATCCATGTGCAAAGAATCAAACAAGTGCAGGTAAACATGCCCAAGTTCATGCATTAATACAAACCAAAAATTATCAAGTCTGTCATGACGCAATGTTATGGCAACCACTGCGTGCCCTGTGTCCAACCGCATAGCGGCGCCGTCAAGGTAGGTGCCTTCCAGATGTCCCTCTGTCACTAATATTACGCCATGCTCTGCAAGCATTGACCTGGCTATTAGCGGCCCGTTTTCTTCCCTTGTAGTGCGTGCTAAATCGTGTACCCATGAATCATTGAGTGTAAATTTACCAATGCGATTGCTTTTAACCTCTTTCCGCGCTTTTTCAAGCACTCTGCCCTGCCACGCTAAAAGTGAGTATTCGTTTGGTCTATTGCTGCCGTGAAACTTTTTTCTATGAAAAGCGGTCGCATACTCTGGGCCAGCGCTTTTGGTAAAGAACTCCTTAATAGCATCGACTGGAGATTGCTTGTGTTTAATTTCGAGCCAGCCTCGTCTAAGCATTTCTGTAATAGGAAACTGTTTCCAATCAACCTTTGAGCTGTCATCCCAGCTATAAACTACATCGCCACCTTTGTCTGGCTCTTTCCCCCATCTTTCCTGGATCCTAACGTTCAAAATCCGAGCTATTTCTATTAAGCGCGCTAGACTGGCGCCCATATAATTTGTAGCTTCATATCGCTGAACTTGCTGAGTAGTCATTTGTAAGGATTCTGCCAAGTCCTTTTGCGACATGCTTCTAGCTATGCGAGCAGCAATCAAAGCTTTTGGCAGGCTGCTTAGGTCGGAGTTCTTGTAATAATCGACTTCTCCTCGTTCTATTAGCTCGTATTCAGAGAGCTCCGCTTCAAGTTCGGAAATTTGGCTTTGTAAAGCCGCTTTGTGAGCGTTAGCAAGCCAAGCGGGTTCGTCTGTGCCTAGATAACTTTCTAGGTGCTCCTTAAGTTTCTTGAGTTGCTTGCTTGTTATCTTAAATTGCCGCTCGTTGCAGATCATTGCGCGACTCCTCAGCCTCAGAGGGCTTCCCTTGATAGGTTGATCAGAAGGATGCCTTTGCTGTTTCCCGTGTATTTTTCAGTCTGGAAGAAATCAAGGAAGGCTTGTCCATTTGAATATAATAATGGGAAGAATTCGCCGAGGTATTTCCGTTTTTGATTGGCTCGCATGTTCGAAAAATCTAGAAGGATAGGGTCTAGCACGTTTACATTTACGCCTCTGGGATCCCAGCATGCGTCATAGTCCCCGGGTATAGGTTTGCCCGTTACGTAACTACCATCTAAATACACAGTGGTACATCCCGCGGCTGCTAAAGAGCGGAGAGCTACAACTAGTCCGTCGAAAAGATTTCGTCGATGGGGGTTAGTGGCGAATGCTTGATTGATATCTGCCAAGGTCGCTGTATGTATACCTATTGGGAGAACATCCCAGGGGGCGCCATTCATGCTGATGAGAGCTGGAATCACTACACAACAATAATGTTGTGTCTAATCTCAGTCAATGCCCTTTTACTAGGCGTTGGCATTCACGGAGCGGACTCTTGGTAGGATATATTATGTAAATTGTATGATTACGCCCGCTGAATGCCACCCGCGTACAGTTATTGACAGAACTCCAAGGGCCAAGGGCGCACATTTAGTTGGAGGCGATCTTTTGAGAGTCTGTCCCGTCATCTCTATAGAGTTTATCTCCAATCGATAAGTGGTTATCCCTGTTATAACAGGGAGTCCCTGTTATACGGGGGGTCTCCCTTGGCATATTTAACGTTACGGAAGTCCCTACTCCAGCTTCCTTAACGGATGTCCCCGGGGTTCGCTTATGTAGGCGCCACTCATGGAGGCGAGTCGGGATAATTAGGTTGTTGAATTCAACCCCGTACACTTGCAACCCAAGCGGATCTCCATACCTTCCTGGCTTATCGTTGTACTTCTTAGCTAGTCGAATGGGCCAGTGCTTGCGATCCGCTTGCGGTCCATCCATGGCGGTGACGTAAGAAGCCCAATCCCCGGCATCTGCTGCCTTATGAGCTGTCTCAATTACTGCGGAGGCGGCAGACGAGCCGATTCGACGCAATTCCCGGTATACCGTGACCGGCGGTCCCCCGATCTGTTGGAATTGGCGAATTCCCCAGATTGACGCCCAAGCTTCGATTCGTTCGGCGCCTTTCGCAGGATCCATGCCGTTGGAATCGTGTTCGAGTCCGTGACCGTCTATGTTCTTACTGACGTACTTGATGACGTAGCCAGTGGCCGATCCTCTTGCAGGGTCAATCTTAAGAAACTTGAAGCGGTGTTCCTCTGCCCCTGGTTCCTCTCCATCAAATTCCAGCGCGTAGCGTCGTACTAAGTCACAGAGAGTGCTAACCTGCTCAGACTCGACAAACAGCAATAGATGCCAGTGCGGCGTCCCATCGTGGTGCGGTTCGGCAATTCGAAAGCCATACGGGCGGATCTGTCGCCGGTGATAGGCCGATCGTATCTTTGCCCACTGGCGGCTTAAGTATCTACTGGCTTCCCGGGGTGTTGTGCCGTCGTAGGCGCGGTTCTTCTTGCCATCGATATGCCGGGCATGCATGCGAGACGGGCAGGTTATAGTGATAAATACCGCTTCGTGGCCTTGTTTTTGCGCGATTGTTTCAAACCCTACGATTCTGGCCATTAGTTCAGATCGCCTTATCCGCGGGCTTGAAACGCTTAAATCAGCCAATTCCTGAAGAGTGTACTCTTGGCCGAGCTCGTTCATTGCGGTGATGGCCTCTAGTAGCGCCTTGGTGCGCATCTTCTGCGCCCGTCGCAAGCCCACAGCTTCATCACTTGCATAAGTCCCGGCGCGGCGATGAACGTGTCCAGTCTCAACGGCGAATTTCTCCACTTCTCGGCTACAAGTCCGCCTAAGGATGCGTCGCCACCAGATCTCGTCGCTCAGTCGGCTTATCGCTCCGGAGAAGGTCATAGCGCGCCCTGGAGTGGGCGGATTTGCTCCCATTGCCATGATGGATCGGCAAAATAGGCGATAGGCGAGCTTGGGGGTATGGTGAACTGCTGCCAAGCGGAAGTCAGAGGCGCGGCGCTTCCCGGCTTGTCGTAGTGCATCTTCATCGCTAGCTAGGCGATATACGGTAGGAGATAGGTGTCCCACTTGGTCTGACAGCCATCGATTAGCCTCTCTCTTTCCATCTCGCTGTAAAATCTCCAGGTACTCATGAGCCGTGGGCACCTGGAACTTCAACGGTAGGCCGTTAAGGAGCGATCGCCGGAACTTCCGGTCTGCCCCATCAGGCGCCGTGATATCCCAGAGGAGACGTTCAGCGGGGCTGGGGCCGATTCCGGAAACAGCCTCCGGTCTCATCACGCCTTCCTTCCAGAATCGGAGGTCGATTGTCGTACCCGACCAGAGATATAAGCCGCTAAGTCCGAGTGACGATATCGGACCGCGCGGGTCCCGATCTTGATAAAGGGGATACGAGCCCCAGCCCAACGGTCTCTTTCAAGAAAGGCTTTGCTGACGCCGAGAAAGTGAGCGGCTTGCTCAGTGGTTAAAAGTGCTTGGTTCATCCCTGGTACTCCTTGTTCAAGTGGTGGCAAGAACGAGAAATACCGGAAGCATCCCGGTTACGGGAATGACGCAAGCGGCTAGGAGTATACTTCTAGCCGCTACAGGTATACTCCTAGTCGCTTGGAGAGCGTGCTTAGCCCCGGGAGAGGGCTGCCGAGTTCGAAGTTCTTTGAGAGCGTGTGGAAATGATGGTTTGTCCTTTCTGCGATAACGAGCCCGGCTATCTATCGAGCGAGCTCGCCTATGCCCGTTTTGACAAGTATCCCGTGAGCAAAGGTCATAGCTTGGTGATGCCGAGACGGCATATTTCCAGTTACTTTGGAGTTACTTCCGAAGAGCGTCTGGCGCTATGGGAGCTCGTTTCCGAAGTGCAGAAGTACCTTGGTGCCAATTTCCACCCTGATGGCTACAACCTAGGTGTCAATATTGGCGAGCATGCCGGCCAGACCGTGATGCACGCCCATATCCATGTTATCCCCCGGTATGCTGGGGACGTTCCTAAACCGCGGGGTGGTGTTCACGTGGTAATTCCTAACAAGCAGGACTATTGAGCATCTATGAATGTAGACGTGCTTGAGATCTATGAGGATTACACGCGTCAGGGGGTGCACGATATCTTCGCTCCGGATACGCCGTTTACCCCACAAACTGGAACGCGGGGGTTGCAAGGCATCGTGCCTATTCCGGAGCGATCTGGAGATTTTGTCTTCTTCGTGACCTTCGGCAAGAGCCAAGGTGAGCATGTTTTTGATGAAGGGGTAACAGAAAGCGGAATTCTGACATGGCAATCACAGCCCCATCAGAAACTAGATAACCGTATCATTCAGCAATTCATCTCGCATGATGAATTACGACATTCGATATCTCTTTCTCCGAACGAATAATCGCTCCTTCTACACCTATCTGGGTAAGTTGAAGTATCGCTCTCATGATAAGGATCGCGAGAAGCCCGTTTATTTTCAGTGGCAGATCATGGATTGGAATATTGACCAGGTCAAGTTGGTCAGCATGGGTCTGCATCTTGAGGCGGATAGTGACGAATTGCCAGAGCCCAGAGCGTCTAGGGTTTCAGAGGGGGGATTAGAAGAGACAGCAGTGCCGGAGCTCAGTGCTCAGCGTAGCGGCGTCACCACCAGGATTTTTCGTGCACATAGGGCGCCTGACTATGAGGCGCGTGATGCGACGAATCGAAAGATCGGGCTTGCGGGAGAGAAGCTGGTAGTTGCTCATGAGCGAAGACTACTTACCAACAGCGGACGGGCGGACCTAGCCGAAAAGGTGCGACACGTGGCACAGATTGAAGGGGATGGCGCGGGATACGACGTTTTGTCGTATACGGTAGAGGGAAAGGAGAAATATATTGAGGTTAAAACGACTCGCGGAGATTCAGAGACGGGATTCTATCTAACGGCTCACGAGCTAGCCTATTCAAAACAGGCTGCTAATTATTACCTCTATCGCGTATACAACTTCGATGCAGAAGCAAACCGGTGCCAGTTTTTTGTCCTTGTCAGTGCAGTGGATCTCCACTTTAATCTGGAGCCGCTACAGTATCGCGTGTCTCGACGGTAGAGCTTAGCTTCATTCTGGAAGCAAAGTTTGTTCAGTGTTACGTTGCTGGCGCCGATGTGATCCAATCCATTTTTCTAACTGCTTTTCTGGGTCAGTGGTGTGAAGTACTGTATTAACCTCCGATTGGAAGGTTTCATAGGACAATCGCGCCGTCTCTCTAACGGATTTGTTCAGATATTTGTCGCTATACCGCAAGACTTTGTCCCGCAATTCGGAAAAACGGGCGGTCTTCCTTAAGCCGCCTTTCCGGCCTCGCTCCTGGAATTCCTTCCGCATTCTCGTGCTTACATTATTATCTAGCGCTATTAGCAGCTCGGCATAGCAAATCGCGTCCATGGATTCTATGGCGCAGGCGGTCATATGCTGAAGGAAGCCTATGGTCCATTCGGGCGTCGGTGCCTGAGGCTGTGCCTTGTATTCGTAGAGAGCTTCATCGGCGTAGGCGATGGCCAAAACGGCAAAGTAGTCGGACCAGGTGGCATCTAGGATTGATGACTGATTAGAGAGATCGAAGTTTGGGGATCTGAGCTTGAGCGCGTTAACTCGGCTTGTAAGGCGCTCTCCTTCCTGGTATGCCTTTGCTGTCGCGTACGCAGGCTCTATAGCCCCACTATCCTGAAATATCCAATCTAGGGAATCGAGTAGGTAATCTATCTGCATAGGTGTTCGGTGCGCAATTAATGCACGCGCCCGCGCAAGCTGGTTGCCGAAGTACAGATGCAGGGCATCGGGCAGAGTCCCCGTGAGGAGATCAAACTCCGGGTCACGCTCTAACAATCGATAGTGAAACATGGCGCGATTGGTTATTGGATAGGGAGGTATTGTTATCGCTCGGAGCATCACCCTGCGCGTGCTTCAGCAATAGATCGGTGATGCGCTGCATCGGATTCCGCAGCCGGTCCACATCCCAGCCGATGTAGCCTTCGGTCACATCATTGGTGACCTTGTGATTGACCAATCGCTTGATGGCGTAGGCTGAGATATCGAGGCTTTCCGCGGCGGTGATAAACGTGCGGCGCAGGTCATGGGCGGTGAAGGGGACGCCAGAGGTTTCAATCACCTTCCTAATTTGGCGCTTGGGCTCAATCAAGTAGCCGTGCCCGGTTTTGCCTGGGAAAACGTAGGGGTTTCTGGCCGATGCTCGGCGCCCGGCTAGCAGAGTTACCAAGTGATCGGATAGAGGTAGGTGTAGCGAGAGGCCGTTCTTGGTGGTGCGGATAGTCAGAAGCTTAGAGTGCAAATCTACATCTTGCCATTGGAGCGTCAATGCCTCTTGCCGACGTAGGCCGGTAAAGAGTAATAGCTCTAGAAAGTCCGCGATGGTCTCATATAGCGAATAGTCCACTTCCCCGGGCAGATTGGGGTTCGTCAGTTCGCACAACCGAAGCGCACGTACCGCGGCGTACCACCGTGGCAGATCGACCGGCTTAATGAAGCTCCGGCGTCGTTCGATCTTGTTCCAGGAGCGGGTGACGGTGAGCACGCGCACGGGGTTCTCTGGCAGAATCGCGTGCCCCTGGGGATCGTCGTAGACCGCCTTGGCAAAATTGAGCACCGAGCGCAGAAACCGCATGCACAGATCCGCATGCGCTTTGCCGCGGCTTTGCGTGAGCTCCTGGTGCCGATCCAAGACCATTTTCTTGGTAATAGCGGTGAGGGGCTTGTCATGCCAAGTTGCGAAGATGGTGTCAAAAATGCGCGTATAGTCCTTTCGGGTGCTTGCCCGCAGCGTTTTGCGTGCCTTCATGAACTCGGTATAGGCGTGTTTCAAGCTGGTGGCTTGAAGCCTTGATTGCTGGCGCTCTTGGACAGGATCCCGGCCCAGGGCAATCTTGCCGAGTTCTTGCCGGGCATACTGGCGTGCCTGCTCCGCGGTTAAGGTGCCATAGCGCCCGAGCGTGATACGACGCATGCGCCCGTTGATGCGCTTTTCGAGGATGAAGGATTTGGTACTATTCTCGGTGATGCGCAGACCAAAGCCCTTCAATTCGGTGTCGCGATAGAATGCTTGACCGCAGGCTGGTGGGGCTAGTTTGTCGATCACAGATTTGGTCAGCTTGACCGACTGATTGACCGATTTTGTAGGCACTATGTAGGCATCGCACATCAAAGTCTGTCATGAGTGTACGAGGTATTTCAAATAAATGTCAATTAAATACATATAGTTATAAATCACCTGCAAAGGTGTTCAAAGACACTCAAAGAGTGGAAAATGCGATTTGTAATCAGCCGGTCGGGGGTTCGATTCCTCTCGCCAGCTCCATTTTTTCCGGTAGCCGCTACTCGGACTGCATCGCCTCCACCCGCCTGAACCGATACCCCACCGTACGCACCGTCTGGATATAGTGCTCACACCCATGAACGGAGAGGGCCTTGCGCAGGCGCCGGATGTGCACGTCCACCGTGCGCTCGCTGACGTGAGTGTTCTGCCACAGATTGTCGAGCAATTGCTCGCGCGTGTAGACCCGGCCCGGATGCATCATGAAGAAGTGCAGCAGGCGGAATTCGGTCGGGCCGATGTCGGTCGCCGTCCCTCTGATGGTCACTTGGTGGCTGAGCGGATCCAGGTACAGGTCCTCACACTGGATCTGGTCCAGCGGATCTCCGTGCGAGAAGCGCCGCAGCACGCTCCGTACGCGGGCGATAAGCTCGCGCGTCGAGAACGGCTTGGTGATGTAGTCGTCCGCCTCCTGCAGACCCCTGATCAGATCGTCCTCGTCGGCGCGCACGGTCAGCATGATGATCGCGATGTCGCGGTTGTCGGCGTTCCTGCGCAGGCGGCGCGCGAAATCTATGCCGCTCATGCCTGGCAGCATCCAGTCGAGCAGGATCACGTCCGGACGCTGCTTCTCCACGATCAGGAATCCCTCGCTCGCGTCCCTGGCCTCCAGGATCTGGTAGTTTTCTCCGGCGAGGGCATATTTCAGCATCTCGCGCACCGACGCCTCGTCCTCGACCAGCAGCAGCCTGGTCGGGGACTTGCTATTCGGCCGTGCCATGGGCAAGCCCGTGCCGTCGTTTCGCCACAAGGACGAGGCCGGCGATCAGCAGGAGCATCCAGTCCACGCTGCCGCCGCCGGAACGTGGATTCGTGGGCGGATTCCCGGTATCCGAGGGCGATTCCTCGGGCGGATCTCCTTCCTCCTCCTCGTCCGACGCCACGGTGATGATAACGGTGTCGGTGTTGTTAGAGAGGTCCGGGTCGCGCTGGGCGGCGGAGACGACGGCGGTATAGCTGATCGCGACCGGCGGCGCGAATGCGACGAGGACGTCGATTTCGATCATCGCGCCGGCGGGGAGCGTGCCTACCTCGCAGTCAATCTGTTGCGACGACTGTTCGCAGCCGATCCCGACTGGCGCATCGAAGTCTACGGCCGCGATGCCCGACGGGAGCGGGCCGGACAGTCTGACACCCTCGGCAGCGTTGGGGCCGGCGTTGCTGACGACGATCCGGACGCCTGCCTCCCCCACGCCCGTTCCCGCGCTGCTCGTGATCGCCAGGCCGAGATCGGCCGCCGGCACCGTGAAGACGCCGATCTTCTTCTCGATGGGACTGGCGGTATAAAGGTTGGCTCCATCGGGGCTGACGGCGACGTCGAGCACGCTGTTCAGGCCGTCGACCACACCTCGGTCGCCGTTGCGTCGCGTCTCCAGGTAGGACAGCAGGCCGGTGTCCCGCTCGCGCCGCAGGACGAGGAGCGCATTGTCGTTATTCGATGCAACATAGACGTGTCCGCCGTCGGGGCTGACGGCCAGGCCGAGCGGACCGTTCAGGCCGTCGATGCCGTCCTCACCGTTGCGATAGCTGGCGAGTTTCGCCAGCAGACCGCTGTCGGCGTCGCGATCGAAGACCGTGACGGCGTTGTCGCTCGCGCCCGCGACGTAGACCTGCGCGCCGTCCGGAGCAAGCGCGATCGCCATCGCGCCGGCGATGCCTTCGACGCCGCTTTCACCCGGCCGATAGGCGGTCACGTAACTCAGCTGCCCATGGTTGACGCTCGCCAGGTTCGCGTCGCGCGCAAGCAGCGTCAGGCCTGACGCGTCCGCAACATATAGATGGCGTCCATCGCTGCTGAAGGCGAGCGCCCGGACATCGTCGACGCCGCTGTCGTACCTGCCAGCCTGGGCGAGGCGGCCCGCTCCATCGTCGACGCTGAAAATGAGCACCGCGTCGGATGCATCAGGATTGCTCGTCCCGACGTAGACATGCGCGCCATCCGGACTCAGCGCCAGGCGCGCCGGCGTATCGAGTCCCGGGATGTCGTGTGTGTCCATGTGATAGCTTGCGGCGAGCGCGAGGCCCGCCGTTGTCCCGTTGAATAGCAGTAGCGCGTCGTCAAAGCCGGATACGACGTAGACGGCTGAACCATCCGCGCTTACCGCGACATCCATCGCGCCCGCAAGCCTTTCGATATCGCCGCCGCTGCTGCGGTCGGTGTGGGCGCCGAGGAAGGTAAGCCCGCCGCCTGGCTCGCGCTCGAACACCGCCAGCGCGCCGTCTTCCGGCGATACTGCATAGAGGCGCTCGCCTTCCGGAGATACAGCGATCTTTCTCACGCCGCCGAGCGCGTACGGCTGGCCCGCATCTTGCTGTATGACCTCGAAGAAGGCGACGGCGCCGGCATCCGATTGCTGGATCGCGATATCGCAATGCTTCACGCAGACCGTCAGCTCAACCGGAGCTGCTCCATTGACAGTCTCGATGGGACGGATGAGGGCGGAGTCGCATGGCGATACGCATAGCGTCCCTCCGTGAGCAAAGCCGATTGCCGTGCAGGGTGAGGCCATGGCCAGCAAGGCAAGGCATATAAGGCGCATCCGAGCGGCAGCATGAGCCACCGGGCCTGTTCGCGGGTAAGGGAAGAAGACTATCAACTGGAGCTCCTAAGCCCGCGCCGGATGCTTATTAGGTGGCGGCGTCAGGGCCATATCAAGCTACAGCGCGAGTATTAAGGCTTCGTTACAGTGTGCGGACCCGCGATGCGGGGTGGGTGCATTCTCCACAATTTCACGGGAGATAAATACGCCTGCAATGAACCGGGACTACTCTTACAAAAGAATCGTTGAAAAAAACGATGCGGGATGGGGAGATATGGACAATCGTAAACAAGTTGTAAGCGTGCGCCTGAAGGCGGCCGACCTGGCGAAGGTCAAGGAAATCGCGCAACGCGTGCGGGTCAGAGAATCCGACGTTTACCGGTTCGCCTTGAGAAGTACGCTGGACCGGCTCGCACCGATCTACGATCCCGATATGCGCGGCAACGAGCTGTTGCCGATATTCATCGACCTCTGCGTGGAGCTGGCGAGTTACTTCGAGCTCGATACGGACCGGCTCGATGCGTTGATCAACGGCGATCTGGGCGACGGCGAAAGGCGGCTGGAAAGGGACGATATCCGCCTGCTCTCCATGCTGGGCACGTCGGAGCAGTATGCCTACGTCAAGTTCCGCGAATTATCGAAGATGCCGGTGGAAACCACCGGTCTGCCGTCCCTGGTCAGGGATTATCTCCATGAAAAGTATGCCGGGGCAAGCCCCGAGCCGCAGCTTGTAGAAGATTAGTAAACATTCATAGCCCAAGCCATCTATATCGCAATCATCCAGTGAAAGGAGAAGAGTCATGAAGATCCGAGAGAAGGTCGCCGCCGCAGCCGCCGCGCTGCTCATTATCGCGGTAGGGATGGGGTCCGCCGCGCGGGCCGACATCGTCACGATAGACGCCGACAACTCTTACCAGGACGTCGGCTTCATTGAAGGATCCGGACACCTGTCACACCTGTCCCAATCCCTGGATATCGTGCTCGCCGGAACCTACCAGGCCACACTGAAGGACTTCTCCTTTCCTGAACCTTTCCAGACCATACAGCTCGTCGTGACTTCGGCGACCCACGAGTACGGGCGCCTGACCTCATCCGGCAGCTTCCTGTTCGATGCCGACCCGGGCCGCTATTTCGTCAGCCTCATCGGGCAGGCCGGCGCCGCATTCGACCTGGGCCTGTACGGCATCGAGATCGCCTACGTCTCCGGCATCGCTCCCGTGCCGCTGCCGCCGGCCGCGCTGCTGCTGCTCTCGGCCCTGGGTGTCCTTGCGATGCGCGCGCGGGGACGCCGCCAGGCGCAGGGCGGCGATGCTGTCCCGCTCGCTGCCTGAGGAGCGGTCCGCGCGGCGCCAGCGAAGCGGAGAGGAAATAAATCTGTAATACGGGTGTACTACACTCCCTCGACCTTGAGGGATGCGATGGTGCGGTAGAAGCATGAAATTCACAGGAATGGTGCGCGTATCATGGTCCTGTCTTGCGTTGCTCGCCGTTCTGCACTGCGCCACCGCCTGGGCGATCGCCCAGGACGGCGAGGCCTATCGCATCCAGCCGGGGGACGTGCTGGCGATCTCGGTATGGCGTGAGGAGGACCTGCAGACGGAGGCCATGGTGCGGCCCGACGGCCGCATCTCCATACCGCTTGCCGGCGACGTCCTCGCCCGCGGCAAGTCGGTCGAAGAGCTGCGCGTCGAGATCGCGGACCGGCTCGCCGGCTTCATCCCGGACCTGGTGGTTACCGTATCCACCAAGCAGCTGCTGGGCCACAAGATATACGTCATCGGCAAGGTGGCGCGCCCGGGGGAGTTCGTGCTCAACAGCCGCGTGGACGTGATGCAGGCCCTCAGCATGGCGGGCGGCATGACCCGGTTCGCGGGGCTGGAGAACATCAAGATCCTGCGCCGCGTCGACGGCGTCGAACACGTCATCCCCTTCAACTATGCGCTCGTCGAGAAAGGCCGGGGGCTGGAGCAGAACATACTGTTGGAGGTCGGAGACGTCGTAGTCGTACCCTGAGCCGGCGCTCCATTCTTCGACCATGTGCTGCGGACGCAACAGCGGCCGAAGGCGGAATGCGCGGGTACAGTCGCGATCGGCGGTGCTGCTGCAGGTGCTGGTATTGGCCGCTGCGTCGATGCTGTGCCCGCCCACCGCATCCCGGGCCGAGACGATGCTGTCTGCCCAAGCAACGATGACTCTCGAATATAACGACAATCTGCGCCTTTCCCCCCGCTCCGGCCGCGAGGACTGGCTGCGTGCGGCGTCCGTGCGCAGCCTCCTGGCGATCGCCCGCCCGCGGGGCTCGTTGAGCCTGAGCCCTTCGGTCCACTCCCGCCGCTACGAAAACGATACCGTGCTCGACAACGACGACTATGCATTCGATCTCGCCGCGGAGCGCTCGTTCGAGCGCTCCGCGCTGCAACTGCGCGGCGGCTACCGCCGCGATGCCGCGCTCACCAGCGAGTTCAGCGGTATCGGCCTGGTGGAAGTCGGCGTGAAGCGGGAGAGCTGGAGCGTGCAGCCGGGCTGGTCAGTCGAGCTCACGCCCAGCATGCGGATGAAGCTCGGCCTGAACTATAACGAGGTCGGCTACGAGGAGCGCGCCGTCGCACTGATCGATTACGGAGTGCGCGGGGCGAATTGGAGTCTGGCGCGCGATCTCTCGGAGATCGACGAAGTGAGCCTCATGCTCTTCGCGTCGCGGCTCGAAGCGCCGGAAATCTCCAATCGCGTCGGCCAGCTTGGCGCCCAGATCAGCTACGGGCGCGCCCTCGGCGAGCGCTTGCGGCTGTCGGCGACGCTGGGCGCCGCAGCCGATTCGAGCAGGCCTTCGTGCCGCGGCGCGAGGACGACGGACTGCTCTTCAATCTTGCCCTCAGCGGCGAGCGCGAATACGGCAACTGGGAGTTCAGCGCGAGCCGTTCGATGGATCCGAGCGGAACCGGGACATTGCTGCAGAGCGATACCCTGTCGATGATGACGAGGCGCGAGTGGACGCCGTCCTTGTCCACCCACCTGCGCCTGATGGTCTCGGACGTAAGCGACCTGCAGGGTATCGACCCCGGTGGGGACCGCAGCTACGGCCAGTTGCGGGTGGGGATCGGTTGGGGCCTCGCACCCCAATGGGGGCTCACGCTCGACTACCGTCTCGTCGGACAGCGCTTCGATCCCCGCGACGCGGATGCGGTGAGCAACGCCGTCACGCTCACGCTGGTCTACGGCAGCGAGGGTGCGGACTGAAATGCGAGCCGCCGAAATGCAAGTGGAACCGGAAGCAGCCGGCTTCGATCTGCGCAGCGCGCCCGCCATGCTGCGCCGGCGGCGCTGGTGGTTCGTCGGCGCGGCGGCGATCATCCTGGCCGGGAGCATCGCGCTCGCCTTCGGTCTGTCTCCGGTCTACCGTTCGCAGGCCACCATCCTGATCGAGCAGCAGGAAATCCCCCAGGATATGGTGCGTTCCGCCGTCACCAGCTTTGCCGATCAGCGCGTGCAGATCATCAGTCAGCGCGTGATGACGCGTTCCAACCTGATCGACATCATCCGCAAGTTCGATCTCTACCCGGAGGATGTCGGCAAGGAGCCGACCGAAGTGCTGATCAGCCGCATGCGCAAGGATATCAACCTCGGCATGGTCAGCGCCGACGTCATGGACCCGCGCAGCGGCCGGCCGACGCAGGCCACCATTGCCTTCACGCTCGCCTACAACTATTTCAATCCGGTGACCGCGCAGAAGGTCACCAATGAGCTCACCACGCTCTATCTGAACGAGAACGTCAAGAATCGCACCCAGATGGCGGCGGGCACCTCCGCCTTCCTCGCCGAAGAGGCCGACAAGCTCGCCCGTCAGATCCAGGAGCTGGAAAAAAGTCTCGCCAGCTTCAAGACGGCCAATGCCGGCATGCTGCCCGAGCTCAGCATCACCAACCAGCAGATGCTCGACCGCATCGACCGCGACCTGATGAACGTGGAGCAACAGATGCGCGCGCTCGAAGAGCGCCGTATCTACATCGAATCCGAGCTGACCCGGATCGATCCTGCTGAAACGCTCTACAACGAAGCCGGCCAGCGTATCATGAGTCCTGCCGAGCGTCTCCGCGTGCTACGGACGCGCCTGCTCAGCCTGCAGGCGGTGTACAGCGCCGATCATCCGGACGTGGTGCGCACGCGCAAGGAGGTAGAGGCGCTGGCAAGGGAAGTCGGCACCTCCCCGCCGTCGGCCGACGCCGAGGAGACTGCCGCCACGCTCGTGACCCTGCACAGCGATCTGACCCTGGCGCGCGAGAAGTATTCACCCGATCATCCCGACGTCAAGCGCCTGGAACGCACGATTGCCGCCCTCGCCGCGAGCGGCGCGGACGCGCCGGCGTCCGATTCCACGGCGTCGTTCAGCGGCAGGTCGGTGAATCCCGTCTACGTCGAGATGCAGGCGCGGCTCGAAGCCACCCAGGCCGAACTGCGCTCGCTCGCCCGCAGTCGCGACGAACTGCGCGCGCGCATGGCCGATTACGAGCGGCGCCTGACGCATACGCCCGAGGTCGAGAGGGATTACCGCAACCTGCTGCGTGACTATGACAGCACGCAGATCAGGTATCGCGATACCCGCGCACGCCTGATGGAGGCGCAGCTCTCCAAATCGCTCGAACTCGAACGCAAGGGCGAACGCTTCACGCTGATCGAGCCGCCGACCCTGCCCGAAACGCCACTCAGCCCGAATCGCAAGGCGATCCTGTTCGCGGGCCTCATACTCGCGCTCGCAGCCGGCGCGGGCATGGTGCTCTTGCGCGAGAAGACCGATGATTCGGTGTGGAGCGGCGATGACTACAAGGGTCCGGTGTATGGCGTGAGCGCGCCGCTGCTCGTACCCTACATCGCCAACGACCGTGATGTGCGCATGCGCAAGCTGCGCATCGGGTTCACCTTTGCGTTCGCAATCGTCGCCGTCATATCCACCGCCCTCTCCGTGCACCTGTTGCACACGCCGCTCGACGTGCTGTGGTTCTCCACCGCGCGCCGGCTGGGGAGCTGAGCGCGGACGACATCGGAGCCAGCATGCATCATACCGAATCGGTCCCCGACAACCGCACCGAAACCGAGCGCGGGGGCATGAAAGTCATCACGGCGGCCCACGAGCGGCCTGCGCCGCAGGGACGTGAGGCACGCCCCGGAGCGGGCGGATCGGCTTTCAACTATACCCAGACGCGCGTCCTCGACATCCGCCCCGAGGTATTCCGGAAGAATCGACTGATACACCCGGGCGACGCGGGCCCTGCGATGAGTGCCTACCGCCAGTTGCGCACACAGGTTCTGCTGGCCATGCGCCGAAACGGCTGGACCTCGCTCGGCATCACCAGCCCGGGCATGGCCGAAGGCAAGACGCTCACCGCTGTCAATCTCGCGATCAGCCTCGCGATGGATGTCAACTACACCGTCATGCTCGCCGATCTCGATCTGCGCCGGCCGGGCGTGCACCGTAGCTTCGATCTCGAATCGCGGCCGGGGCTGAGCGATTACCTCACCGGCAACGTCGACCTGCGCGGCCTGCTGTTCAACCCGGGCATCGCGCGCCTGGTCGTGCTGCCCGGCGGTGCGCCGCAGCCGAACTCCTCGGAGTTGCTGTGCTCGCCGCGCATGACGCAGCTCGTCGAAGAGGTGAAGGTGCGCTATCCCTCGCGCATCGTCCTGTTCGACTTGCCGCCGCTCTTGGCGGCCGACGACGTGCTGGCGTTTTCGCCGCAACTGGATGCGGTGCTGCTGGTGGCGGAGGAGGGGCGGACGCGAAAGAAGGAACTGGAGCTGGCGGCAGAGATGCTGCAGGGCGTGCCGGTGATCGGGCCGGTGCTGAACAAGGCGCGGGCGAAGATCAGGGTTTACTGAGCGGCACGCACGCGACGGCGGGCTTTAGGCATAACCAAGTGGATGAGGAAGAGCAGGACGGCGGCGCGCATCCATATCGTGTATGTTCCTGCCAGCGCGCCTTCGAAGCGGAGGCAGAGCAAATAGATCGTGAGCAGCAGAAGCAGATAGCGCGGCAGGCTGCAGCGCGTATCCAGCCTGACTGCCGAGGCGACGGCGGCCATCACCGCGCCGATCGCGAACATGCCGACGATCAGTCCCGGCCATCCGAAGTTCCAGTAAAGCTCGCCAACCTGGCTCATGGAAATGTAGGTCTCCGGAGCCGCGCTGATATGGAACTTTTGATTGAATACCAGTCCGGCCATGCTGCTGTCGGTCTTGTCTGGGGCGATTAAGCGCGGGATGAAGGCATACAGCAGGGGCTCTATAGTATATCCGTTCAGGAACTCAACGTCCTTGCCCGATCGCTCGACGATCAGTTCGACGAAGATTTTCAAGGATATTCGATCCGTGAAGTATTCGAGTCCGCCGGAAAAGCGTTCTCCCAGGGAATCGCTTCCGGCTATGGAGCCGAGCCTGGAATCTATGCGAGACAAGGCATGGTCCCGGCTCTCATGACGGGAGTGGACCTCGCCTCTGTAGGCCGAGAACACGCTGAACAGGATGCTCGTGATCAGAAGAAAAGCGATGCCCTGTGCCAATGGAAGGCGTTCCCGCAGCAATACCGCGCTGAACAGGTACAGTATCGGCGCCCGCACGGCGATCTCCTTGGAATCGCCCAGGAAGCCGAGCACGACATCGGCAAGCATGGTGATAACGAGCACGAACAGTGCCGGCTTGCTTCGTGAGGTCAGGAACAGATAGATGAGGATCAGTGAGCCCAGCGGATGCAGCATCCGAAGCAGGCTGACGAATCCGCCAATCGACTGGGAAAGGGTTACGTTGGAGTAGCGATCGGCAATGCCGAACTGCCATGTTGTCGTGACGTAGAATCCAATAGCCCATATCACGGTGCCGGCCGCAAGCATCACTGCGGGAGACCAGTCTCGGGATAAAATCCCCGGGCCGCGTTCCGGATACAATCTGGCCACCGACACGTAGCCCAGAATGAAGCAGACTGCGCCGAGCAGGATCGCGATCTCGCCGCCGGAGAGGAATGCATCCGGCGCCGGGCCGGCCATAGGCTTATTGGACGCCAATGCGACGAGATCCTTGGCGGCAAAGGAGCCGTAGTAGTAGGCGAGCAAGACGATCATGAGCGAATACTTGCCACGGTAGGATCGGATAAAGAGCAGCGGCAGGGTGCACAGCATGGTGAGCGCTATCACGAACAGCCCGTCACCCATGCCGGCGTGGCTGTTGGTCATCATGGCCGTTCCGACCAGCGTGACGATCGCGATGTTGATGACGTAGAAGAGGATGCGCTTGCGGTGACTACGCTCCCTTGGGAGCGAGGCTGCCGCGGCCGCTGTGCGGTTTGTCATCATGGTCCTGTATCGTGCGGGATTCGGATCGACGATCCTGGCCTACGGATATGCAGGCGCGATTATGCCATAAAGAGTAGCCGATTTGTTTTACAGAAAACTCGGTGGATTGCTGCGCGGGCCCGCGTTCTACACGCTGGCGGGGCGCGCTCTCCAATATGCCGCCCAGTTCGCGCTCGTGCTGCTGGTGCCGAAGTTGCTGCTGCCGGAGTACTTCGTGCAGTACAGCCTGCTGGTGCCTCTGGCCATGCTGGCCGCGACCCTGCTCTTCGGCTGGTTCACCAGCGCAGCGTACCGTCATGCGTATGCGATAGTCGAATCTGAAGACGGGCGGGAGCGCAGTACCGCGTATTTCTACTACGGGGCGATCCCCCTCGCGCTGATATTCGTCTTTGGCATCGTTTCCCTCTTTGCGTCCCCGATTTACTCGGTAATGCTGCTGCTGGTGGCGGCAGCGGGACTGAAAACCGGCATACTCGCCGTTCTCAACTCGACCGAACGGCACCGGGCGTTCTTCTTCGCGAATGTCGGCTTTGCGGTCTCGCTGAGCGTGTTTCTCTGGCTCTGCGCAGTGCTTCCGGACGGCGCGTTGCCGTGGATGCTGCTCGTGCACGCAGTAATCGATATCATCGCGGCGGTCGCTGGCTGGCTCCTGATCGGCGTCTTCAGGCCGCGAGCCTTGCCCCGCTTTCATGCCGACGTCGGGTGGCGCTACTTTCGATATGGCGTGCCGATGCTGCCCAATGCGCTGGCTGTCTGGATCGTCTCGCTCTCCGATCGCTATATACTCGCGATCTGGGAGTCGACCGAGGAGGTGGCAAGCTACATCCTCGGCTATCAGCTCGGCGGCAGCATCGTCACCATACCGATGGCATTCGTCATGGCGGTACTCTATCCGCGCATACTCAGGATGGACAGGGAGCACGGCCTTGAGGCCGCGCTGGACTACACTTACCGCCTGCTGAGGCAGTACCTGCGATGGATGACAGTCATGTCCATCGTGGGGTGCGTCGCCATCGTCTTCCTGATTCGTGCTTTCTATCCCGCCTATCAGGTCGACACCCTGGTAATCGTGGCCATCGTGCTGGCGCATGCGATCCTGGGCCTGGGGAATTTTCTCAACAAGGAGTTCGAGCTCAACGGCCGTACGCTGGTGGTCGCGAGGTCGATAGGCGTGGGGGCGGTGGTGAACGTCGTGCTGAATTTCGTGCTGATCCCCTGGCTGGGCGCCCTGGGGGCGGCCCTGGCAACCTTGGCAGCCTACGCCTGTTCGATATATCTCGTATACAAGGCAAGGACTTATGTGCCGGTCGCGGTTCGTCCGGACCGCTGATTCGCCACGAGTGGCCCATCCGGATCGTCGGACGATTCATATTCCTGAAACATCATCGGAAAAAAATATACTCATTCTTGATATCGAACGATGATATGGAAATTCCGACGAGGAAGGATATTGCCGTCAAGGTGGTGCGCAAGCTCGCATCGCCCGCGGACCTGCTCAAATACCTGGAATTCAAGTTCGTAAGCGGAAACGAGTATCCCTACTTCGACTTCGCGGACATCTTTCCCGGCTTGGCGACTGCCTTGGGCCTTCCTTTCCGGCGTCTGGACGTCGACTCGCCGATCTTCCTGGCCGGTCTCCGGCGTTCGGGCACGACATTGCTCTATCGCATCATCAGCGCGCACAAGTCGCTGTTCCTGTTCAATGAGCGGTTTCCCGGAGACCGCCTGAACGGTCGCGGGACTTCGACGCTCCGCAACCTTCTGTACGGCGAATGCGGCGTCGAGCGCTTCCGCACGATCACGGGCCGCTATCTGAGCCCCCTGCTGCGCGCGCAGTATGACCGGTGGGGAGTCAAGCTTGCCCTCGAGCTGGCGCACCCGCATCCCGGTTCCATTTCGGCCGGCGCCATGGCAAGGATCCTCGCCGCGTTTCCTGGTGCAAGGGTAATATTGATCGTGCGGGATCCGCGTGATTTCGTGATATCGGCGCTCGCCCGCGGCGGCCATGATGTGGACTGGTGGATAGCGGAGTATCTTGCGATGCTCAATCTCGCTGACGAGATCCACAAACGGCACGAAGACGCTGTGATGACGGTCAGATACGAGGACCTGGTGCAGCAGCCGGAGGAATCGGTCCGTCAATGCTGTGAGTTCGCTGGTCTGGCATTCGACAGCGCGATGCTCGATCCTGCCCTGTGGCCCATCAAGGGCCCGCGCGAGTACGAGAGCAAGGCGATCGTCACCAACTCGGCCAAGTGGAAGAATGCCGTAGGACGGGACCGTGCCGTTGTGGAGAAGGTTTCCGAGGCGTGTTTTCCTGCCGCATCGCGGCTGGGCTATGAGTGCCGGCTGTTACACGCCGGTTAAGGATTCTTGCATCGCTGGCTGGAGGCACGCTCCGACGCCTGATCATGCTGTAATGTTTGGAGTGCCGTAGAGGTCGCTGACGCGGAACCCATCGCGCGTGCGGGACTGCCATTTGTAGGAAAAGCGGATCCAGCGGTTCCCCGCCACCGGGCCAGGCGCTGACGAATTGCGCGGGCGCAAGGTTGTTGCGAAGAGGCAGAGTTCCTTCAGTTCGTAAAGATCCAGCAGCCCCAGCAGCCGCTGAAGCGTCTCCAGACCCATACTGTCCGGGACGTTTCGAGTATCCGATCATGTCGCTCCGCATATGATGAAGCTGATCCTTGCAATCATTGCCATCGCCGTGCCACTTCAATCCGCCGGCGCAGGACTGCCTCAGTTTCTGCTGCCGCAGACCGGATTGAAGCCCGATGACGTCGCGATAATCGTCAACGATAGCGATCCCCTCAGCCGGGACATAGCCCGGTACTATCAGATGAAGCGCGGGATTCCCAGCGGCAACGTGATCCACGTTCGTTTTCGGTCCGGCGTTACCACCCTGTCCCGAGACGAGTTCGCGCGGATCAAGCGGGAGGTGGACCGGGATACGCCCGCGTCCGTTCAGGCGTTGGTGCTGACCTGGGCCGCGCCCTACCGCGTGGACTGCATGTCGATCACCTCCGCGTTCGCGTTCGGTTTCGACGAGGCCTATTGTGCGAGCACATGCCGTCCCACGAAGGCGAACCCTTACTACAATTCCTTCAGCCATGCACCGTACCATGACCACGGCGTCAGGCCCACGATGGCGCTCGCCGGTGTCGATTTCGGGTCGGTAAAGAAGCTGATCGATACCGGCGTTGCGGCTGACGGTACGCACCCCACGGGTACGGCCTATCTGGTCAGTACAAAGGACAAGGATCGTAATGTGCGCGCCGCCGGCTATGCCAATGTCGTCAAGGCCGCCGGGGAATTGCTGAAAACCAGGATCGTCGAGCAGGAGTACATCAGCGGCGAAGCCGACGTAATGTTCTATTTCACCGGACAGGCGCAGGTGCCGCGTCTGGACAGCCTGAAATTCGTTCCCGGCGCCATGGCGGATCATCTTACCTCGTTCGGAGGCATGCTCACCGACAGTTGGCAGATGAGCAGTCTGCGATGGCTCGAAGCCGGCGCAACGGGCAGTTACGGCGCCGTGGTGGAGCCGTGCAACTTCCCGGCGAAGTTTCCCAATCCCGCTTCCGCGATGTTCTGGTATCTGCATGGGGCGACGCTGATCGAGGCCTACTGGAAGAGCGTGGCACGGCCCGGGCAGGGCATATTCGTCGGCGAGCCGCTGGCGAGGCCGTTCGGAGGCTACAGGGTGAATCGGGAAGGAAGCGATATCGTGCTGCGTACGCAAGCCCTGCCTGCCGGGACCTACGCCTTGCATGGCGCGGATTCGGTGATCGGCCCGTACCGGGAGGCGCCGGTCCGGATTCAGGCGCAGCCGGGCAGAAACGAGTTCCGCTTCCAGAATCTCGACAAGCCGGTCTATCGGTTGGAGATGCTTTTCTGACCGCACCGCGCTAGCCGTCCGTGCGCTGCCGGGGCACGAGGTCATCCGCACTCCGCGGCGCTTGGGCGGCGCAGCGATGTGTACGCGACAATGGCTTCCTCTTTGCCAGACGGGCGGCGTCCGGTCGCGTCCCTGGCGCCACATGGAGCATAGCGCCGCGATGCTCCGGTTTCATGGCGCGTCCTGCATCCTGTCATATTCCCGAGCCAATAATTTCAAATTTCGCGTGGTGAGACGGGTGCTCTCAAGTGAAAGAACTCTTCAAAACGATCATTCCCGATGCGTGGATGCCAGTGGCGCAGGAATTGTACCGGCGGGTTTCCGATCGCACGCCGAAGATCAGGCATGCCCCTGGTGATACGGCAGGTTGCCACGCATTGAGGTGTGCAGTCGCCTATAACAAGTATGGCGGCTACTGTGTCCCCGAGGCATCGTTTCACCGGCCCGCCGCCAGGGCGGTTCTGTCGGGCGAGGTATATGAGCCCGAGACCGTCGCGTATATGGCGGCCAGTTGCGGAAATCGGGATATCGTTCATGCAGGTACGTTCTTTGGAGACTTTCTGCCTGCGTTGTCCGGCGCGATCGGTCCGGATGCCCTGATTTGGGCGTTCGAACCGAACCCGGAGAACTTTCGTTGTGCGAAAATCACTCTTGAGCTCAACGCGCTGGGAAACGTCCAGCTCACCCATGCCGGGCTTGGCGCATGCCGTGAGCAGATGTTCGTTCAGACCGCGGATACCAGCGGCAGGTCCCTTGGCGGCGCGTCCCGAATAGTCAAGGAGGAGGGGGCGGAGAAGAGGGAGCCCGTGGAGATAGTGGCCATAGACGATGTCATCGCCGCGGAGCGAGACATCGGCATTCTTCAGCTCGATGTGGAGGGGTATGAGAAGGAGGTGCTGACCGGCGCGTTGGCCACGATCCGGCGCTGCCTGCCAATACTGATTATCGAGGTTCTGCCAGGTAGCAACCTCATTCAAAGTGAGTGGTTCTCGGAGAATATCCTGCGCCTTGGGTATCGGCATGTCTCCGAGATGCACGGAAATTCAGTCTATTCCTGCAATGCCGGCTGGGAGCGCGGCTGAGCCTCAGTCGACTACCCAGTCGGGCCGGGGCCCGCCGTTGAGTAGCCACTCATAGGTTGAGTGCATTTTCTCTCCGATTCCTCCCCAGGCGTAGTCTCTCTCCATCCATGCGCGCCCGGTTCCGCCCATGTCCGCCAGTTCGTCGAGCGGGCGGCCCATTGCATCTCGCAGCGCCTGTTCCAACTCGTGGCGGTCGGGGCGGATCACCCAGCCACAGCCACGGTCCCGGATTTCGCTCCAGGGCGTCTCACTGGTAGTGACCACCGGCGTTCCGTGCGCGAGCGATTCGGGTACTACCATGCCGAAGTTCTCCGAGCGCGTGGGCAGCACGAACAGGGATGAAGTGGAAAGCAGCATGCGCTTGTGTTCGCCGCGGACTTCACCGGCGAAGGAGATGCGCGGCGCTGCCAGATGCTGCGCGAGTGATTGCATGGCGGCCGGATAGCTGCCGGAAAGCGGGCCGGCGATGACGAGTTCCCAGTTGGGGAAATCGGCGGCCAACCCTGCCCATGCCTGCAACAGCAGGTCGACGCCCTTCTTTGGGTCGATGCGGCTCATGTACAGAATGCGCTTGTGCTTCTCTTCCGTCCGGAGATCCGGCATGTCGATGCCATAGGGAATGATCGCTACCGGTCCCCGCAGCCCCAGTCTGCGGACGTCTTCGTATTCGATGGGCGCGGTGACGTGGTAGCAGTGGCTGCGATCGAGCGCGGGTTTCTGCAGCAGCTTCCAGAACGGCGTTTTCATCAGCGATTTCGACTGCATGCTCCACGGCGACATCATGCCGTGGGGGCTGACCACGATGCGCGCGGGAACCTGTCTCGCCAACAGCAGAGGAAGGATGTTCGTGAAGCGCCAGATGCCATTGCCGTGGAGAATGCCGGGCGCTCTCGCGAGCTTTCTGACATCGCGCGCCAGCGCACAGGAAATACCGATGCCGCGCTCGAGACTCCCGGAGTGCAGAATCAGCGGCGCACGATAAGGCCACTCGGCGGGCGGTTGGCCCAGCGTCAGGACGGAGGACTGCACCCCGCTCTTGTACAGTTCGTCCGCGAGGCGAGCCACGCAATAGGTGGGGCCGGCCGAACTGGTGAGTCCTTGGATGATCTGTGTTGCTTGCATGGCTTGCGAACGCAGGGGATTTCGACTGCGGCATAGAGTAGCAGAATACTTACAGAAAAATATCTACTGACCATGCCTGTCACGAAAGTGACACAAATGCGCGCCTAGTATCGCCATCATGAGCAAGAAACGGGTCATTCTGTTCCTCCGCAGACGGTACCACACGGGAAGCTTCAGCATAGAAACCTCCTTCGAATGCATGGCGCGCAGTTTCCCCGCCGATAGCCTTTTCGAACTGAGCAGTTTCTCCTCCAGTCATTACAGTAGGGGTATCGTGCCGCGGCTGCGCGCCATACTGGAGGCGCGCGCGCGTGCGGGGGATGTCAATCACATCACCGGCGACGTGCATTTCCTTGCGCTCGGGATGCCCGGCCGGCGCACCGTACTGACTGTGCACGACTGCGGCTTCATGAGCCATCCGAACCCGATGGTTCGCCGCCTGCTGAAATGGCTGTGGCTGGATCTGCCGGTGCGCCACTGCCGGTACGTCACCGCCGTGTCGCAGGCGACGAAAGGGGATATCGTCCGCTTTACCGGCTGCGATCCGGATAAGGTGCTCGTCATTCCCACCGTGGTCTCGGGTGATTTCACTCGCGTCGACAAGGTCTTTTCGGAATCCTGCCCGCGCATCCTGCACATCGGGATGGCCCCGAACAAGAATTTCGCGCGTCACGTCGAAGCGATTTCCGGCTTGCCGTGCGAGTTGCACATCGTGGGCAGGCTTACGGAAGAGCATGTGCGTCTGCTGCAAGAGCATCGCATCCGCTACAAGGCGGAGCACAGCATCAGCGAGGCGGACATGCAGCGCGCCTACGCCGAAAGCGACATCCTGCTTTTCGCCTCCACGCTGGAAGGATTCGGGATGCCGATCCTCGAAGCACAGGCGGTGGGACGGCCGGTGGTGACTTCGAACATCTCGTCGATGCCGGAGGTTGCCGGCGATGGCGCCTGCCTGGTGGATCCCGGCAGCGTCGAATCCATCCGTGCAGGGATCATGAAGGTGATGCACGAACCGGATTATCGCGCGACGCTCGTAGAAGCCGGCTTTCGCAATGCCAGCCGCTACACGGCCGAAGCGGTTGCCAGGCAGTACGAGGCGCTCTACTTTCGGGTGGCCGAGGAAGCCGGCATGCAATGCCGGGAAAGGCGCTCCGATTTTAATTAAACCGAAATGATCTTGTGCCAGCATGTCTCCACCGATCGAACCCACCAATCATAATCTTCGGAGGATATATGTTTCAGAAATCGTTCGTGCGTTCGGCGATCGTCGCCGGCGCCATGCTGGCCGCGGGGCAGGCTTCGGCGGCGTCCGGCGTCTACATTACGGAATGGCTCTACGATGCGGATTCACCGAGCGGTGAGTTCGTCGAATTCACCAACCTGAGCGGCTCGGTGGTGGATTTCACCGGCTGGAGCTTCGACGACGATTCCCGCATCCCCGGCGTCTTCGATCTTTCCGCCTTCGGCCTGGTCGCCCACGGCGAGTCCGTGATCATCACCGAGATCAATGCGAATGTATTCCGCGCCGACTGGGGGCTCGACGCCTCCGTGAAGGTGCTGGGCGGCTATACCAACAATCTCGGCCGCAACGACGAGATCAACCTGTTCGACGCCTCCGGGCAGTTGGTCGACCGGCTCACCTACGGTGATCAGAGCTTCCCGGGTACGATCCGCACTTCCGGTCTCAGCGGCCAGCCGATTTCGCCCGAAGCGCTGGGGGCGAACGATCCCTACCTTTGGGTATATTCGGATGTGAACAATCCGGACATCTGGCTGTCGCAGGCTCTCAGCATACCGGGCAACCCGGGCGTCTACAGCGCCGCCCCGGTCCCGGTCCCGGCCGCGGTCTGGCTGCTGGGCTCGGCGCTGCTGGGACTGGTCGGCATCAGCCGGCGCAGGCTTGCGTCCGATACGGCGGTACCGGCCTTGCGCATGGCCTGATGGAGCGCCCCGG
>OBJA01000675.1_pt1 | contig 27811 bp, 21 predicted proteins | sample 1519751 | NCBI WGS metagenome assembly OBJA01 (sample SAMEA3881238, study PRJEB22517) | soil metagenome | biome: lake sediment; feature: soda lake sediment; material: sediment, water from around vicinity | place: India | collected 2013-12-23 | depth 3 m
ATGCATCTCGCCATGCTCGAAGAGGAGGAGAAGGGGCTGTTCCAGGAGCTCCAGGGCGAGGAAGAACCCGACGAGGAAAATCCCTTCGCCGAGCTGAGCCTTTTGAAAAGCCGGCTGCACGGCAGCCATGCGGGCAATCTGAAAAAGAGATTCCAGGCCTGGCGAGCCATCTATTCCGCCGCGGCCATGGCGGAGTATCCCGTCTTCCTGACCGGCAGCCCGGACAGCGGCGACCTGCTGCTCGACCTGTACGAGAGAAAGACCGGGAAACCTGCACCGCAGATCGCCGAACTGTCGCTGCCGGCCTTCGCCGGCTGGAACAGCGTCGAGGCCGGGCAGATGGTCCGGGAGTTTGCGGAAAAGCACGGCGAGCTGCTGGCCCGACTGGGGACGGCGCTCCGAACGCTTGCCGGCCGGCAAGCGGCGATCGATGAGAAAGTCGGCCAGGAGCTGCGGGAACTGAACGGCCTGTGGGAAAAGATCCTTGATGGCGACTTCCCGGCAGAACGCTACGGGAGGACCCCGGTCAGAATATATCTCCTGCCGGGGCTCTCCCCTTCGGCCCTCCTCGACAAGGCGCAGCCGCCGGATGCGGGCGGACCGGTGAACACCATGCTCGCAGTGATCGGCTGAATAGGGGCAGCAGCGTCCGGATAGGACCGGTGGGGCGAAAATTTCGCCCCACCACTCAGCACTCAGCACTCATCGCTCAGTCTTGTTCACCCCTTGCAGCACTTGTAGGGGTTGATGGTCAACACCGGGCAATTTGCGGATCGGACCACCTTATCGGCGACGCTGCCGAACATGATCTTCTCGAGACCTTTGTAGCCATGGGTGCCCATGATGATGAGATCCGCACTCACCTCGGTCGCGTACTCGACAATCTGCTCCGCCACATCCCCGACGAACACCTTGTAGTCGAGTTTACCCACCCCGGCCTTCAGGCAATACTCTTCAATCTCCCCGCAAAACGAGGCCATTTTGGTCTCCGCGCTGTCCAAGAGCTCGCTCTCCAGGGTCGGCATGGACATCTGGGGCACGAAGAAGCCGGAATAGTCCTCGAAATTCTGCACCACGAAGACCAGATGCATCGACGCCCCGAATTTCCCGGCAAAGTAGGCCGCCGATTCGGCGATCAGCCGGGAGTTGTCGGAAAAATCGACGGGGGTTACCACACTTCTTATTTCGTTTATAATGCTCATGGAGCCTCCTTTGGGAATTGAAGTTGGCAGTTTGAAGTTGGAAGTGCGGTTCAAACCGCAACATACTTTTTTCTTTCATTTTCTCACACCATCGGCACCGATGCAAGCCTTTGCCGGAACCAGGCTCTTGCTTTTGCAGCATCCATATCTCCCAATCCCCCTGCCAACCGGACTTCACCTGCCAACCTTCAACTGCCAGCTTCCAACCGGCCCACAACCTATTTGACAAATCCCTCTTTCGCAGTATCCTGAAACTTCACAATCCCCTGTCAACGGAATTCAATCTCGAACGCCAAATTACAACTCCCGACTGCCAACGCCAACATAAGAAAAAGAGGATGTAACGTGAAAAAAATAAAGGCAATTTCCATCAGCGACCGCAAGGGGATCCGCAAGAAGAATATTCCCGCGACGAGACTCATTCCCGGCCACGGCCTGGAGAACGACGCCCATGCCGGCGCCTGGCACCGACAGGTAAGCTTCCTCGCCGAGGAGAGCATCGAAACCATGCGGGACAAGGGTCTCGATGTCGTCGCCGGAAACTTTGCCGAAAACATCACCACCGAGGGCATTGACCTCTCGACCCTGGAGGTGGGCAGGCACATCAGGATCGGCGAGGCCGAGCTGATCGTCTCCCAGCTCGGCAAGATCTGCCACACCCGCTGCGCCATCTACCATCAGGCCGGCGACTGCGTCATGCCGAGGGAAGGCATCTTCGCCGTGGTCGTCAAGGGCGGGGAGATCAAGGTGGGCGACACCATCGAGGTCGACGGCAAGGTCTCCGCCTCGGCCGCCATCGTCGGCACCAGGGAGACGGAGCAGACGCTCGGTGACCGGTTGAAACGGCTCGCGGAGGAGAAATTCCACCCGGCCTTCATCCGCTTCGACGTCCTCACCACCAAGGAAGGGGGGACGCTGCCCGCCATCCTCGAAGACCTGGCTACCACCCAGAAGACCGCCAATATCGTGGTCTTCGACCCGACCGGCGGCCTGGGATTGGCGCTGGCGGGCTATTCGAGACTGGATGACCGGCCGAATACCTACACCAGGGAAGGCTCGACCATCCATTACTGCCGGACGGCGGCCGAGCTTGAAGGAATTGAAGCGGGCAAAGGCTGAGCGCCCCCGACCCTTCCTGCACCTCGAGCCCCGATTCGCCTCCTTCCATAATGCTTCACCTGGAATTGGAGCCAATGAAAAAAACGGAACTGGTGAGACTAGAGATCGAGGGCGCCGAAATGGCGGTCCGCCTGGCGGGCGATCGGGAAAAGCCGGCGCTTCTCCTGATCCACGGTTTTCCGAGCTCCTCGAATTCGTTCCGAAGAGTGATCGGAACCCTCACGCGGGACTGCTTCGTGATCGCCCCGGACCTCCCGGGGTTCGGCGGCTCCGAGCCGGTCGAGGGGCCCACCTTCTCGCGTTTCGCCGACATGCTCGGCCTGCTGCTCGCGCGGCTCGGAACCGGATCCTTCCACCTCTACCTCCACGATTATGGCGCGGCGGCAGGGCTCTATCTCGCCACGCGCGCGCCGAGCAGGATACGCAGCCTCATCATCCAGAACGCCAATGCCCATGAGAGCGGCATGGGCCCGCAATGGTCGGCGACCAGGGCCTATTGGGGAGATCCGACGCCGGAGCGGGAGGCCGAGGCGACCGCGCACCTCACCTTCGAGGGGACGCGCGGCCAATACGTGGGCGGCGTGCCCACAGACATTGCCGAACGCATCGATCCCCGGCTCTGGGAGGAGGACTGGCGGATCATGTCGCTCCCCGGCCGGCTCGAGACCCAGCGTGCGCTGGTGCTCGACTATCGCAGCCATGTCGCGCGGTTCGGGGAGATCGCCGATTTCTTCGATCGCTTCCAACCCCCTGCCCTGATGTTGTGGGGGCGGCACGACAGCTTCTTCGACCTCGATGAGACCCTCTCCTGGATGAAGGTGCTCCCGCGCATGGAGGCGCACATCCTCGACGGGCCGCATTTCCTGCTGGAAACACATCCGGCCGAATGCGCGGCGTTGATAAGCGCCTTCGTCAGGCGCGTGGAGAAGCTGCGCTAGGAGCCTGTCAAGTGTCGGATGTCGTGTGGGCACATCTTCTTCGCGTATAAATATTTCAGCGGATAAGCTATGATACAGCGAGACCTGGCAGATCAATACCCGAAAAAGGAGCATGCCCGATGGCCTCTTATGCCTCTGTCAGCACAGGCTGGGAAAGCCTGGACCGGATCATCGACCATCTGCGTCCTGGAGACAACGTCGTCTGGCAGGTCGATGCCATCGACGATTATCAGCGTCTGGTTACCGACTTTGTCAACTGCGCCCTGGCGGACAACAGGCGGGTCGTCTACTTCCGTTTCGCCCGCCACTTGCCCATGCTGGAGGATCGCCGCGACCTGATAACGGTCTACCAGCTCAACGAGGAACAGGGCTTCGAATCGTTTTCCTCGCATGTCCACGGTATCATCACGGAGGAAGGCAAAGACGCCTTTTATGTCTTCGACTCCCTCTCCGATCTGCTGCATGTGTGGGCCACGGATCTGATGATCGGCGATTTTTTCTCCATCACCTGCCCCTACCTCTATGAACTGAACACCATCGCCTATTTCGCCATACTCCGCGACCGTCACTCTTTCAAGGCCATCGCCCGGATCAGGGAAATCACCCAGGTGCTCATCGATGTGTACAACTACAAGGGCCGAATCTGCATCCACCCGATAAAAGTCCAGCATCGCTATTCACCGACCATGTTTTTCCCCCATATCAAGCGGAAGCACCGTCTCGATCCGGTGATCGACAGCGTCGACGCCTCAGAGCTCTTTGGCCATCTCTTCCGTCACAAGGCCGGCATCGCTCATCGGCACCTGGATTATTGGGACCACCTCTTCATCCAGGCCGGCGCGCTCAACGCATCGGACGCGCCGGACGAGGAAAAGCGGGACATGGTGGAACAGCTCAGCCGCCTGTTGCTCACCAGGAACAAGGAGCTGCTGTCGCTGATCAGGGAGCATCTGACCCTGGACGATCTCCTGCAGATCAAGGTGCGCTTGATCGGCACCGGGTTCATCGGCGGCAAGTCGGTGGGAATGCTGCTGGCGCGCAAGATCCTCGCCGGCGACTCCAGGCACGACTGGAACGATGTCCTGGAACAACACGATTCCTTCTATATCGGTTCCGACATATTTTACAGCTACATCGTCCAGAACGGTTGCTGGAAGCTCTTCATGGCCCACAAGACCAGGGAGGGCTATTTCGAACGGGCGGGGGAACTGCGCGAGCGCCTGCTGACCGGGGCCTTTTCCGAAGAGACCACCGAACAATTTCGGTTGATGCTCGAGTATTTCGGCCAGTCGCCGATTATCGTCCGCTCTTCCAGCCTGCTCGAAGACGCTTTCGGCAGCGCCTTCGCCGGCAAATACGAAAGCTGTTTTTGCGTCAACCAGGGCCCACCGGAAAAGCGCTACGAGGTCTTCGAGACGACCGTCCGCCATATTTTCGCCAGCATCATGAACGAGGATGCCCTCACCTACCGCCTCCAGCGAGGTCTCGACCAGCAGGACGAGCAGATGGCCCTGCTCGTTCAGCGGGTATCGGGAGCCCATCGACAGGACTATTTCTTCCCCGAGATGGCCGGGGTGGGGCTCTCGCACAATCCGTTCGTCTGGAAGAAAGGCATGGACCCGCAGGCGGGCATGATCCGCCTGGTTCATGGGCTGGGGACACGGGCGGTCGATCGGGTGGAAAGCGATTATCCGCGGATCATCGCGCTCGATGACCCGCTGGTCAAGCCGCTGTCCGGCATGAAGGATGTCCGCAGATTTTCCCAGCACTACGTCGACGTCTTGAATCTTAAGGCAAACACCATTGAAAGCGTGGCCTTCGAGGCCATGCTGGAAAAGGCTGTCCCCGAGAATATCGAGCTGCTGACCGTTCGCGACACGGAGGCCATGCAGGCTCGCCGGGACTTGGGACTGCCGGAAAGAGACGAGCGCATACTGACGCTCGATCCGTTCCTGACGACGACCCCGTTCATCGAGATCATGCGTTCGCTGCTCGACCGTTTGAAACAGGTCTACCGTCATCCGGTGGATGTCGAGTTCACCGTCAACTTCAATCAGGCCGGAGCGCTCCAGGTCAACCTGCTGCAGTGCCGGCCGTTTCAGACCATCGGCATGAGCGCGGGGAGTTCCCTGCCTGACACAATTGCCTCCTCGGACCTCGTTGTTCGCCTGGAAGGCGGTTTCATAGGCGGCAACATCATTCAGCCGATCGCGCTGATCATCTTCGTCGACCCCGAGCAGTACACTCGGCTTTCACTTTCGGAAAAATACAGCGTCGCCCGGCTGATCGGCAGGCTTAACCGGAGCATCGTCGACCGGGAAAGGAACCCGACCCTGCTGCTCGGGCCCGGCCGGTGGGGAACGCAGACCCCGGCGATGGGGGTGCCGGTACATTTCTCGGAGATCAATCACATCACGGCGCTGGCGGAAATCAGCTACCGGCATGGCAGCCTTATCCCGGATCTGTCATTCGGCACCCATTTTTTCCACGATCTCATCGAAACCGAAATCTTCTATATGGCCATCTATGCGGAACAGCCCGAGGTACGGTTCAACCGCCCCTGGCTGCTGTCCCAGCCCAACCGGCTGACAGCCATCAGCCCGGCGGATGAATACCTGGCCCATGTGGTGAAGGTGGCGGAGGTTGCCGAGGCCGGATTCATCATCCATTCGGACGTGGCATCCCAGCAGGTGGTGTGCTATCTGCAGTCGGGAAAGTGCAGCGACAGCGGCTGATAGCTCCCAAAAAAGGGGCTGACCCCGGGAGAGGCAGACAGAGCACATCTGCCGGTTACCCGGATTCAAACCCCTTCAACACCTTGGCCGCAAGGTTTACTCTCAAGTATTATTACACTACCCCATAGGCCAGCATGGCTTTGGCCACCTTGGTGAAGCCGGCGATATTGGCGCCCATGACATAATCACCCGGCCTGCCGTAAGCTGCTGCCGTATCCAGGCAGGATTTATGGATGCTCTTCATGATGATCAGCAGCCGGGCATCGACCTCTTCCCGAGTCCAGGAAAGCTTGAGGCTGTTCTGGCTCATTTCCAGGCCCGAGGTGGCGACTCCGCCTGCGTTGGCGGCTTTTCCCGGGCCATAGAGGAGGTTATACTCCCGGAAAATCCTGACCGCATCCGGCGTTGACGGCATGTTCGCTCCCTCGGCCACGCAGATGCAGCCGTTGTCCGCCAGAGCCTGGGCGTGGTGCGCATCGAGCTCGTTCTGGGTGGCGCACGGCAGGGCGATATCGATCTTAATCCCCTGTTCCCGGATCACATCCCAGACGTTCTTCCCTTCGACGCAGACCGCTTTATATTTATCGGCATATTCGCTGACCCTGCCGCGCCGGACGTTTTTCAGTTCCATCAGGTAGGCGCATTTTTCCGGATCGATTCCCTGTTCGTCGATGATCGTGGAGCTCGAATCGCACACCGAGATCACGCGGCCGCCCATCTCATTGACTTTTTCGATCGCGTACTGGGCGACGTTGCCCGCCCCGCTCACCGCCACCACCTTGTCCTTGAAATCGAGACCCCGGGTTGCCAGCATCTCGGCGGCGAAATACGCCGTCCCGTAGCCGGTGGCCTCCGGACGGATGAGACTGCCGCCGTATTCGAGGCTCTTGCCGGTCAACACCCCGGTATGCTCGTTGTTGATCTTTTTGTAGTAGCCGAACATATAGCCGATTTCCCGGCCGCCGACACCGATGTCACCGGCGGGGACGTCCGTTTCCGGACCAATGTGGCGGTACAGCTCGCGCATGAAGGCTTGGCAGAACCGCATGATTTCCCCGTCGGATTTTCCCTTGGGATCGAAATCGGACCCGCCTTTGCCGCCACCCATCGGCAAGGTGGTCAGTGAGTTCTTGAATATCTGCTCGAAACCCAGGAACTTGATGATGGAGAGGTTGACCGACGCATGAAAACGGATGCCTCCCTTGAACGGGCCGATAGCATTGTTGAACTGGACCCGGAACCCCCGGTTGACGACGACCTGTCCCTTGTCATCGACCCATGGCACCCGGAAAGTAACGGACCGTTCCGGTTCGACGATTCTTTCGTAGATCCCGGCCTTGACGAACTCCGGATGCCGCTCCGTCGTCGGCTCCAGAGTCTCCAGCACCTCGGTCACCGCCTGGTGAAACTCATGCTGCTCCGGATCCTGTTGCTTGACCTTTTCGATGACCTTCTCAATAACTGACATGCGTTCTCCTCCCTGTCACCATGATTGATGATAAGTTGTTGTTATCGTGAAATTGCCTATGGTTGACGGCAGGATCTTCCCTGCCGATTTTTTCGGTAATAGCGAAAATCCTCGAGCCCCACTCCATCCTTGCCGCAAAATTCCGCCACGAGTTCTGCCATGCTGTCATACCCGGCGCCAAACAACGGCAACTTGGAAAAATACGGACGTTCCGTCGCGTTATTCACCAGCACCGCAAAATGGACCGGAAACAGCGGGTCGCCGATCACCAGGAGATATTGATCTCCGGATTCGGCAATTCGATAATCGGTTGCAATGTCGTCGTACTCTACGGGTGAATACTCTTCTCGCAGAATCTCGGCTGCCTCGAAAACCAGCACGTCATGAAAAGACATGAAATCTGAGCAATTGAAATACCCGAGGGCATAGAGTGCGACACTGAAACTGGAAACCTGTTCGTAGAGCGGATGGTTCCGATCGCAGAGCATCAATATTTCCCTGATCCTTTCTTCAACCAGGATGCCCTCGTGATAGAGTTGCCCAGTTCTCTGCTGCGACGAGGTCACTGCTGCTTCAGCCGTTTCATCTTTGATGTGTTTCTGCATGAGTAGATCTCCTTTGATTGAATCAACTCAATAACATGATCACATGATCCTCAAACGGAATCACTCTAGGCAAAGGTCGTGCCAACCTGCCATTAAGCCTGGTATATTCTCAAGTAGTTGACAATATAAAATAAAACGAATGAAAGAGGCGCAGAAACATCAGTTGGACGTGGTGGCGAAGGACGCTGTTTTCACCACCTCCGGCACACCCTGATGGGAGCCATCAACCGGGAAAGATCGTTCCGGCCGAATGTTCGGAACTTCTTGGCAGGGCTGTATGGAATCTGCACAGGACACCGGTTGTTGTGCAGAAATTGAACAGGGGGATATTCGTACCTTAGAGATGGTTTCTTGTTTTTTGAAACGATTTCGTGAAGGTACTCCGTTTCTCGGGGGGTTAGTTTTTGAGGGATTCCGCCGCTTTCGGCTCCTGCAGTTTTTTCAGACGATGACGGAGGGTGTTCCTGCTGACCCCGAGCAGTCTGGCAGCCTGGACCTGATTGTCACCGCATCTGCGCAATGCTGCGTCAAGGAGGACGTTTTCCACCATGTCGATGATGTCGGTGTGGACATCCGGCACACCCAGTCGGAGCAGGTCGGGAACGATCAGTTCCAGTTCGTTCCGCAGCCGTTCCAGGAGATGATCCCTCCCGGGTATTTGGAGAGTTTCGTCCTCGGTTACCGGGATCGGCAGATCTCTCCCATCTATGACGGTTCCTGCTGAGAGCAGCACCGCCCGGCGCAGCCAGTTTTCCAGTTCGCGGACGTTGCCCGGCCACGAATAGGCACTGAGCGTTTGCATCGTGCCCTCTTTGAGAAAACAGCGCTCCCGTCCATATTCGCGGCAAAAGCGTTCCAGAAAATAATCGACCAGAGCCGGGAGGTCTTCCGTCCGTTCCCGCAACGGAGGAATATGCAGAGAAATGACCTTGAGCCGCCAGTACAGGTCTTCCCGGAACCTGCCCTCCTCCACCTCTTTCCTGATATCCTTGTTGGTGGCGGCAATGATACGGACATCCACCGGAATGATCCGGTTGCCGCCGACCCGCTCGATCTCGTTTTCCTGAATCGCCCGCAATAACTTGGCCTGCAGAGGCATCGACAACTCGGTGATCTCGTCGAGAAACAGGGTTCCCTGGTCACACCGTTCGATCTTGCCTATCACGGTGCGCTCCGCCCCGGTAAAAGCCCCCCTTTCGTGTCCGAAGAGTTCGCTCTCGAAAAGCGTCTCCGGAATGGCGGCACAGTTGATGGCGATGAACGGCTTATCCGTTCGTCTGCTATGATGATAAATGGCCCTGGCCGCCAGTTCCTTTCCCGTACCGCTTTCCCCGGTAATGAAAACAGCCACGTTATTTTCCGCGACCTGGCCGATAAGCTTGTAAATTTCTTGCATCTTTCGGCTATTGCCAATGATCTGCGAGGTGCGCTGGGATGATGCGAACGAAGAATGATTCGGGTCGGCAGACGGAAAACGGACCACATCCTTCATCTGGCGATTGACGGCGAGGGCTTCTCCGACAATTCGAGTGAGATCGTTCTGATCGAAGGGCTTTACCAGGTAGTCGTATGCGCCGCGTTTCATGGCTTCTATGGCCAGATCCATCGTGCCGTAGGCGGTCATCAGGATAACCGGGGTCTTGCTGTCGATCTTTTTCATTTCGACGAGGGCATCCAGTCCGTTGATATCCGGCATCTTATAATCGAGCATGACCAGGTCGAATGTCTCCTTGGAGAGAACATCGAGTGCGACCCTGGCGTTCTGACAGGCGGTGACGGCAAAACCTTTCCGGATGAAAAAGCGGCTCAAAAAATGAAGCAGGCCCTCATCGTCATCGATCACTACTATCTTTTCCATACCTTTCGCTCGAAGTGGGATCTGCCGCCAACGGCAGAAAAATGGAGAAAACGGTCCCCTGGCCGACGTTGCTGGTTACCCGGACCACTCCGCCGTGGTTGCGAATCGTGGTGAGCACCAGTGGCAGGCCCAGGCCGGTTCCGGTCGTCTTGGTGGTAAAAAAAGGTTCGAAGATCTTGTTCAGGTGGTCGGCCTGGATACCATGGCCGGTATCGGCGATGTCAATCCGGACGCAGGAAATCTCCCGGCCGTCGATGACGCAAGCATCCTGCTTCGCCGATACGGACAGGGTACCATGGACGGGCAGGGCATCCAGGGCATTGACAAGCACATTGATCAACGCTTCGGCCAGCAGCTTTCGGTCTCCGACCAGAATGGGGAGCCGGTCGTCGACTGAAACCGATAAAAGGCACTCCTGCCGATTGATCTGGGGTCGTACCATGGTCAAGAGATTGACCAGGAAATCCTGCATATCGATTTCGGCAAAGACCAGGTCCTGCGGTTTGGCAAAATCGAGAAAGCGATTGATCGTGCCCTCGATACGACAGATCTGGTTCATGGCGATCGCGAAATCTTCCTCGAACTCGGCAGATATGCTGACTTCCTCTTGAACGGATTCCAGAAAGAGCTTGATGGACGTCAACGGGGTCCTGATCTCATGGGCAACAGCCGCACCCATCCGGCCCATGGCCGCAAATTTTTCCGACCTTTCGGCCATCAACCGGGTTTTCTGAAGCATCATGTCGGTCTCTTTCAGCTCCGCTTCCTGCTGCCCGACCTTCTCTTCCAACTGCTGATGCCGCTCTCGCAGGCGTGTGGCCATGTCGGCAACAGAAGCCAAGAGGGTGCCGATTTCGTCATGACGCTCGCTTTCCTCGAGTGAGTCGTCAAATTTGCCGTCGGCGGCCCGCGCCGCATAGAGGCTCAATTTTCTAATGGGGGCGACGATATGGGAACTGATCATCCAAGTCAGCAAAAAGGCGCTCACGATACACAGAAAGACGGCAAGCCAGAGCAGTCCCTTGAGCCTGTCAGCGGCGGCAAAGGCCTCGTCCCTGTCCTGCTCGACCACGATATACCAGCTCGTCTCGCCGACCTGGAGCGAAGTGCCCAGCACTTCGATCCCGCGATAATCAAGATAGGCGCCGGCCCGGTCGATTTTTTCAAAGATGTTGCGAAAGCTCTCGGACTGGGAGATGTTTTCCGTCAGAATCCGGTGGGGCTCCTTGTGAGCAAGGAATCGGCCTTCCCGGTCGACGAGATAGCACTCCCCGGTGGCGCCGAGAGATACCTTGAGGATGGACTCAATGATTTTATCGGTACCCACCCGTCCGTAAACCATGCCGGCAGAAATGTCGCCGGCCGAGGCTGGGACAGGCGCGCCGATGAAAAAATACGATTCTTTCTCATCGCCTGCGGAGGTGATGTCGGAAACATACAAGTTCTCGCGGACCTGGTACCTGGAATCCCACATCCGCGCCATGTCGGCCGGATCTGCGGGACTGGCGGCAATGATTTGTCCTGTCCCGGAAACCACCACCAGCTCTCTGTAGACATCGTACTTTTGCCTGACCAGATCCAGATATGGGTTAATCCGAAGGGAGTCCATGGTGCCCACCAGGGAGGTTTCAGCCACCATCGACATGTCGGCCCTCCGCTCCAGAAGCCAGGCTGTCAGGAGGGAGACCTTGTCTTCCGCCACATTCTCCAACTGGCGCACGACCATCTTGACGAGTAGCTGCTCGGAATAGACATGGGAAACATAGCCGATGATCAACAGGGGCACGAGGGTGAGGGCGAGAAAGAGCAGAGACACCTTGGCTCGAAGCGAGCTCTTCCACCTTTTTCCCCAGGTATTCCCTTTACGGCTCCTTTCTTCCATACCTGCTTTTCCGGCTGGCAAGCGAAAGCCAGGATGTTCCTGCTCGACAATGCGCGGATCCATATTTCTATCGTGCGGCTGGATATCCATCCACCTGCCTTGTTCTTCAAACGAAATGGGAAGAGAGAGCAGAACTACCGGTCATCTCCCACCAGACAATGGTTTATAACCTTATTCCTGTAACATTGAAAGAAAACCTGTGTGGGATGTCCATTCGCCGGCACTCGTCTTTTTCGACCTGCTTGGCCGGCCTGCTGTATGAGCCACTTCTCCTTCCAACCAATTGTTGCATTCACGGCATATCCTGATACGATATATTCTTGGCCGTTCATTCACAGCGTTCCCGCGGGTTGCTTTGTAAGACAACCACGCCAATCCACTTCATGGAGGTATGGAGCAAGCAATGACCACTCCCGCCAACTTGCCAGACATTCTGAAAGAACTCTGCCATGGCCAGCCGCTCGCCGTGCTCGCCACTGCTGCCGGATCCGTGCCTTATGCCACTTTGGTAGCCGTTGCCTTAGCCCATGACTTGCATCACCTCGTATTCGCCACCTCCCGCGCCACCAGGAAATGGCGGAATCTCTCATCCAATCCGCAGGTATCCTTGCTCATGGACAACCGAAGCAACCAGGTGACAGATTTCAACAAGGCCGCCGCGGCAACAATCCTCGGTACGGCCAGGGAAATGATCGGGATGGACCGTGAAGAGGGGGAGAATCTCTATGTGGCCAGGCATCCGCACCTGAAAGATTTTCTGGCTGAGCCTGGTTGCGCGTTGTTCCAGGTGACGATTGCACGGATTTACCTGGTGACCCATTTCCAGGACGTCAGGCAATTTGATTTTTCATGAAGAGCCGCTACTCGTTGAACCGACGCAAAAAAAGCCCCCGATCCGGAGATTCGGGGGCTTGAGGCTCTTTTCCTTGTGAGGATGGGGGGCGCTTTACCAGCGGTCCGTACCGATAAAATCGTTGGTGTTGATACAACTTTCCCTCTCGCTGTCGCTCAGCGAGTCATAGTCTTTCTTCTCATCGCCATTACCGCCGATGGTGCATACATATTCGTGACCTTCCTTATCATTGACCCATACCAGGGAACCAAAATCACCTTTCATACCGCACCTCGCTATGAGTTTATGGGGCGGGCTGCGCCCGCAACCAAGGGATGTCATCCCCTCCAACAGTAGAGGGGATGAGTACCTCTGCGAAATTATTTTTTAAAGGAAGAAAATTCCCAGAGGTGCCAACATTGCTGTAATCGAGGGACCAGTTTCTTCCTCCCTGCTCCCTATGCCTACACTATAGGTCTGGATTGAGCAGCTTCAACAGGAGACAAATGAGTGTAAAATGGCAGCAATAACTACCAAAAGATTCAGTCCAGCGAAAGGAGGTAGGAACGCAGGTTAGTGGAGTCGTTGGTAAGGCCAAGTTTGCGGCGCAGGCTCTTGCGATGGAAATCGACGCCGCTCACCGACAGGTTGAGTACCTCGGCGATTTCCTTGCTCGAGCGACCGCTGCGCACCATCCCGGCCACTTCAATCTCCTGCGGGGTGAGGATGACCTTGAGGTTGCCGAGGGAATGGAGAAAAGATGCCGTTATCTCGCGAAGATTGGTGTAGATGATCTCCGCCAGGGTCCGCTGCGCCGCCGACAGCTTGCTCTGCTGCAACCGCTCGACATAAGGCAGCACAAGGCGATCGACGTTGGCGTAGATGGTCTGTTCGATGCGGTTTTTGTCCTCGCCCCTTTGCCGCAGCAGCACCTTGAGGGCAATATTGGTCTCCTCGAGCCGCTCGGCCTGGCTGCGGATTTCCTCCTCCTTGCGCACCAGTTCTTCCTGGACCAGCATGATCGGTGTGATGTTCTCATGGGTGACGATCACCCGGTGGACCTGCCTGTCCCTGTAGGGTACCACCCGCACGGCATACCATCGTTTTTCATCGGGGGAGTGGCAGGGATACTGGTGGAGGAATTCGTCCAGGGTGCCTTGCATCACCTGCCTGATACCGAGGGCCACCCGACCGGCATCGTCGTCCGGGTCCAGGCTGGCCGCCTGGCAGATCGTGAAATAGTTGAGGCCGACGCAGTCATAGCCATCCTTCATGCCATTCATCCTGGCGTACTTTTGCCAGGCATCGTTGGTCTCGAGGATCACCCCCTGCTCGTCGAGAATCGCCACATGGGCCGACAGGGAATCCACCACCACTCTGTACAGGTCTTCACGCGGCATCTCTTTCTCCCCATGCATTGCAAGTCATTCCTCCTGATTTTTTATGGTATGTCGCCCCCCGTGTCAAGAGTGAGTTGGGTCAGGCCTTCTGTGCTCCATGCGCCCTGCCAGGGACATGACCAGCGGCCACAGGACTGCCCAGACCACCGCCAGCACGAGCAGCGAGTATTCCAGCGACAGGGGAAAGGACGCCGCGCCCAGCCGGGTGCCGCCCCAGTAGGCCAGGGGCCCGCCCAGCGCACCGAAGAGGATGTTGGCAAGAAAGCGGGAGCGCATCCACCACAGGCTATGGTGCGGCAGGGTGGCAAGGCCAATCCAGATCGTCGCCAGCCAGATCGGGATCGGCCAGCCCCAGCCGCTGAGGGCAAGAACTTCGGCCGCCCGCAGGCTGCCGTCGATGATGCCCCCTCCGATGCCGAGAATCACCATCATCCTCGCGTCAGAGTCCCTCTTGTCGGAGAAAAGGAAATGCAGGGCCAGGAGGGGCAGGCTGAGCAGGGCCCCGAGGTTGCCGAGCAGCACGCAGAGAAACCAGATCGCCTGATAGATGACAATGTTCAGCAGCAGGCTCATGGCGTGTGCCTGGCCCCCGGACGTTCGGCAACAATCTGGACGACGCTGATCGACCTCTCGAGAAAGCCGCCCTCGCAGTAGGAGAAATAATAGTTCCAGAGACGCCGGAATCTCTCGTCATACCCTCGAGCCTTGAGATCGGCGAAAGCGTCGTTGAAGCGTCTCTTCCACTCGGCGATCGTTTTTGCATAGTCGAGGCCGAAATCCTCGATATGGCGGATCACCATGTCGGTTTCCCTGGCGAACAGTTCGGCCATCCGGGTGTTGGAAGGCAGGCATCCGCCGGGAAAAATGTGCTTCTGGATGAAATCGACGTTGCGGACGTACGACCGATACTGCTGATCCCTGATGGTGATGGCCTGGAGCAGCATTTTGCCGTTTTCTTTCAGCAATGATCCGCACTTGGCAAAAAAAACGGGCAGGAAGGCATGCCCAACCGCCTCGATCATCTCGATCGACACCAGCTTGTCGAAACTGCCCTGGAGGTCGCGATAATCGGTCTGCAGCAGGGTAATCCTGTCGCCGAGCCCCGCCGCCTCTATCCGCCGCTTTGCCTCCCGGTACTGGGCGTCCGAGATGGTGGTGGTCGTGACCCGACAGCCATAGCGGCCGGCGGCGTAGACGGCGAACCCGCCCCAGCCGCCGCCGATCTCGAGAACGTGGTCGGTCGGCTGCAGATCGAGCTTTCGGCAAATGACCGCAAGCTTATGCAGAGACGCCTCTTCGAGACTTGCCGCGGGATGAGGGAAGACCGCCGAGGAATACATCATGGTCGGGTCGAGGAAGGTGGCGTACATCTCGTTGCCGAGGTCGTAATGAGACAGGATGTTCTTTCTCGACCCGCTTCTGCTGTTGCGCCTGAGCAGATGGCCGAGTCTCTGCCACGGTCTCTGCAGCAGGGCGAGGCCCTTCTCCATGTGTTCCACTACCGCCATATTGGCGGCCAGAATCCGGATCAGTGCGGTCAGGTCATCGGTGTCCCAGAGTTTCTCGATATAGGCTTCGCCGGCGCCGATGGAGCCGCCGGCGAGGATCCTGCGGTAAGCCTCGGGCGCGTGGATACGGATCCGCGCCTGCAGCGGGCTCTGGTCATCGCCGAAAGAGTGGCTCTGGTCGTCCTCCTCGACAGTCAGACGTCCGTGGCCGATCCTGCCCAGCAGAGTCAAGACGGCTTTTCTCGCCAGTCGATCGACAAGGGAAACCCGACGGCCGGCAAGAGTACAGGGTTGGGTAGTGGTGGTCGCGCTGTTCATATCGTCTCCTTGACGTAGGGAACATAGGGTATGCCCTTGAGGTAGAGTTTCATGGCCTGCCAGTAGATGCCCGCCACGATGAAGGCGGTCATCGCCGGTTTTTTCAGCAGTTGCTTTCCGATCTCGCGGGCAGTCAGTGGGCGGCGGCAGAGCTCCAGTTCCGCCGTGAATATATGACCGCGCCGGTCGTGGACCTCGAGTCCGACGCCAACCGACTCACCCGGCATGGTGAGCCGCCATCGGTACTGCTGATCGAGGGGATTGAAGGGTGAGACATGAAAGGCCTTGGCATGGCTGTGGGAAAAACCGTCGCCCTCCCCGCCAGCCACCAGACAGGCATACTGGTGCCGCTCATTCCATGGGATGTTCGACACCTCGGCGAGAAAATGACTGCAGCGATTCTCACGGTCAAAGCCGTAATAGAAGTTCACCGGGCTGAAGTAGAGGCCGAGGGTCCGCAGGTTGAGCAGTCCGCAGACCCTGCCCGCCACCTCCACCCCGGTCAGTGCGGACATGCGCTCGCGGATGGCGGTGGCCAGGGGTATGGTCGGATCGCCATAGTAGTCGGCACGGGAAAACCGGCTGAATGCCGCCCCTGCCGTGGAAAACCAGGGAAGGAGGGCCGGCAGGCCGTCGATCTCATCCAGATCGAGATACCACATGAAAAAGGAGTAGGCGAAACCATGCTCCCTGGGGATGAACCGCCGATGCCCGATCCTGCCCACGTAAAGTGCCGAGTTCATGGCCTTGCCTCCAATGCCTCGACAACCCGCAGGGCGCTGATGACGCCGTCTTCGTGGAAGCCGTTGTACCAGTAGGCGCCGCAGAAATGGACGCCCAATGTGCCGGAAATAGCCGACCACCGCTGCTGGGCTGCCGTTGCAGCCAGGCTGTACACCGGGTGGCTGTAGTTGAACCTGGCTAACACATGTTTCTCTTCGATCTCCTGGTTGAGGGTGACCAGATACGTGTGTCGCTTCTCGAGGCGCTGGAGGATGTTCATGTTGTAGGTGAGGACGGTGTGTCTCCTGGCGCTGTCGACCAGCCGGTAATTCCAGCTGGCCCAGGCTCGCCGGCTTCGCGGCAGATGGGAGACGTCGGTGTGGAGCACCACCTCGTTGTCGGCGAAACGAAAGGCCCCGAGCACCTCCTTCTCCTCCGGGGTCGGCTCGGCCAGCAGGCGGAGGGCCTGGTCGCCATGGCAGGCCATGACCACCTCGTCGAACATCTCCTGGCCGCCGGCGGTCTGAACAAGCAGGCCCTCGCCCAGCCGCCGCACGCCCGTCACCGGGGTATTGAGACGGATTCGGTCGGCAAAGCCGCTGGTGAGCGGTGCGATGTAGCTGCTGGAGCCCCCGGTTATGGTGCGCCACCGGGGGCGATCGGTCAGGTCGAGCAGGCCGTGGTTGTCGAAGAAACGGACGAAAAGGGCGAGGGGAAAATCATGGCAATCGTCCAGCCCCATCGACCAGATCGCCGAGACCATGGGCAGGAGGTAGTTCTCGCGAAACATCGCACTGTAGCGCGAACCGCTCAGGAACTCGCCCAGGGTGCGATGGCCGCCTTCTGCCGCCGCCCGCCTCACCTCCTTGTTGAAGGCGGCTATCTCATAGAGCATCCCGAGAAATCGGGGATTCACCATATTCCTTCTCTGGGCGAACAGCCCGTCGATAGTGCCGCCATTGTACTCGAGTCCGAGCAGTTCGTTGCGCACGGAAAAGCTCATCTCGGTAGCCTGGCCGGCAACGCCGATTTCCGTCATCAGGCGAATGAAGTTGGGATAGGTGCGATCATTGAAGACGATAAAGCCGGTGTCGATGCGCGAACGCTCACCTTCTTTTTCCACTTCCACGGTGTGGGTGTGACCGCCGATGTAAGGGGCCGCCTCGAACAATGTCAGCTGGTGTCTGCGGCTGAGGTAATACCCGCAGGTCATACCGGCGATGCCCGTGCCTATGATGGCGATTCTCTTGGGTCTCATGGCTTCACCATAAATTGCGCCAGGCGGCTCCACAGGTTACGGGGCAACCAGGCGAGGAGCTTGAGCGGCACGGTGAATCTGCGGGGGAAATGAATCTCGGCGCGGCGCCCGGCTATACCGTGCCGGATGGCCAGGCTTGCCTCCTCGACCGTTACCAGAAAGGGCATCGGGAAGTCGTTGCGATCGGTCAGCGGGGTCTTGACGAAGCCGGGCGACACCAGGCTGACGTCTATGCCGTCTCTCTGCAGGTCGACGCGCAGGGTATCGATCAGGTAGGCAACCGCCGCCTTGGATGCGCCATAGGCCTCGGCCCTCGGCAGAGGTATATATGCGGCCGAAGAGCCGATACCCACCAGATGCGGTTTGACGCCCTTGCGCAGCAGGGGCAGTACCCCTTCGATGCTCACGGCCATCGTTTCGACATTGGCATGCATGACCCTGCTGACCACCCTGCTGTCGAAGTCGGGCAAGTCGACATACTCGCAGGTTCCGGCGTTCAGAATAGCCAGGTCCAGCGAAGCCAGGCCGGCAAACCAGGCCAGGCTCGTCTCACGGTCGGTCAGATCCACCTTCGCGGCATGCAGTCCCAGACCCGCCAGTTCGCTCAACGGCCCTTCATTGCGCCCGACGGCCCACACTTCATTTCCCAGCCTGTGGTAGTCTATGGCCAGCTGCCTGCCGATTCCCGATGTCGCCCCCGTTACCAGTATCTTCATCGCCCCAATCTCCTTTTCAAAGCGGTGACAACGGTGCCAAGGACCGGCAGCTGTTCGTAAAGCAGGGCCCCAAGGTCGAAATAGTCCCGGTGAAAGCACACCTTGCCGGCGGGATCGAACCGCAGATAGCTGGCGCCTTCGACGCTGATCGGTCGGCCGCCCTTGAGGCGGCTGTGCGAGAAAGCCATCCGCCACTGGACATACCCTTCGTCTCCCAGACGCTTCTCGCGCTGGAACTCGAATTCGATCGCGGTGACGTTGGCATACAGAAGGGCGAAGTACTCCCTCAGCCGGTCAAGGCCGACGATCTCGCGAGCCGGATCGATAAAGCGGATATGATCGCTGTATATGGTGTCGAGGAGCTCGAGATTCCCGGCATTCAGCCGCTGGTAGGTGGTAAGGAAATTTTTCATGGTGTCTCTCAACGCTTGCCCAGGAGGTCATTTCTCAGGCGATGATCCAGCGGCTTCTCCGGCCCAAGCCAGATGCCGAAGTACAACGCGGCGAATTCCGCCGAAGGCACCGCCACCTGTTCCACGCCATTCAGCGACAGTCTTGTCGTCTGGTCGGAGGCCGAATAGCACATGACATATACATCACCGGCATTGACATCGGTGTATGCCCGGTGCAGCCGTTCGATGTCGTTTTTCAGCCGGGAGAGGGTTGCCGCACCGTGTTGCCTCACGAGCACGGTGTTGGCGGCCGACACGAAATCCTCGGCCTTGACGGCAACTTCGTACTGCAGCTTCAGGCAGCGAGAGGTCGATGCACCGAGGACCGCCTCCTCCTCGATTTCCGCACCGGTAAAAAGGGTCGCCCGATAAATGGTTATAAAGCCAAGATACCTGGCAACTCCGTTCCCTTGGGGAACCAGGTCGCCCCCCATCGCCCATGCTGTCGGCGGTGCAGATAAAAGCGACAATATCAGCAGGGTCGCTGTTCTGAACATGGCATCACTCCTTGATATCCTTGTTGAAAACAATGGTGACATCACCCAGGTGGAAGCCGAATTTGCTGAGTTTCGTGCGGTTGATCAGCACCTGGTCGGGTTGCAGGAACATCCAGTCGTCAAGATCGATCTTCCACTTGCGGCCATCGACCTCAAGGAGCAGCACATATTTCCAGTTCAATGCATTGCCTGCCGCCCGACCAAAGGCTGTTCCCACCACATCGCCGGTTTTGCCCTCATAGGTATTCGGTGACGGGGATCCGATGATCCAGGTTCGGCTTGACTGCTCCCCGTCCTGCCACTCAAATTGCTCAAACAGGGTCATTTGCCCGGTGCTGTCGATTGCGCCGTCGATGGTCACCACAAATTGTCGGGTCAGTCGACCTGCTCTGTCCTGAACAATGCCCCACCCCCTGGTTGCGCCTTGAAAATAGGAAAAGAAGTCAAGTTGGGGCTTGTTGCCCGCATATCGGCTAACGTCTTTAGTCGAGCACCCGGTCGTGGCAGCAAGCAGTATGGCAAGCAGCAGTAATCCTTTCATGTCATCTCCTCGTGATCTTCATGTGACTTCTACATTAAGAAGACTCCGGAGATGATCAATAATAGATAAATGGCAGTATTATGGTAGTTTATACTGACATTCAAGAAAATGACGAAGAAGAGCCTCATTGATTCCCGGGGATTGATGAGCAACCTCTCCGTCGATGTGGTTTCCAAAGCCACGGGACTGATAGGGTAAGTCTCTATAACGCCAGCGAGACCAGGGAAGCACTGTTCCTTGAGGTGGTATAGCAATAGCCGGCCTAAAATTTGCGGGTGCCTGTCAGATGGAATTTGTTTATATTTCTGGTCTTCTTACAAAGATATCTTTCTGCAAGAGCGGAGCTGAAATGAGCAAACACCAAATGAATTTCGAAGAAAGCGCACAGTTGCTGCTGCGCTACAACGTCAAGGCAGAAGGTCGCCAGGTATACACTCTCTCCGAGGCGGAAAAGGCAGCGGACGAGCTCGGATACCCCGTAGTGGTAAAGCCCGTCTCGAAGAATATCGTCCATAAATCCGACGCAGGCGCGGTTTTTCTGGACATACAGGACAAAATCGAGCTCAAAGCCGCCTGTGCGGCCATCGAAGAAATAATCGACGGTTTTTCCCGGGAAGAAAAGGAAGGGCTTCTCGTTCAGCACATGGCCGAAAAGGGTCTTGAGCTGCTGATCGGCTCCAGACAGGATCCCGGTTTCGGCCCGGTCACCATGATAGGTATCGGCGGGATTTTCGTTGAACTCTACAAGGATGCCGCCATGGCGATCGGTGTACTCAGCAGGGAGGATGTGGAACGCATGCTGACCAACACCAAGGCAGGCAAAATCCTCGATGGGTTCCGGGGGCAACGGTATGACCGGGAGGAAATCATCGATCTGGCCGTCAACATCTCCCGGCTCATGGCGGAAAATCCTGAAATCTGCGAGCTCGACCTGAACCCGGTCATTGTCTACCAGAAAGGCTGTGCCGTCGTGGATGCGCGACTTATCCGCGACGAGTCCACCGCCAGGCCCATGGCGGAGGATATCGAACCTTGGAAAATGGCCAGCCTGCGCGCCATCTTCCGGGCCAGGTCGGTTGCGGTCATCGGCGCCTCCCGTCCGGGCACCCAAGGCGGCGTCATCCTCAAAAACTGCATGAAGATCGAAAGGCTTTATCCGGTACATCCCAAACTTGCCAAGATCCACGGCCTACCGTGCCACCCTACCCTGCAGGGTCTGCCAAAAGTTCCCGAAGTTGGCGTTTTCGCGGTCAATTCTGAAAGGACAGTGGCGATTTTCGAAGAATTCTGCAGGATGGGTGGCAAGGGCGCCATCATTTTCAGCGACGGTTTTGCCGAAATGGGCCGAAAGGACCTTGAGGCGCAGCTCGTTGCGATAAGCGAAAAATACCGGGTTGCCTTCATCGGCCCCAACTGCATGGGCGTCATCGATAACTTCACCGGCCTCAACACGAATTACATTCCCGAACAGCGTTCCGTCCCCGCGGCCCAACCCAATTGTCTGGGGGTTATCTCCCAGAGCGGCGGCATCGGCCTCGAACTTTTGGAAATGCTCAGCGCCGACCGTCAGAATCTGGGTAAATGGGTCTCCATCGGCAACGCAGCCAGCGTCGGGGTACCCGAAATCCTCGCCCACATGGGAGCGGATCCGAAAATTAAGATAATCGCCATTTATCTGGAAGGCGTCGCCGATGGACAGAAGCTCATGAAGATCGGCAGGGAAGTTGCGCAAAAAAAACCGGTGCTGATCATCAAGGGGGGAATCGGCGGCGGAGCCGAAGCGGCGCTCTCCCATACCGCATCGCTCGCCGGAAGCCATGAGGCATTCAAAGCCTGTTGTCAGCAGGCGGGTTTTTATCTGGTCGAGGAACTCACCGAAGACCCGAAGATCATGGTAAACGTCCTGTCTATCCTGACAAGCCAGCCAAAAACGACAGGCAGCAGGATCGCGGTAATAAGCGTGGGTGGAGGGGCCGGCATCCTGCTCGCCGATCAGGTCACGGAAGAAGGCATGACCCTTGCCGAATTCGCCCCCGAAACGAGGCAGCGCATGAGGGCGCTGATAGAAAAGAACCTCAAGATCGAGCAACAGAACCGCGCCGAAACCATCTTGAAAAATGTCGGCAACAATCCCATCGATCTCTTTGGCAACTGCGATGACGAAAGGCTGTTGGAATCCATCCGGATCATCGACAGGGATCCCAATACCGATGTGATCGTGGCTGCCATCTATCTACAGGTGCCACTGCTCTCGGAATACCTCCCCGAGCGCCTGGTGGAATTGAAGGCGGAGCTGACCAAGCCCCTCATCATCTCCCCCCGGGGTTTTTCGCCCTACGTGGACCGATGCAGAACCTATATGGCGGAGAAGAAGCTTCATACCTATACCGTCCCCATGATGAAACCATTGAGCATCGCCATCAGCATCTGGAAAAGATACGGCCAGTCGTTTCTCGAGTGATCCCTCCACGGCAGCCGCGCGCCCCCTGGCCCGCGCATTGCGAATGTTTCTTCTGCCCGGCTGTCCTCGACAAAATAACTGTAACTCATCATCCTTCGAGGTACAGCTGGGCATAAGGGCGGCAGTCGGTCCCGCATTCCCATCGAGTATCCGGCCTACCCCTTTCCTGACTTACCCCTTGATTTCACCGAGTATCTGTGTCATATCTACAAACAGCAGCTTAGGTAGAAATCAAAACAGCCACCCTGTAGAACCCCCAAAGCCGGACAATTTTGAACAAAAGAATGGAAAGTAACCTTCATCGATGGACCTGGCTGCCGGTACCGGTACTGCTGCTGGTCATCGTCCTGTTGCGCCTGATCAAGTTCCAGTTCGTGTATGATTCGCAGTCGCTGCTTCTCGTGCTCAATTTCCTATTCTTGACTTTGCCCTTCGGCCTTGTTTCCGTCCTCATGGCACGAAATTATATAGCGCGGCCCAACCTGGGGATGCTGGCCTTCGGCTGCGGCTCGCTGCTCTGGTGTGGGGCCAGTATCTTCAGTCCACTGGCCATGAATCACGGCGCGAATGTATTCATCACCATATACAATATCCTCGTGGGTGTTTCGGCGTTCTGCCATCTGGCGGGGGCGACGCTGACCCAGATGACTCAGCGAAACATTTCTCGGCCAATGTTGGTGTTGACAGCCGCTTATGCCATTGCCGCAGGGATAGTCTGGCTAGTGGTCCATGCGACTCTGCAAGGCTGGATGCCGGTATTTTTCATACCCGGCCAAGGGGGAACGCCGGTTCGGCTGGCGGTTCTTTCGGCCACGGTAGCTATGCTTATCGGCGCGGCGGGTTTTTTGTGGTTTATCCACCGACGGGTACTGACGCCGTTCGTGTGCTGGTATTGCCTGGGATTCCTCCTGTTGGGAATCGGCCTTTTTGGGGTAATGCTGCAGTCCATGAACGGCTCTCTGCTAAACTGGACGTCACGGGTTACGCAGATGCTTGGCGGTGTCTATATAATATTCGCCGCGTTTGGTTCGCTACGTAATTCGGACGGCCGGATCTCCCTCGAGGCGGAGATGTGGGATTATCAGCTATTGAGCGTGTTGACGCCGCAATGGTTCGCAGGGCTGCCGGCCGCCTGGCAGTACGCGCTGGCGGTGGCTATGGCTATGACGACGACGGCATTGCGTTGGGCGGTCATGCCGTGGCTGGGAACGATAACTCCATACAGCCTCTGGTTCTTTGGGTCGGTGGTGACCACTGCTCTCGTCGGACTCAAGCCGGGCCTGCTGTTCATGATTCTAGGCATTATCGGCGTCGAGGTGTTCGTGTTGCAGGATTTGCCGCTAATGGTGGCGGCAACTATGGTGCGGATCACTTTTGCTCTGTCCCTGGGGAGCATGATCGCCTTCCTGATACACACCGCCCGGAAGGCCTTTTTTCAGGCACGGGAAACCGCTGAGCGGCTGGCGACATTTACGGCGGCGACATTCGAGGGGATTATCGAGGGCAAGGAAGGCAAGATCCTCGACTGCAACGAGCAACTTGGCCAGCTGCTCGGCTACCGGGTTGAGGAATTGAAGGGGATGCACATTGCGGAACTGGTCGCACCGGAGGATCGGGACGGAATTCTCTCGATTATTCAAAATGGAAATGAATCCATAATCGAGAACGAGATGCTGCGCAAGGACGGGACGCGGGTCACGGTGGAGGCTCACGGGTGGCCGGTTGGGCACAGCGGCATACGGCATACCGCCATCCGCGACATCACCGACCGCAGGCGACGTGAGGAGGAACTGCGGCGGAGCGAAGCTCGTTACCGGCTACTGCATGAGAGCCTTCGCGACGGTTTTGTTCAGGTGAATATGGATGGGAGCATCGTCGAATGCAACGAGGCCTACTGTCGGATGCTTGGATCTTCATTCGAGGAACTGCGCCTCCTGACCTACACTCAGATCACGCCCGAACGCTGGCACGATATGGAAGCGGCCATTGTCCGCGACCAGGTTTTGACCCGAGGCTACTCAGAAATATACGAAAAGCAATATCGCCGGAAGGATGAAACGATCTTTCCCGTGGAACTGCGCACCATTCTCCTTCTTGATGAGGACGGCCGGCCGGCCGGGATGTGGGCGATCGTGCGCGATATCACCGATCGCAAACTGTACGAGGAGGAACTGATGATGCTTAACGATGAGCTGGAACGTCGGGTCGAACAACGGACCTACGAACTGCAAGTCGTCCAGCAGCAGTATCTGCATGCCGAGAAACTCTCGGCGATCGGCAAACTGTCCGCCTCCATCGCCCATGAATTCAACAGCCCTCTGCAGAGTGTGATGACGGTGCTGAAAGGCCTGAAGAAAACGGCGGGGCTGGAAGGCGTGGACCTGAAGATGCTGGAGCTGGCGATCGGCGAGAGCGAGCGGATGAAGAATCTGATCGGCAGCCTGAGGGACTTCAACCGGCCGTCCTCGGACCGGAAGACCTTCATCAATGTGCAGCAGTCGATCGAATCGGTCCTGATGCTGATCAAGAGTGACTTCAGCAAAAAGAAGATCAATGTCACTTGCGATTTTTCGCCGCATCTGCCGCAGATCCTCGCAGTCCCGGACCAGTTCAAGCAGGTCCTGATCAATCTGCTGACCAATGCCATGGACGCCTGCGCCGTGGCAGGAGGAGACATCATGATCAGCACCTATAAGGATAGCGATCGGGTGGCAGTGACAATTAAGGATACAGGCATCGGCATCCCCCCTGAGAACATGGAACACATCTTCCGGCCCTTTTTCAGCACCAAAGAGGAAGTCAAGGGGACAGGCCTTGGCCTGTCGGTTTCCTATGGAATCGTCAAAAAACACCAGGGAGAGCTCAGGGTGGAAAGCGAGCCCGGAGTGGGAACGACCTTCACAGTCCTGCTGCCGATCAACAGCAAGGAGCATATCCTGCCGGCATAAACGCCAAACCTGCAGGAAGTACTTCCTCGGGACGAATTGAGAGCGACAGGTAGTATCGGCCGGGGCAAACAAAGAAATCCTTGTACAGGCCTTGTACAAATCGCCTGAAACGAAAAAAGCGGTTACAGCTATTAAAGCTGTAACCGCTTGATTTCACGTTTGGTACACCAGACAGGATTCGAACCTGTGACCCCCTGATTCGTAGTCAGGTACTCTATCCAGCTGAGCTACTGGTGCTTGGAGAGTTGCTATATAACCTAGATCGAGAGCTAACTCAAGCCTGTTTTTTGGGATTTTCCTCTTTTTCCCCCTTGTGGAAGACGAGTTCGTTGTCCATCGGCTTCATGTCCCGCTCGGCGTAAATGGAGATCTCCACGTTGTACCTTTTTTCCATTTCATGGAGTTCGGATCTCTTGTTGTTCTGCAGATAGGTTGCGACGTCGATGGGGAAATGGCACTCTATCCGCCCCACGACCTTGCGGCTCGCACCGGTCTGAATGCGCCGCAGATAGTAGAGGGAGAGAGTTTCTACCGACCTGACCGTTCCCCGCCCCTTGCAGTGCTCGCACTGCCGGTAATTGCCGGCCTCGATCGGGGCGCCAAGCTTCTGCCGCGAGATCTGCATGAGGCCGAACTTCGAGATCCGGCTGAAATCGACCTTGGCTTTGTCTTTCTTCATCGCCTCCCGCACCTTCTTCTCCACGGCCTGGATATGCTTGCGATTCCGCATGTCGATGAAGTCGACGACGATCAGACCGCCCAGGTCCCGGAGACGAAGCTGCCGGGCCAGCTCAGCGGCCGCTTCCATATTTGCCTGGAAGATCGAGGCCTCGAAATTCTTGCCCCGGGAGGTGGAGCCGGAGTTCACATCTATGGCGACCAGCGCCTCGGTCGGACTGATGACAATCGAGCCACCCGAAGGCAGGTTGACCTGCGGCTGGTATATGGACTCGATCTGGTCCTCGATGCTGTACTGGTTGAAGATCGGTCTTGCCCCCTGATGCAGGCGAACCTTGACGTTCCGCTGGTTATCCGGCAGCAGGTCGACAAATTTCTTCACCTGCTCGAGGGCGGTCCGGTCGTCGACCAGGATCTCCTGGATGGAAGGGTCGAAATGCTCCCGGAGAAATCTCAGCACACTCTCCTGATCCTCGTAGACAAGGCCGACGCCATCCATCTCCTGGCCCTTGCGCTTGATATCGTCCCACAGGCTCATCAGGTACTTGACGTCCCTGGTCAGCACTTCCTCGTTGATATCGACGCTCGCGGTGCGAACGATCCAGCCGATGCCTTCCGGCATGTCGATGGAAGCCATCGCACCACGCAGCTGCGACCGCCGCTCCTCTCCGGAGATTTTCCTGGATATGCCCGAGGAATCGGAACCCGGCATCAGAACGACACACCTCCCGGGAATCGAGAGGTAGGTGGTCATGTTGGCCCCCTTCTTGCCGACCTCCTCCTTCACCACCTGGGCGAGCACCTCCTGTCCCCTCTCCATCACGTCGTTGATGGAGAGCCTTTTCCACTGGTGGGTTTCCACCAGATGGCGGGCCTCGCCGCTCAAATCCTGCTTGTAATATTCCGGATGGATCTCGCTGAAGGGCAGGAAGCCGTTCTTCTCGGTGCCGTAGTCGACGAAGGCCGCCTGAAGGCTGGGTTCGATCGCCACGATCTTGGCCTTGTAGATGTTATTCTTGGTCTGGGTCCGGGATATGGTCGAGACATGAATGGATTCCAGCCGGCCGTCTTCGAGCAGGGCCAGCCGGCACTCCTCAGGTTCCTCGGCGTTGATCAGCAGTTTGCAGACCTTTCTCACCTCCGGGTGCGGCTCTTCGATCTCGAAGTCCTCTTCCTCAATCTCTTCCGGCAGCTCATCCTCATGGAAGTAGTCGCCGAAATCCTCATCTTCCTCCACCCTTGCTGTCGGCCGTTTATTCGGAAGAGCTTCGGGCTCGACCGGTGCCGGCTCCCGGATCTCGTTGTCGGTCTGCGCGGCAGCCTCCTCCCCGGCAGCCTTCTTGCCGCCCCTCTTCCCGCGCCGTCCCCTGCCGCCCCGGCTCTTTCGCCTTTCGCGAAGGTTTTTCTCCTCCTCCGGGACCGGGGTCAGGTCGTCGACCGGTGATTCCGGATCTGCAGACTCCTGGAACGCCGCGGCCGCCGGTTCCTCAGGAGGCACAGTTGAGCGGGGTTCCGTCTCGATCTGGTCCCTTGGAGGCTTCACACCGATGACCTGGCCCGCGGCCGTTTCCGTCTCGTCGACTCGGTTCTCTGCCGACGGCTCGACAGCCTGATCGGCCAACGGCTTTGTTTCCTTCTTCCGCGATCCTTTGCGATTGCGGGGAGGTCTCTT
>OBJA01000676.1_pt1 | contig 27804 bp, 24 predicted proteins | sample 1519751 | NCBI WGS metagenome assembly OBJA01 (sample SAMEA3881238, study PRJEB22517) | soil metagenome | biome: lake sediment; feature: soda lake sediment; material: sediment, water from around vicinity | place: India | collected 2013-12-23 | depth 3 m
GGCGCGCGCAGGCGCAGGCACGGCCCAGAACGACGGCGGCGACGTGCAGGCGCGGTGCCGCGCAGCGATCGCCGATGTCAGCCGCCTCTGCACCGGAGAGAACGCCAGCTCTTCGCGCTGCGAAGAAGCCAAGTCGCGCTCCCGCGCGAACTGCATCTGAGACCTTCCGCGCCGCCCGGCGACGATGCCGGGCGGCGCGATCGCGCTACGGCGCGGCCACATCCCTTCGACGTACGGATCGCGAGCCGAGGCGGCACGCCCGCGCCCACGACCGCCGTAGCTATGACGCCGGGCCCTCGCCGGCGTCGGTTTCCCCACGCTCCTCGCAGTGGTGCCGCGGCAGCCTGACGCTGAACACGGTGCGCGCGGCGGCGCTCTCCACTGCGACCTGCCCGCCGTGCGCGCGGACGATCTGATCGACGATGTACAGCCCCAGGCCGCAAGAGCCGTTGCCCGCATGGACGAAGGGCGAGAACAGATTGGGCCGGATGCTCTCCGGGATCGCGCCGCCGTTCTCCACTTCGATGCGCACCGCGGCGTCCTCTGCGCCGTCGATGCGCAGCAGCACCGGCGAGGCCGGGTCGCCGTGCTGCATCGCGTTCCCCAGCAGGTTCGATACCAACTGCAGCAGGCGGTCGGGATCCCAGGTGCCGCCGGTATCGCCCGTGACTTCGAGCGCCAGCGGCATGCGCGCCTCCTCGAATTCGCCCATCCCGGCCTGACACAGCTCCGCCAGATCGGTCGGCTGCGGCCGGATGGGCAGGCCGCCGTGACGCGCCGTCGCGAAATCCAGCAACTGCTCGATCAGCCGCGTCATGCGCCCCGAAGACGAGCGGATGCGGGACGCGATGCCGCGCACCTTCTCGTCGTCGGGACAGGCGAGAGCCAGCACCTCGCCCGCCGCGGTGATCGCGCTGAGCGGCGCGCGCAGGTCATGCCCGAGCACGCCCAGCATCATCTCGGCGGTGTGCAGCAGCCTGCTGTGCTCCTCGACCTGCGCCGCGAGCTGGCGGCGCTGGTGGTAGAGCTCGATGAACACGTCGACCTTGCTCCTGAGCAGCCGCGGCTCGATGGGCTTGAAGAGGAAGTCGACCGCGCCCGCCTCGTAGCCGCGGAAGATGCGCGTCGACTCGGGCGCGGCGGCGGTCACGAATATGATGGGTACGCGGCGGCAGCGTTCCGAACCGCGCATCAGCTCGGCGAGCTCGAAGCCGTCGATCTCGGGCATGCGCACGTCGATCAGCGCGAGCGCGATCTCGTGCGCGAGCAGCAGCTCCAGCGCCTCGCGCGCGTCGAGCGCCTTGAGCAGGCGCACGCCGGGCCGCGTCAGCAGCGCGGCCAGCGCGTCGACGTTGCCGCGGTCGTCGTCGACGACCAGTATGAGCGTTTCCTCGCCTACGGGCTCGGCCGCAGGCGGCCCGGCCATGGCCGGGGGACAATCGTCAAGGACACCGGTGTCGCTTGCCGTTGCCATCAGACCCGCCGGTAGATGCGCTCCGGACGCGCGAGCTCGGTGAAACCCGAGGCGCACGCGGATCCGGGCAGACGCTCGTTGGGGCCCAGGCCGAGAAAGCCGCGCGGCACCAGCGCGTCGCGGAACAGGCCGATGGCGCGGCCCTGCAGGAGGGGATCGAAATAGATCAGCACGTTCCGGCACGACACCAGATGGACCTCGCTGAAGACCTGGTCCGTGGCGAGGCAATGATCGGAGAAGGTGACGCGCGCGCGCAGCCGCCGGTCGAAGACGATGCCGCCGTAGGCGGCCGTGTAGTAGTCCGCGAGCGTCGCGGTCCCGCCCGCGCGCTGGTAGTTGCGCGTGAAGCCCGGCACCCGGTCGAGCGCGTACACGCCCGCCTCCGCGGTGCGCAGCGCGGCCGGGTTGATGTCCGTGGCGTAGATCACCGCGCGGTCGAGCAGGCGCGCCTCGTGCAGCAGGATGGCGAAGGAATAGACCTCCTCGCCGGTGCTGCAACCCGCGATCCACACCTTGATCGAAGGATAGGTGGCCAGGACCGGCAGCACGTGGGAGCGCATGGCGAGGAAATAGGCCGGATCGCGGAAGCAGTCGCTGACCGGTATCGTCAGCAGCTTGAGCAGTTCCATGAAGGCGGCGCGGTCGCGCAGGATCTCGTGCTGCAGCGCGGAGACGCTCTCCGTGCCCATGCGCGAGAGCGCGCCGAGCACGCGCCGCCGGATCGAGGAGCGGGCATAGCGGCGGAAGTCGTAGGAATACCGGCGGTAGATCGCTTCGAGCAGGAGATCGACCTCCAGATCGAACGCATCGCCCTCCGGAAGCGCCGCCGGCAGCGTCATCGCGAGATCCAAACCCGGCACAGGGAGACCAGCTTATCGACGTCGAGCGGCTTGGCCAGGTAGTCGTTGGCGCCCGCGGCGATGCACTGCTCGTAGTCGTCGCGCATCGCCTTGGCGGTGAGGGCGACGATGGGCAGCGCCTTCAGCTCCGGGCGCTTGCGGATCTCGCGCATCGCGGTCAAACCGTCCATCTCGGGCATCATGATGTCCATCAGCACCAGGTCCGGACGCATGCCGTCGAGCTGGTCGAGCGCCTCGCGGCCGTTGCGCGCGATGATCACGCGCGCGCCGCGCGGCTCGAAGACGCTGGTCAGCGCGAAGACGTTGCGCACATCGTCTTCGACCACGAGTATCGTCCTGCCTTCGAAGAACACGTCGCGCTCGCGCGCGGCGCGCAGCAGGCGCTGCGACTCCGGCGGCAGGCGGGACTCCACCTGGTGCAGGAACAGCGTCACCTCGTCGAGCAGACGCTCGGGTGAGCCCGCCCCCTTGACGATCACCGAACGCGAATAGCGGCGCAAGCGCTCTTCGTCCGCGGCGGACAGCGGCAGCCCGGTGTAGACGATCACCGGCGGGAAGGAGTACTGCTCGCTCGCGCTCATCGTCTCCAGCACCTCGTAGCCGCTGGCGTCGGGCAGCGTCAGATCGAGCACCACGCAGTCGAAGCTCTGCGCGGCCAGCTGGTCGAGGGCCTCGCGCGCGGTGCCGGCGCCGTGGATGGTGACGCCGTCGGTCTGCAGCAGACGGCCGATGTCCTCGCGCAGCTGATGGTCGTCCTCCACCACCAGCACGCGGCGGATGCCCTGGTCGAGGCGGTCCTCCAGCTTGCGCAGCGCCTTCACCAGCTCCTCGCGCTGGACCGGCTTGAGCGCGTAGCCGACGGCGCCGAGCTCGAGCGCGGTATGCGTATAGTCGCTGACCGAGACCACGTGGACGGGGATGTGGCGCGTGTCAGGGTTGCGCTTCACGCGGTCGAGCAGCGTCAGGCCCGAACCGTCGGGCAGGCCGATGTCGAGCAGGATGGCGTTCGGCGCCAGATCGCGCGCCAGGGCCATGCCTTCGTCGTTGCTGGTGGCGATCACGCAATCGAAGTCGAGATCGTGGGCGAGATCGTACAGGATGCGGGCGAAGACCAGGTCGTCCTCCACCACCAGGATGAGCCGCCCCGGATGCCGGCGGTTGTCGCGGTCGTCCGGCACTGCGGCGGCCGCGGGCACGGGGCGGGCGGGAGATCTCTCCGCGGGCGCTGCGCCGGCGACGGCCTCCGGCGCGCTCGCCCTGCGCGCCGTGGCCGCGGCGCGGGTCTGCTCGACGTTCAGCTGCGTCTGGATGGTGAGCGTGAATACGCTCCCCGCGCCGGGCTCGCTGTCCACGCGGATATCGCCGCCGAGCAGGCGCGCCAGCTCGCGCGAGATCGAGAGCCCGAGCCCGGTGCCGCCATGGCGCCGGTGGATGCTGCCGTCGGCCTGGCGGAAGGCCTCGAAGATGATCTCGCGCTGTTCGGCGGGGATGCCCACGCCGGTGTCGCGGACCATGAAAGACACGGTATCCGGACCGGCCGGGACCACGCGCAGGCTGACCTCGCCGCGCTCGGTGAACTTCATCGCGTTGGAGAGCAGGTTGGTGAGGATCTGCTGCAGCCGCTGGCCATCGGTGTGCAGCGTGGCGGGCACGCCGGGCGCGAGCTCGGCGGAGAGCGCGAGCCCCTTCTCCGCCATCAGCGGCTGGAACACGCGGCGCAGGCCCTCGATCAGATCGCGCGGGGAGATCGCCTCCGGCGTCACCTCGACCACGCCGGCCTCGATCCGCGACAGGTCGAGGATATCGTTGATCAGCGCCAGCAGGCTGTTGCCCGAGGAATGGATGGTCTCGGCGTAGCGCACCTGCTCGGACGACAGGCGCCCGTCCTTGTTCTCGGCGAGCAGCTTGGCGAGGATGAGCGAGCTGTTGAGCGGCGTGCGCAGCTCGTGCGACATGTTGGCCAGGAACTCGGTCTTGTAGCGGCTGGCCCTTTCCGCCTCCTGCTTGGCGCGCGCCAGCGCCTGCTTCTGCTGCTCCAGATCGCGCGTATGCAGCTCGAGCTGGGCGTTGCTCGCCTCCAGCTCCGACTGCTGCTCCTCCAGCCGCGCCTGCGAGTCGACGAGGTTACGGCGCTGCTCCTCGAGCTCCTCGTTCGTGGTCTTGAGCTCCTCCTGCTGGCCCTGCAGCTCCTCGGCCTGACGCTGCGTCTCCTCCAGCAGGGCGCCGACGCGCTCGCGGTAGAACGCCGTCCTGATCGCGACCGCGAGACCGTCCGCGGCGCGGTTCAGCAGCTCCACGGTGTGCGGCTCGGGCGCCCGCAGGAGGGCGAGCTCGAGCACGCCGTGCACCACGCCGTCGGCCCTGAGCGGGCACACGGCCAGATGCGATGCCCGTCCCTCGGCCAGCCCCGAACGCAGGGCGAAGAAGTCCTCCCGCAACTCCGTGAGGATCGCGGTGCGGCGGCCGCGGGCCGCCTCTCCGACCAGGCCCTCGCCGGGCTGGAACCGCTCCGGCAGATCCACGCCCGGCCGCAGCCCCCGCGAGGCGACGAGCGTCAGCCCGGCCCCGTCGTGGGCGTACAGCGCGCCGACCGGCGCTTCGACCGTGGTGGACAGCAGCGCCAGGGCGCGATCGCCGATCTCACCGACGGACGGATCGCCCTGCAGGTGCTCCAGCAGGCCGGTATAGGTATTGCGGACCCAGTCCTCGGCCTCGACGCGGTCGCGGCTGATGATGAAGCTGCGCGCCAGCACGGCGATGCTCCAGACCACGATCACGCCGATGACGCGGTTGAAGTAGGCGACCCAGGTCTCGATCATGCCGTGTTCGTCGGTCACGGCCGTGAACGCCATCAGCAGCGTGCTGACCGCCGCGGCGATGAGGGGCGCGTTGGAATCGCGGCCGAAGACGGTCAGGCCGACAGGGACGAAATAGAGGATCCAGACCGCGACGCCGAGGGGCGTGAGGAGATCGACGACGAAGATCGCGAAGCCGACGCCCGCCAGCGGCAGGTACAGGGGTAGGCCACCCCTGACCCGCGTGACCGGGTTCATTTCAAGGTGAGTGCTCGCCAAGCTCGTTCCCCGGCAGGGCCAGCCGCGAGGAAGCTCCCGGCCCACCGGATCGGCCGGTAAAGCGTGGAACTCCGGGCGTCCTGCTGCTGCGGACCGCGCTTCCGGGTATTGTCCTGCATTCCGGGGCGGCGCGGATCACCAAAAAGGGTTAGGTTGGCATCCTTGGAAGGCGATTGCAAGCCGGCGGCAACCGCCGCACGACACGTCTGGACTTGGACATCTGGACTTGGTGCCGGCGAGAGGAATCGAACCTCCGACCTACTGATTACGAATCAGTTGCTCTACCGACTGAGCTACACCGGCGAAGGCGGGATCTCTCGTACCCGCGCGGGAGACAGGGCCCTTTCGGGCGCGGACGAGTATAAGAGATGGCCTGCGACAAGGGAAGGGTTTCGGCGAGGCGCCCGAAGTCAGGTCATCGCCGCACGCGGTCTGACGCGCACGACCACCTCCACGCCGTCGATCACGGTCCCCTCCGGCGGCGCCGGCAGGCCCTGGATGTCGATGGCGTCATGGTCCAGGTCCATCAGCATGCCCGTGTCCACGTTGTATATATGGTGGTGCGGATGGGTGGTGGAATCGTAGAACACCTTGGTCGGATCAATTATCACTTCGCGGATCAGACCCCGGCGCGTGAACAGTCCGAGGGTGTTGTAGACGGTGGCCTTGGATACGTGGCCGTGGCGCTCGTTGACCCGCTCCAGGACCTGGTCGGCCGAGAGGTGCTGGGGGCGCGCGAACAGCACCTCGGCAATCTGCAGGCGCTGGTGCGTCGGCTTGATGTCGTGAGCCTCCAGCATTGCCGCCATTTCTGCGCGCATCTTCGTAGTATCCATCGGCATGTCTTAATATAGTCGGGAAACCGCCGTTCCTGATTTTGACCTATTCCAGTTCCAACTGTAAACCGGTCGGCCTTTGGTCCATCCCTCTCACCCCTCGCTAATTCCTTGTTATTTGTGCATGAATAAGCCTGGCTGCGCTCAAGCTCCTGTCTCCCGGGCCGCTAGATCGGGGCAAACCCATATCACAGACGGCCAACCGTCGGACGAGGAGCGAGGAAGATGCAGACGTTGACGAGCCCCGGCACGGCGCCGGAAGGCGGACCATCCTATTTCCGCAGCAAGCGGATCTTCTACCATGCGGCCCTGGCGGGCGGCGACGCGGGCTGGTGTTTCGCGGTCCGGGGCGGCCATGTGTACGGCCCCTTCGAATCGCCCACCGTCGCCGAGCGCATCCTGGCGGGGCTCATAGAGAAGTTCAAGCGCACCGGCAACACCGGCGGCCGCTGACCGGAGCGGCCCCTTCGTTCCGGGACGGCTCAGCCGTCCCGGTCCTTCAGTTTTGTCCCGCGCCGCCGCTAAGCGAGCGAAGCCGGAACGCGGGCGTCTTCCGCCGTCGCGGACTGGCACCAACATGCACGGTGGTCTCACATGGAAAACCTGCTCCCCACCATCACCGTCATAATGGCCGAGGCCTCCCTCGCGCTCCTGGTGGTGATCGGCATCCTGCTGTACCGGCATGCCCGCCGCAAGCGGCAGTACCGGGCCGAGATCGAATCCCTGATGGAAATCGTCCAGGACCGCCGCGGGGTCTCGCCTGCCACGGCGAAGAAGGGCGACGGCAGGGCGGTGGCCGCGGGGCAGGCAGAGGAGCTGGCTGGAACGGCCGCGGCGCCCGCAATGGCTGCCGCCGCGGCAGCAACGGCGGCAGCCAGGCCGGTCGAGCCGCCCCCGAGCGATGCCGTCGCGGCGGCCGAAGCGCCTCCGGCGGCTTCAGCGCCGGAGTCCGAAACATCCGCTGTGGAAGAGCCGCCCCCGGTCCCGTCGTCCTCGATCGCCGAGGCACCCGTTTACGCCGGGGAAATCCCGGCGGTCGACCTGTCATCGATGGCCGAGGCGTCCGCGATGTCGCCTGTTCCCGTTCCCGAACCCGTTCTAGAACCCGAACCCAAGGCTGCAGTCGCGGATGAGCCGCCTTCGACCGCGGAAACGCCCACGATGGCCGGCTCTCCCGAGCCGGGCGATGCGATCGCTCCGACCCTGCCGCATGAGGCCATCGGATCGCTCGAAGGACCCGCACCGGACGAGATGCGCACCGCAGCGGAGACGGCACCGGAGCCGTCCGCAACGAGCGAGGCGCCCCTCACCGACGCAGCGGCCGCAACGGACGAGTCGCTCGCGGCAGCAATCGAAGAGCCCGGGATCGTCCTGACCGAGGAGCCTGAAATGATCGACCTGCCCACTCTCAAGCCGGACGAAACGCCCCACGCCGCGATTCGGAACGAGCCTGCCCACTCCGAAGAGGCCACGACCGCCGCGGCTTCCCCGTCCGCCGGCATGTCGTCATCCGACTCTCCCGGCAAGGGCAGGGCCGCCTCCGCCGCGGAGCTGGAGCTGATCGCCCGCGGCCTCATGCAGATCAGCCAGACCATAGAACTCATGGATGCGCGGATGGGCCAGATCCGCAACGACCATCACAAGCTGGCCGCCTACCTCCATCACGCCCTGGGCAAGGCGGAAAGCGAGGCCGCCTACACGCGCCGCGAGATAGACGCATTGGGACACCTGCTGCACGAGATCCGCAGACAGCTGCGCATTGCCGCGGCGGCGGCGCCGGCGCAGAGCCCTGCCCCGGCGAACCCATCCCCAGCGACGAAGGCAGCCCCCGCTCCGCCCGCGATGGCCGACACCGCCATCGTCAACGACGCGGCTGCGGACGCCGCCGAGAGCGAGCGCCATGGCGCCGCCATCGATCGGCTGCTGGATGCACAGCTCTTCGGCCTGGAGGGCGACGGGATCGCGGTCGAGGAGATCAGCCTGAGCGAATTCGACATCGATGAGACGCCAGACGATACCGGGGACAAGGCCGAGGCTCAGCCCGAGCGCCCCTTCTCCGACAAGGACCAGATCTTCTTCCAGTCCTCCACCGAGGAATCCAGGCAGGGCTGGTATTTCAGCATGGGCGGCGAGCAGCCGCGGGGACCGTTCGCCAGCAAGCAGGGGGCCGAGCGCATGCTCGCGGAGCTGAAAGGGCAGTCGCGGCGTCCCGGCAGGACCGCTCTCGGCGGCTGATCAAAAAAAAAGCCCCGGTTGAGGGGGGGACCGGGGCCGATATGGAGAGATGATAAAGAAACTTACCTATAAAGACCGCCCACCGCCGGATTAGTTCAGGAAAAAAAAGCCCCGCATGGAGCGAGGCAAGAGGGGGGTGGTGCTAGGAGAGAGTAAGTCTTTACATCGCCGGTCTGCCCTTTTCAGGCGCGCGCCTTCAGACAGCCCTGCATTTCCCGATCGCCCATCGGGCGACGGTAGAGTTCCGGTATGCGCAACTCCCGGGAGGAAGGGATGCGCTTGTGTCCACGGCCCGGTTCACTGCCGAGCGAAACCACGCTCCCGGCCGACGCCGGGGACATGCCGCTTCTGGATCGATCGTTCATCTCGCTGCTCCTCGGGGTTGTGCGGATTCACTTGGGGAATTGCATGATCCATGCCAACGCCGGATAACAAATAAACCCCTTTTTATTCAACCTCTTGATCGAAGCGCGGCGGAGTCGAAAAAACGACGGCGCGGCAGGATTGGTGCAAAGGCGTGGTCAGTGCTCGACGAAATCGGTGCGCCTGCCCCGTTCGTGGCCCGGTATCCGGACCGCGGGCTGCACCTCGCGGCGAGCGGCAACGCCACCTTGCCGTTCAGCGGACGTTCAGACGGAATGCAGCGAATAAGGCGCCGGCTCGAGGATCGGAGGCCGGCCGAGGACGATGTCCGCGAGCAGGCGGGCGCTCGCGGGTGCGAGCAGCACGCCATTGCGGAAATGGCCCGCGTTGACATAGAGGCCGGCCACACCGGGCACCGGGCCGATCGAGGGGACGCCGTCCGTGGAGCCGGGACGCAGCCCGGCCCAGTGCCTGACGAGCGGACAGGCGGCCAGAGCAGGCACCAGCGACGCCGCCGCGGCCGTCAGCTCCGCGCGCGCGCCGTCCGAGACTGAGCGGTCGAAGCCGCTCTCTTCGAGCGTGCTGCCGAAAAGGACGTGGCCGTCGCGTCGCGGCACGGCGTAGCGGCCGTGGTCCTGCAATATGCAGCGGACCAGCCCCGGCTCGGCGCGGTACATCAGCATCTGGCCCTTCACCGGCCGGATGTCCGTGCGGATGCCGAGCGGCTCCAGCAGGATGCCGCTCCATGCCCCACCGGCGACGATGACGCAGTCCGCCTCGATGATCTCGCCGTCTTCCGTGCGCACCCCCGCGATGCGCCCCGCCCGGCTGAGCAATTCGGACACGCCGGTATGCTCGTCCAGCGCAACGCCGGCGATCTCCAGGCTGCGCTTGAGGGCGCGCAGCAGACGGGGATTTCGTATCTGGGCGACTTCCGGCAGCCACAGGGCCTGCGCTGCGGGCCTGCACAGCGGCTCCAGCCGCGCGACGCCGGCGGCGTCCAGCGTCTCCAGCCTGGCGCCATGCTCGCGCGCCCAGGCCGCGGCGCGCGCGGCGGTCCCGGCATCGGGATCGAGGCTGAGCAGGCCGCTCTGCGTCCACTCGGCGTCGATCCCGGTCTCGTCGGCGAGCCCTGCGGCCAGCGCCGGATAGCGCCGCTGGCTCCAAGCCGCGAGCAGGCTCACCGCCTCGGGCATGTCCCAGGGACTGAGCGGCGAGAGGATCCCTCCGCCCGCCCAGGACGATTCGCGCCCGCACTCGCCCCGCTCCAGCAGCCGCACGCGCAGCCCGCCCGCCGCGAGCTCGCGCGCGGTCATCATGCCGACGAGTCCGCCACCTATGACCAGGCAGTCCATGGACGCCCCGCCTCGTATCCGTGCTGAAACATTTCCCTGCGTCTGCCGATATGGAGGGGCGGCAACGGGTTTCCCGGGCTTCGACCAGGGGCCCTTGGCGAAGACCTCGACCGTTCGGCCGGAAAATCCGACCGCTCGTCCGAATCCGCATGACCGCCCCGAAATCCGAATGGTATCACTGTAGCCATGATGAAAACGAACGCGGGATTCACGCTGATCGAGCTGATGGTGGCGGTGGCGATCGCGGCCATCGTCCTGACGCTGGGCATCCCCTCCTTCCAGGAGACGATCCGCAGCAACCGCCTGACGGCCCAGGCCAACGAGCTGATCATCACCCTCAATCTCGCCCGCAGCGAGGCCATCAAGCGCCGCGCCAACATCGTGATCTGCACCAGCACCGATCAATCGACCTGCACCGGCTCTTCCTGGGCGCTGGGCTGGATCGTGCGCGACCAGAACGGCGAGCTGATCCGCGCCTTCGGACCGATGAAGGGCTCCATTTCGGTCAGCAGCGGCGGCGTCGTCCAGATCACCTATAACGCCAACGGATTCCTCACCGGCGGCGGCGCCGCGCTGCGCCTGTGCGCGGGCGAGGGCAAGTCCGGGCGCGAGGTGGATGTCAGCGCCACGGGCCGGCCGGCGAGCGTCACTCCCCATCCGATCTGCTGAGACATGCGCATGGACAAGCTCATCGCAGTACCGAGGCGCCCGCGCCGGCAGCGCGGCGTCACGCTGGTCGAAGTGCTGATCACGGTCGTCGTGCTGGCCATCGGCCTGCTCGGTCTCGCCGGCCTGCAACTGAATGGCCTGCGCTTCACGCACAGCGCCTACCAGACCTCGCAGGCGACCATCGCCGCCTACGACATCATCGACCGCATGCGCGTCAACCGCCTCGCCGCGGAGAGCGGCGCCTACGACATCGCCTTCGGCGCGACGCCGGCGACCGCGAACTGCACCGGGAGCGGCACCAACTGCAGTCCGAGCGCTCTCGCCTCCGCCGATCTCGGCGAATGGAAGCAGAGCGTCGCCGCCCTGCTGCCCGCCGGCGACGGCGCGGTGGCGCGCAGCGGCGGCGCCTTCGTCATCAGCATCCGCTGGGACGACAGCCGCGGCGCGGAAGACCCGAAAGAGCTGACTGTGGAGACCGTGCTATGAACACGCGCCGCAATGGTTCCGCGCCCCTTCGTCGTCAGCGGGGCCTGGGGCTGATCGAGATCATGGTCGCGCTCGCGATCAGCGCGGTCCTGCTGACGGGTGTCGTACAGATCTTCCTGAGCAGCAAGCTGTCCTATCGCGTCGCCGATGCCAACGCGCGCGTGCAGGAAGGCGGCCGCTTCGCCGTGAATTTCATCAGCGAGGATCTGCGCATGGCCGGCTATCTCGGCTGCTTTCGCTCCGATATCAGCATCATCGAAAACGGCCTGAATAGTCCGAGCGCTTTCGGCTGGGACCTCGGCAAGCCGCTGGAAGGCCACGATGGCGACGGAGGCAGCTGGTCACCCCCGCTGCCGGCCGAGCTCGTCGGCCGGGTGCTGCCGGGCACCGACGTGGTGGTCTCCCGCGGCCTGGCGAGCGACGGCATCCGGCTGGTGCCGCCGTATCCGTCCGGCGGCCCAGGATCGGCCGGCCAGCTCTTCGTCAACCCCGCGGGAGACAATCTCAGCACCGCGGACATCGTGATGGTGACCAACTGCCGCAACGGCTCGATATTCCAGATCACCAACAAGCAGAACGCGGGCGGCAAGATCAACATCGTATATAGCGCGGGCACCGGCTGCGGCGGCATTCCCGGCGGATGCGTCCCCGGAAACGACGACCCCAAGCTCAGCTATCGCTACGGCGCCGACGCCGAGATCGCGCGCCTGCGCACCAGCGTCTACTACGTCGGCAACAATGCCGCCGGCGAACCCGCCCTGTTCAGCATGCAGCTCGGCAACAACGGCGCGCTGCAACCCCAGGAACTGGTAGCGGGCGTCGAGGATCTGCAGGTGCTGTACGGCGAGGATCTCAACGATAACGGCATCGCCAACCGCTACGCCCGGGCGCACGAGGTGAACATGGAAAACGTGGTGAGCGTCCGCTACAGCCTGCTGCTGCGCAGCGAGGACAACATCACGGGCGAGCCGCAGGTTTACCTGTACAACGGCGAAGAGCACACCGCCGCGGACCGGCGCCTCAGGCGCGTGTTCGGCAGCACCGTCAAGCTGCGCAATCGCGGCATTCTGTAACCGTCCATCGCGAGGTCGACACGAACCATGAAAAGCGGAAACGGACAGCGCGGATCGGCCCTGATCGTCAGCCTGCTCATTCTCATCGTCATGACCCTGCTCGGCCTCAGCGCCATGGGCGGGTCCGGGATGCAGGAAAAGATGGCCGGCAACAACCGCGATCTCACCCTCGCCTTCCAGGCGGCGGAGGCCGCGCTGCGCAACGGCGAGACCTATTACGAGAACACCGTGGTCTCGCTCGGCTCGGCATTCAACGGCTCCAATGCGGGACTGTATCCGGAAGGCTCCAACCCGGACATCTTCGCCGCCGCCACCTGGACAAATGCCCGCGTCTATGGCGACGTCATCGACGGAGTCGCCGCGCAGCCGCGCTACATAATCGAGCTCATCGGCGAGATCGGCGAGCAGAACAACGATCTCAATATCCAGGGCTACGGCGAATCCTCGGGTATCGGCAGCATGACCGGTGTGCGCGTGACCGCCCGCGGCGTCGGCGGCACGAACAACACCGTGGTCTACCTGCAATCGAATTACGCCAACCGGAATTGATTCCGTCTGCGCAGTACAGGAGGCGCGACATGAGCATCAGCACTTCGACGCTACGCCACTTCGCATCGGCCGCCGGGCTGACGATGCTGGTATTCGGCCCCGCGGCCAACCCGGCGCTCGCCGCCCCCGGCGCGATCGCCCAGATCCCGCTGTACGTGGGTCCGAGCGTGGAGCCGAACGTGGTCTTCCTGAACGACGACTCGGGCAGCATGGAGTTCAGCCTCATGACGCCGGAAGACGGCGGCGGCATGGCGCTCAACGGCCAGCGTTATCTTTACGTCCACCCCGTACGCAACGAAGGCTCGAGCACCAACAACGCATCCACCTGGAGAGGCCAGAGCTACGGCTACGGCAACAACGGCGCGCTGCAGACCTTCACCGGCACGCCCCGCGTGGTGCCGCCCCTGGAGGCCCTGGAATACTGCTTCGGCAACGTGCTGACCAACAACGAGCGCGGCGTATGGCGAGCCTGGAACCACAACTACAACACCATATACTACAACCCTGCCATCACCTACAAACCCTGGGTGGGCGTAAACAAGAACGGCGTGGCCTATGCGAACAGCAATCCCTCGGCCGCCCTGATCAACCCCTACGATCCTGCGGTCGGCACCATCAACCTGACCGTCAACACGTCCTATACAACGCGCTATCCCAGAAGCCCCAATCCGAGCAAGACCGGTTGCGTCAATGCCCACAGCAACTGGACCATCAGCAGCAACGGTACGAACTACAAGCCTTTCTATCCGGCACGCTACTACGCATGGACCGACAGCAACGGCAACGGCGAGGTCGATCCGCTGGATGCGAATACCCTGATAGAGATCAAATCGGGCTCCAACTACGTCGGCGGTCCCAACCGCACCGACTGCGCCGCAGCCCCCACCTGCACCTATGCCGAAGAGATCCAGAACTTCGCCAACTGGTTCAGCTACCACCGCAACCGCGACTATACGGCGAAGAACGGCGCCACCGCGGCAATCGCCGAAGTGACGGGCATCCGCGTCGGCTATGCGACCATCAACAACAACACCAGCGCGCGCTTCCTCGTCGCCTCCATGAACGCCGATCCGACGACCGGCAACAAGCGCAACCTCTTCAACCGCATCTACGGCGCCATGCCGGGCGCTGGCGTCGGCACGCCGCTGCGCACCGCCCTGCACCAGACCGGCCTCTATTACGAGTGCAAGTCGGGCAACATCATGAACGCCAGTGGCGCGAACTGTCCCATCCTGCCCGCTTCGCAGGGCGGCATGTGCCAGAAGAACTACACCATCCTGATGACCGACGGCTTCTGGAACGACTCCAGCAACCCCGGCATCAGCCCCGGCAACGCCGACGGCAACAACAACACCGCATGGGACGGACCGCCCTACGGCGATACCTATTCCTTTACCCTGGCTGACGTCGCTATGCATTACTACGAGCGCGACCTCGCTCCCAATCTCCCCGACGTGGTCCCGTTCTCCAGCGGCGCCAAGGACAATGCGCCCCATCAGCACATGACGACCTTCACGGTAGCCTTCGGCGTTAGCGGAACCCTGGACCCGGCGGTGGACGATCCCAGGGCGCCCGGCTTCAGCTGGCCCAACCCGATCTCGTCCGCCGACATCCCCGAGAAGATCGACGACCTGTGGCACGCCGCCTACAACGGCCGCGGCGAGTTCTACAACGCCCAGGACCCGAGCACGCTGGAGTCCGGTCTGAAAGCCGCTTTCGCCAGCGTCGCCCGCGGCAGGAGCTCGTCGGCCTCGGTGGCATTCAACACGACCCGCCTCGGCACCGACAGTATGCTGTATCAGGCATCGTTCAATCCTTCCGACAATTGGGCCGGTTCGCTGGTGGCCACCGGGCTCTCCATCGACGGCCAGCTCGAATCGACGGCCTGGGACGCGGCCGCCCGGCTCGATGCGAGAAACCCGTCCCAGCGGCTGATCCTCACCTATAACGATGCCACCAAGGCGGGGGTGCCGTTCCGCAATCTGCTGGATCTATCCAGCAAGCAGCAAAACGATCTCAACACCAACGCCGACGGCAACGCCGACGGCCTGGGGCAGGCACGCCTCGACTATCTGCGCGGCGGGCGCAGCAGCGAAGGCCCGGGCACGACCCATGAGTTCCGTGAGCGCAGCACCGTGCTGGGCGACATCGTGTACTCCAATCCGGTGTTCGTCGGCCGGCCGCAGTCCGGCTACGAGGACGATCCCTCGTTCGGCGCGGAAGAGTACTCACACTTCATGTCCGGCAACATCGATCGTCCGCCGGTGATCTACGTCGGCGCCAACGATGGCATGCTGCATGGCTTCTGGGCGAACGATGGCGCCGGATACTCGGCCGGCGACGAAGCCATCGCCTACGTACCGAACCTGCTGTTCTCCGACGCCAAGGGCATGGGACTGCACTATCTGACTGAACCCGGCTACGAGCATCGCTATTACGTCGATCTCAGCCCCACGGTCGCGGACGCCTACGTGAACGGCGCCTGGCGCACCCTGCTCATCGGCGGCTTGCGCGCCGGGGGCAGCGGTCTGTTCGCGCTCGACATCACCCATCCGCAGAACTTCACCGAAACGGCAGCGGACGACATCGTGCTCTGGGAGTTCACCGATCCCAAAATGGGCTACGGCTTCAGCAAGCCCACCATCGCCCTGCTGGAGAACGGCAAGTGGGCCGCCATCGTCGGCAATGGTTACAACAGTGCGAGCGGCACGGCCAAATTGCTGATCATCGATCTCAGCGATGGATCGGAAATGTGGAGCATGGACCTCGGTGCGGGCACCCATGGTCTGTCCACGCCAGCGGTGGCCGATATCGATGGCAACGGCAAGGCGGATCGTGTCTATGCCGGCGATCTGGCAGGAAACCTGTGGGTTTTCGACCTCTCGAAATCGAACACGAACCAATGGGGAAGCGCCTACAAGTCGGGCTCCACGCCGGCACCGCTGTTCGTCGCGACGGTAGGCGGGGTAGCGCAGCCGATCACCGCCAAACCGATCCTGGCACGCAATCCGGCGGTCACTACCGTATCGAACAACCAGCCCAATGTCATAGTGTACTTCGGGACCGGCCAGTACCTGGTCGACGGCGACAAGAGCAGTACCGCCACCCAGACCTTCTACGGCGTCTGGGACAAGGGTACCGGCAACCGCAATCGTACGCACCTGGTGCAGCAGACCCTCACCGCCGCATCGAGCGCGACGCTGCGTACCACGACCGATCACGCCGTCAACTTCGGCAGCCAGTACGGCTGGTATTTCGACCTGCCGACGGCCGGCGAACGCGTGGTGGTCGACCCCAAGGTCCGCGGAGCGTATGTCTTCTTCAACACCCTGATCCCCGATCCGGGCAGCTGCAACAGCAAGGGCGACGGCTGGCTGATGGCGCTCAAGCTCGCCAACGGCGGAAGCCCGGACAGTCCCGTCTATGACGTCAACAACGACGGCGAAGTGAACGAGGACGATAAGCTGGATGGACAGAATCCGAGCGGCGTAAAACTGGAAAACATTCCGGCCGGCTCCAACTTCCTCGACGACATGATGTACACACCGGACGACGAGGGCAATATCGACGTACGCCGGATCGACGCCGGTATCGATATCGATTCGGGCCGCCTGTCCTGGCGCGAAGTGAAACGCTGAGGAGGAATGACGATGAATGGAACGATCCTGATGCTGGGCCCGGCACGCGGTCTATGGCTGACGCCGGCCGCGGCCGATCCGGGAAGCCTGGATCATGCTGCAGCCGGCTGAATGAGGACGACGAGCGATGATGAGCACATACGAGCGGCGCCTCGCGCATGTCCGAGGCTTCACCCTGGTGGAACTGGTGATCGTGATCAGCCTGATCGGCATTCTGGCGATGATAGCGATTCCGGCCTACAACGACAGCGTCACCAAGGCGCGCCGGACCGACGGACAGGCGGCGCTGATGGATCTGATGGCGCGCCAGGAACGCTTCTTCACCGAGCGCAACACCTATGCCGCCAACCTGAGCGATCTCGGTGTATCCGCCAGCTCACCGGAGGGCTTCTACACGCTGAGCGCGGCGGCCTGCGGCGCCGGCATCGCCAGTTGTGTGCAGCTCACCGCGACGCCCGGCGCCGCCCAGGCGCACGACGGCAACCTGACCTTGAACTCCCGGGGACAGAAGCTGCCTGCGGACAAGTGGTGAGTATTCGAAGTAGAATCGAAGCCTGAGACCCGACGGACGGGCCCCTTCCGATCCGCTTTTTCGGACACTGCGATGAGGCTGAAAAGGACTGCTATCCTGATAGCGATGTGGGGGCTGCTTGCGCCCGCCGCGCTGGCGGGAAAGCTGCCGGACTACTACCCGGAACGCTTCGAATACGTGGGCATGATCAACGAAGTCCTCGCCAACGAGCGCGTCCTGGTCATCGACGGGGTCAGAGTGCCGATCAAGCCGACCCTGCGCGTCTACACCGAGCGCACCCGCAACGAGACGGTGACCGCGCTGTGGACGGGAATGAAGGTCGGCTTCAACGGCGGCGGGAAAGGGGCTCCGCCGCTGGACAGGATCTGGGTACTGCCGCCGGACTACGAAGGCGGCGCGCGCTAGCGCCGCGCTTGGCTCTGCCTAGGTGGTGGACCCCATCTTCCTGAGCAGGTGGGCCTTGCCGCCTTCCGACTGCAGTTCGCGCGGGAGCGCGAAGATCACCTGCTCGGGCCGTCCATCCAGGTCCTGCACGGACGAGGCGCCGTACTCGCGCAGGCGCGCGATCAGCTCCTGCACCAGCACTTCGGGCACGGAGGCGCCCGCGGTCACACCGACCATGCGCTTGCCTTCCAGCCAGCCCCGCTCGATCTCGTCCGCGCTGTCGATCAGGTGCGCCTCGATGCGCGCCTTCTCTGCGATCTCGCGCAGGCGGTTGGAGTTGGAGCTGTTGCGCGAGCCCACCACCAGCACCAGGTCGCACATGCCGGCGAGAATCTTCACCGCGTCCTGGCGGTTCTGCGTGGCGTAGCAGATATCGTCCTTGCGCGGCCCGGCGATGGCGGGAAAGCGCTCGCGCAGCACGGCGATGATCGCCGCCGTGTCGTCGATGGACAGCGTGGTCTGGGTGACGAAGGCGAGGTCCTGCGGGTTCTCCACCTGCAGCCGGGCGGCGTCCTCGGTGGATTCGACCAGGTAGATGCGCCTGCGCTCGCCCTCGGTGTACTGGCCCAGCGTGCCCTCGACCTCCGGGTGGCCGGCGTGGCCGATGAGGATGCACTCGCGCCCGGCGCGGGCGTGGCGCATCACCTCGACGTGCACCTTGGTGACCAGGGGGCAGGTCGCGTCGAAGACCTTGAGGTGACGGCGGTCGGCCTCGACGCGCACGGCGTTGGCGACGCCGTGGGCGGAGAAGATGACGATCGCCCCGTCCGGGACCTCGTCCAGCTCCTCGACGAATACCGCGCCGCGCTCGCGCAGGTTCTGCACCACGAACTTGTTGTGCACGACCTCGTGGCGTACGTAGACCGGGGCGCCGAACAGCTCGATGACGCGCTCGACGATCTCGATGGCGCGCTCGACGCCGGCGCAGAAACCGCGGGGATTGGCGAGTATCACTTGCATCGAGGTCACGTCGACGAAGGGGCGATAGGCGCCAGTATACACCGCCCCGCCGCCGCGCTCATCCGGAGGCGGGCCTGCGGCCGGCCAGCACGGTGTCGAGGATCAGCAGGACGACGCCGACGGTGATCGCCGAATCGGCGATGTTGAAGGCCGGCCAGTGCCAGTCCCCGTAGAAGACGTCGATGAAATCGACGACGTGGCCGTGCTGCAGACGGTCCCAGACGTTGCCGATGGCGCCGCCGAGGACCAGCGCCAGGCCGATGGCCGGCCGCCGCTCGGAACGCGCGAGCCGGCGCATCCACACCAGGATCACGATGCTGATGATCAGCGCCATCGCCGTGAAGAACCAGCGCTGCCAGCCCGAGGCCTGGCTGAGGAAGCTGAAGGCGGCGCCCGGATTGTATACCAGCGTCAGGTTGAGGAAGGGCAGCAGCTCGATGCGCTGGTAGAGGTCGAGCGAGGCGCTGGCCCAGACCTTGGTCGCCTGGTCGAGGACGAGGATCAGGGCGCTCAGCCACAGCCAGCGCCAGCCGCTGTCCTGCCAGCGGACGGTCGCGGAGCCCGCCTGGTGGGCGGCGGTCATGGGCTCAGGCATGGCGGCGCGTCTCGCCGGCGCCGGCGACGTTCTCGACGCAGCGGCCGCAGAGCTCGGGATGCGCGGCGTGCGCGCCCACGTCCTCGCGGCGGTGCCAGCAGCGCACGCACTTGCTGTGCGCGGAAGCCTTGGCCGCTATCCATACCGTGCCCCCGCCGGCGAGCGCGGCCTCGACCGCCTCGGCCGGACGTGTCGCCGCCGGATGGACGCGCGCATACGAGGTGATCAGCGCGAAGCGCAGCTCGTCGTCGAGCGCCGCGAGCGCGCGGAATATTTCCTCGCCGCAGTAGAGATCGACCTCGGCGTCGAGCGAGGCGCCGATGGCGCCGGCGACGCGCAGCTTCTCCAGCTCACGACCGACCGCCTCGCGCAGCTCCATGATGCGCTCCCACGCGGCGAGCAGGGATTCGCCCGCCTCCGTGCCGACGTGGGCGTCCGCCGGCAGCGCGGCCCATTCCTCCAGGAAGACGGAGTCGCCGCGCGCGCCGGGGATGTGTCCCCAGATGTCCTCGGCGGTGAAGCTCAGGACCGGCGCGATCCAGCGCACCAGCGCCTCGACCGCGTGGTGCATCGCGGTCTGCGCCGAGCGGCGCGCGAGGCTGTCGGCGCGCGTAGTGTACTGGCGGTCCTTGACGATATCGAGATAGAAGGCGCCGAGCTCGACGGCGCAGAAGTTGTGCACCTTCTGGTAGACCTGGTGGAACTCGTACTGACCGTAGGCCTCGCGCACCTGGCGCTGCAGGACGGCCGCGCGCAGCAGCACCCAGCGGTCGAGGTCGAGCATCCGCTCCCAGGGCACGGCGTCGCGCGCCGGGTCGAAGCCGTCGAGATTGGCGAGCAGGAAGCGCGCGGTGTTGCGGATGCGGCGGTAGGCGTCCGTCATGCGCTTGAGGATCTCGTCCGAGACGTTCATCTCGCCGCGGTAGTCGGTCGCCGCCACCCACAGGCGCAGGATGTCGGCGCCCAGCGAGTTGACCACCTTCTGCGGGGCGACGACGTTGCCCAGTGACTTGGACATCTTGCGGCCCTGCGCATCGACGGTGAAGCCGTGCGTGAGCACGGTGCGGTAGGGCGCGGCGCCGTGCATGGCCACGGAAGTGAGCAGCGAGGACTGGAACCAGCCGCGATGCTGGTCCGATCCTTCGAGGTAGAGGTCGGCCGGGAACGGCAGCCCGCCGTACTCGGCGCGGTCGCCGAGCACGCAGAAGTGCGTCACGCCCGAGTCGAACCAGACGTCGAGGATGTTGTTCACCTTCTCGTAGTCCGCGGCCTCCGCGCCGAGCAGCTCGGCCGGGTCGAGATCGTACCAGGCGTCTATGCCTTCGGCCTCCACGCGCGTGGCCACCGCTTCGATCAGCTCAGCAGTGCGAGGGTGCAATTCGCCACTGCGCCGGTGCACGAACACCGCGATCGGAACACCCCAGGTACGCTGGCGCGAGACGCACCAGTCCGGGCGCTTCTCGACCATGCCCTCGATGCGCGCCTGCCCCCACTTCGGCACCCATTGCACGCCGCGGATGGCGGCGAGCGCCTGCGCGCGCAAGCCCTCGCGGTCCATGCCGATGAACCACTGCGGCGTGGCGCGGAAGATGATCGGCGTCTTGTGCCGCCAGCAATGCGGATAGCTGTGGCGCAGCGCGGCGATGTGCAGCAGCACGCCGCGCGCCTTGAGCACTTCGATGATCTGATCGTTGGCGTCGAACACCTGCAGCCCGGCGAACAGCGGCGTATCGGGCAGGAAGCGGCCGCGGTCGTCCACGGGGTTGTCCACGTGCAGCCGGTAGCGCAGGCCGGCGACGTAGTCCTCCTGGCCGTGTCCGGGCGCGGTGTGCACGGCGCCGGTGCCGGCGTCGGCGGTGACGTGGTCGCCGAGGATCAGCGGCACCTCGCGCTCGTAGAACGGATGACGCAGCAGCAGACCTTCGAGCTCACTGCCGCTGGCGTAGGCGACGACCTGGTAGTCCTCCACGCCATAGCGGCCCATGGCCTCCTTGAGCAGGCGGTCGGCGAGCAGCAGGCGCTCGTGGCCGCGCGCGGTCTCGCACTGCACCAGCACGTAGTCGAAATCGGGGTTGAGCGCCACGGCGCGGTTGGCGGGCAGCGTCCACGGCGTGGTAGTCCAGATCGGCACCGATATCGGGCCGTGGCCGGCGTGATGGCCCGGGGCCTGGGATTCCGATCCCGGCGCTGCGGCGACGTGCCGGCAGCGCTGCAGCAGCGCCTCCTCGTCCAGCACCTCGAAGCGCACGTCGATCGCCGGCGAGGTGCGGTCCTCGTACTCCACTTCGGCCTCGGCCAGCGCCGAGCCGCAGTCGGAGCACCAGTGCACCGGCTTGAAGCCCTGGTAGAGATGTCCGGCCGCGGCGATGCGCCCGAGCGCGCGGATGATGTCCGCCTCGAAGCGGAAGTCCATGGTGAGATAGGGACGGTCCCAGTCGCCGAGCACGCCCAGCCGCCGGAAGTCCGTGCGCTGGCGCTCCACCTGCTTCATCGCGTATTCGCGGCAGGCGCTGCGGAAGGCGCGCGCATCGACCTTCTGCCCCGGCTTGCCCACCTGCTTCTCCACGTTGAGCTCGATCGGCAGGCCATGGCAATCCCAGCCGGGGACGTAGGGCGCGTCGAAGCCGTCCAGGGTGCGCGCCTTGACGATGATGTCCTTGAGGACCTTGTTCACCGCGTGCCCGATGTGGATTTCGCCGTTGGCATAGGGCGGACCGTCGTGCAGCACGAAACGCGGCCTGCCCCTGCGCGCCTCGCGCAGCCGCTCGTACAGCCCCGTCTCCTCCCAGCGCCGCAGGAACTCAGGTTCGCGCTGGGCGAGATTGCCCTTCATCGCGAAGTCGGTCTTCGGCAGGTTCAGCGTGTCTTTGTAATCGGACATGGTTCTTCTTCCACGATCAAAAGGGTCTGACCCTATTGACGCACTATTCGGCGTTTTCACAGGGCCCGCCCGGCACAACCGACCCGACGGACCTGATCCGGTTCAATAGGGTCAGACCCTATTGACGTATTCCTGACGTATTGCCTGCCTTGCGATGACGAGCCTTGCGTCCATGACGCCTCGCCAGCCGAAAGGGTCAAGCCCTCTCGGTCTTGGTGGCGCTCCCGGATGCAAACCATGCGCGCGCCGCCCGCGCGTCTTCGGCGATCTGTCGGCTCAGGGCGTCCAGCGATTCGAAGCGCCGCTCCTCGCGCAGGCGCACGTGGAACTCGACCTGCAGATGCCGGCCGTAGAGGTCGCCGTCGAAGTCGAACACGTGGACTTCGAGCAGGCACTTGGTCCCACCCACCGTCGGCCGCGTGCCGATGTTCGCGACGCCATCGAGGGGCCGTTCCGCGATGCCGAACACGCGCACCGCGAAGACGCCCGCCAGCGGCGCGGCGTGCGGCTCGGCGCCTCTGGCATAGGCCCGGCGCTGCAGGTGCACGTTCGCCGTCGGGAAACCGAGCTGGCGGCCGCGGCCGGCGCCCGCCACCACCAGGCCCGCGAGCCGGTACGGCCGTCCGAGCAGCCGCGCCGCCGTGGTCAGGTCGCCGCTGCGCAGCGCCTCGCGTATGCGCGTGCTGCTGACACGCTCGCCGCCGCTCTCCAGCGTCCCCATCACCAGCAGTTCGAAGCCCAGCCGCTCGCCCGCCTCGCGCAGCGTGGCGATGTCGCCCTCGCGGCGCCGGCCGAAGCGGAAGTCGTCTCCCACCGCCAGGCAGCGCACGCCCAGCGCCGCATCGAGCACGCGGTCGATGAACGCCTGCGCGCCCATCTCCGCCAGCGCGCGGTTGAACGGCAGGCACAGCACGCGGTCGATCGGCAGCCCCGCCAGCACTTCGAGCTTCTCGCGGAACGAGGTCAGCCGCGCCGGCCGGTTGCCGGGCTGGAAGAACTCCTGCGGATGAGGCTCGAAGGTCACCACGGTGGACGGCAGCGCGTACTCGCCCGACTTCTCCACCAGGCGGGCGAGGATGGCCTGATGCCCCAGGTGCAGCCCGTCGAAGTTCCCGATCGTGGCCACACACCCGCGATGGCGGGGGCGCAGGTTGTAATGTCCTCTGATCAGTTCCATTGAACGCCGCTAAATCCAGCATGATACAGGATTTGCTGCGGATTTCTCAGCGTGCGCGGCCGGGCTGCGGCGGGACCGGATGACGCCGATTCCCGCTCAGCGCTCCCCGCCCGGCGCAGCCAGGTGGCGCCAGCGCAGTCCGGCGATCCACAGCGCCGCGAAGTAGACGGCGGCGCCGACGAGGACGCACAGGGCCAGGTCGCGGACGCGCGCCTCCCAGCCGCTCTCCAGCCAGGCGCCCATATCGCCCGCGACCAGCAGCAGCGCCGCCGCCATCGCCGCGTTCGCCGCGAACACCCGCGCCGCGAACGCGCCCCAGCGCGGCCCCGCGCTGAAGCCGCCCGCGCGCCGCAGGGCGCGGAACAGCAGCGCGGCGTTGAGGAAGGAAGCGAGCGCCGTCGCCAGCGCCAGGCCGGCGTGCGGCCCCGGGATGTCGAGCATCACCATGGGCACGACGAAGGCCACGTTCAGCACCAGGTTGGCGACCATCGCGATCACCGCGATCCGCACCGGCGTGCGCATGTCCTGGCGCGAGAAGAACGCCGCCGCCAGCACTTTCACCAGGATGAACCCCAGCAGGCCGAGGGAATAGGCCATCAGGCTCAGCCGCGCCATCTCCACGTCCGTCGCGCCGAACTCGCCGTAGTGGAACAGCGTGGTCAGCATCGGCCCGGCGAGGATGAACAGGGCGACGGTGGCCGGCGCGCCGACCACGATCGTCATGCGCAGCGCCCAGTCGACGGTGCGGGCGTGGCTCTCGCCGTCGGTGGCGGCGTGCTGTTGCGACAGGCGCGGCAGGATGACGGTCGCGAGCGCGACGCCGAATACGCCGAGCGGAAACTCCACCAGGCGATCGGAGTAATAGAGCCAGCTCACGCTGCCGGTGACCAGGAAGGAGGCGATCAGGGTATCGATCAGCAGGTTGATCTGCGCCACCGAGGAGCCGAAGATGCCCGGCAGCATGAGCCGGCCGATGCGGCGCACGCCGGCGTGACCGCGCCGCCAGCGCGGCCGCGGCATCAGCCGCAGGCGCAGCAGGAACGGCACCTGGAAGGCGAGCTGCACCACGCCCGCGAGCAGCACGCCCCAGGCCAGCGCGGTCACCGGCTCGTCCATGCGCGGCGCCAGCCACAGCGCCGCGCCGATCAGGCACAGGTTGAGGAACACCGGCGTGAAGGCCGGCACGCCGAAGCGCCCGTAGCTGTTGAGGATGCCGCCGGCGAGCGCGGTCAGCGAGATGAACAGGATGTAGGGGAAGGTCAGGCGGAGCATGTCCGTGGTGAGCCCGTACTTCTCCGCGTCGTCGACGAAGCCGGGCGCGAACACCATCACCAGCAGCGGCGCGGCGAGCACGCCGACGGCGGTCACCAGGAACAGGATGCCGCCCAGCGCGCCGACCGTGCAGTCGATCAGCTCCTTGACCTCGGCGTGGCTCTGCTGGGTCTTGTACTGCGACAGCACCGGCACGAAGGCCTGCGAGAAGGCGCCCTCGGCGAACAGGCGGCGCAGGAAGTTGGGGATGCGGAAGGCGACGAAGAAGGCGTCCGCCCCCATGCCGGCGCCGAAGATGCGGGCGATGACGATGTCGCGCACCAGGCCGAGCACGCGGGATACGAAGGTCATGCCGCCGACCACGGCGGTGGAGCGGAACAGGCCGCTCACAGGCGGTCCCCATTCAGGGCCTTGGCTCCGGAAGATGCGGGCAAACTCGTCACGGCGCGGTCATCGGACATTTTGATCGGTTCTTATTACAGCGGCCCGCCGGGGCACGGCCACCCTCCCGCCCGGCGGGCGCAGCGGGAAGACTAACCGCCGTTGACAAAAAGGGCAAAAATCCGCATAGTTGTGCCCCTTCGATTCCAAGCTTCAGTGCACGGGAGTTTACGTTGGCAAATTCAGCACAAGCCAGAAAGCGCATCCGGCAGGCCCAGAAGCGCCGCCAGATCAACGGTTCCATGCGTTCGTCGATGCGCACCGCCTGCAAGAAGGTCGTCAAGGCCGTGGCCAGCGGCGACCGCGCCCAGGCCGAGGCCGCCTACAAGGCCGCCGTGCCGGAGATCGACCGGATGGCCCGCAAGGGCATCATCCACAAGAACAAGGCCGCCCGCCAAAAAAGCCGTCTCAACCGGCAATTCAAGGGGCTGCAGCAGGGCTGATCCGCCATCGGCTCGGGAGTGCATCGAGAAACCGGGCCCTGCCCGGTTTTTTTTCGCTCGCCGGACGCGCCCGGCGGTCACATCAATACCAGGTTGTCGCGGTGGATGAGCTCGGGCTCGTCCACGTAGCCGAGCAGTTCACGGATGCGCTCGCTCGGCTGGCGCAGCAGCTTGCGGGCCTCCTCGGCACTGTAGTTCACCAGGCCACGGGCGATTTCCCGGCCGTTGCCGTCCAGACAGGCGACCAGCTCGCCGCGCACGAAACTCCCCCGCACCTCGACCACACCGACCGGCAGCAGGCTGCGTCCCGATTCGCGCAGGACCCGCGCTGCCCCATCGTCCACCACCAGCTGCCCGCGCACCTGCAACTGGCCGGCGAGCCACTGCTTGCGCGCCACCACGGGCTCCTGTGAAGGCAGGATCAGCGTCCCGACCTCGGCGCCGGCGCGCACGTCGAGCAGGACACCCGGCGCCCGGCCAGGGGCGATGAGGGTCGCGGTCCCCGAGCGCGCCGCCCGCGCCGCCGCGCGGACCTTGCTCAGCATGCCGCCCCGGCCCCATTGCCCGACCCCGCCGGCCCCGGCCATGCGTTCGAGCTCGGGATCGGCGGCGCACGCCTCGCGGATCAGCTTCGCCTCCTTGTGCTGCCGGGGGTCCAGGTCGTACATCCCCTCCTGGTCGGTGAGGATGACCAGCAGCTCCGCCTCCACCAGGTTGGCGACCAGGGCGGCGAGCGTATCGTTGTCGCCGAAGCGGATCTCCTCCACCGCGACGGTGTCGTTCTCATTGACGACCGGGATGACGCTCAGATCGAGCAGGGTGCGCAGGGTGCTGCGTGCGTTGAGGTAGCGCTTGCGGTCCGACAGGTCGTCATGGGTGAGCAGGATCTGCGCGGTATGCAGGCCGAAGCGCTGGAAGCTCGATTCGTAGACCTGCACCAGCCCCATCTGCCCCACCGCCGCGGCCGCCTGCAGCTCGTGCAGCGCCTGCGGGCGCCGCGACCAGCCGAGCCGCTTGACGCCTTCGGACACCGCACCGGACGAGACCAGCACCACCTCGACGCCGGCCTGCCGGAGCCGCGCGATCTGGTCCACCCAGGCGCCCATCAGTTCGTGGTCCAGGCCGCGGCCGTCGTTCGTCAGCAGGGAGCTGCCGACCTTGACTACCCAGCGGCGGGACTGGCCGAGTTGCGCGCGGTTCTTCATGGGGCTGCAAATTACAGGGTCGGTCGGGTAAGCACAAGAGGATGCGCGGAGACGGAAAGGGATGAGGGGCTGCAATGCGAGTCGGCTTACCGACAGCGGCTATTCACTGTCCTCCCCATCCCCAGCCGGGGAGGCGACATCGTCCTGCTTCTGGCCAATCTCCTCCAGCCGCGCCATCACCCGCTCGCACAGTGTCCGCATCCCGATGCCGGCGAGCGCCGAGACCGCGAACCACGGCCCTGTCCAGCCCAGCTCTGCGACCAGCGCGCGGCACCAGGCCTCGCGCTCGTCCTCCGGCAGCAGGTCGACCTTGTTGATCACCAGCCAGCGCTCGCGTTGCCACAGATCCTCGCTGAACTTGCGCAGCTCCTCCTCGATCACGCGCACCGCATGCACGGGGGCGTGCTCGGGATCGACCGGCTGCGCATCGACCAGGTGCAGCAGCAGGCGGTTGCGGGACAGGTGCCGCAGGAAGCGGGTGCCGAGCCCGGTGCCTTCGGAGGCGCCCTCGATCAGCCCGGGGATGTCGGCGAGGACGAAGCTGCGGTGGGCGCCGACGCTGACCACGCCGAGCTGCGGGTGCAGCGTGGTGAAGGGATAGTCGGCGACCTTCGGCCGGGCGGAGGAGACGGCGCGGATGAAGGTCGACTTGCCGGCGTTGGGCAGGCCGAGCAGGCCGACGTCGGCGAGCAGCCGCAGCTCCAGGCGCAGGCGCCGCGCCTCGCCCGGCGTGCCCTTGGTGGCGCGGCGCGGGGCGCGGTTGGTGCTGCTCTTGAAGCGCGTATTGCCGAGGCCGTGGAAACCGCCCTTGGCTACCAGCAGGCGCTGCTCCGCGGCCAGCACCTCGCCGATCAGCTCTCCGGTGTCCTCGTCCTGCACCACGGTGCCGATCGGCACCGGGACCACCAGGTCTTCGCCGCCGCGGCCGGTGCAGTTGTTGCCCTTGCCGTTCTCGCCCCGCTGCGCGCGGAAGGCGCGGGTATAGCGGAAATCGACCAGTGTATTGATGTTCGGATCGCCGACCAGCCAGACGCTGCCGCCGTCGCCGCCGTCGCCGCCGTCCGGCCCGCCCAGAGGGATGAACTTCTCGCGGCGAAAGCCGATGCAGCCATCGCCGCCGTCACCGGCCTTGACCTGGATGGAAGCTTCGTCGACGAATTTCATGATCCGGATATGACGTGGGTCGGTCGCGCGCGGCGGCGCAAACCGACATGGGATTCCGCCTGAATATGTCGGGCTACG
>OBJA01000677.1_pt1 | contig 27789 bp, 20 predicted proteins | sample 1519751 | NCBI WGS metagenome assembly OBJA01 (sample SAMEA3881238, study PRJEB22517) | soil metagenome | biome: lake sediment; feature: soda lake sediment; material: sediment, water from around vicinity | place: India | collected 2013-12-23 | depth 3 m
CGTGTAGATCCCTTTCGGTAGTCGTTCCATCCTTGTCCTCCGTTCCTCACATTTTACGAAACGTTGGACTCCACTTTTTTCAACCTACGTCACGTCATGTCCGCCCGATTCTTGCCTGCCCCAAAGTGTCACCAACCTGGAAGATTAATTTTTTCCTGATTTTTTTGCTTACCCCAGACTAAACACATCTTTCAGTTCTGCATCACTCAGATTTCCGATCCATTTTTCCCCGATACCCACAGTCATATCTGCCAGATTACGTTTGGACTGGATCATGTCGTTGATGCGTTCCTCGAATGTGGCACGGGTAATCAGACGATGTACCTGGACGTTATGTTGCTGACCGATACGATAGGCCCGATCTGTCGCCTGTGCTTCAACTGCAGGATTCCACCAGAGGTCGAAGTGGATCACATTGGCAGCGGCTGTCAAGTTGAGACCCGTACCACCCGCTTTCAACGATAGTAAAAAAACGCGTTCGGTGCGATCATTCTGAAACCGCTCCACCATGATATCGCGTGCTTTTCGCGTAACGCCACCATGTAAAAATTGTGGCTCACGTCCAAACCGTGCTTTGATCCATGCCGACAGCAACTCACCAGCTTCACGAAATTGCGTAAACACCAGCACTTTTTCATGAGCAGCAAAGATCGGTTCGAGCAGATCAAGAAACAATTCCGCTTTACCAGACAAACTGGCATCGATTTTTCCTGTTTTAAGGTACTGTACAGGATGGTTACAGATCTGCTTCAAGGCCATGATCATCTGCAGTACCAATCCCTGACGCTTGAAAGCATCAGACTCACCATCGATCACCCGTAAAGCTTCACGCACGACTGACTCGTACAATGCGGCCTGTTTTTTCGTCAGTTCACAGTATTGATTCTGTTCAATTTTATCCGGCAAATCGCTGATGATACTTTTGTCCGATTTAAGCCGCCGCAGCAGAAATGGGCTGGTGACACGCTTAAAGCGCTGGACGACCTGCTGGTCATGGTGTTGTTGTATCGGGACCGCAAACTCTCTGGTGAAACGCGTGAGATTACCCAGAAATCCACGATTGGCAAAATCCATGATGCTCCAGTATTCAGCCAGTCTGTTTTCGACAGGCGTACCCGTCAAGGCAACAAAGGCAGGTGCAGGGATGGATTTAACGGCCCTGGTCTGTGCAGCAGCAGAATTTTTGATGTTCTGCGCCTCATCGATGATGACGATGCGCCAGGTCTGCTTCTTGAGCTTGGGCAGATCGGTACGTACCATGCCGTAAGTCGTCAGCAGCACATCCGGACGTTCTTTTTCCAGTGAGCGTTCCTTCCCATGAAAAATTCCCACGATCAATGTGGGTGCAAACCGTGTGATCTCTTTGGTCCAGTTGGTCAACAGGCTGGTCGGGACGATCACCAGTGCTTTTGCCTCGTTCAGGCTCCCTTCTTCTTTGAGTTTAAGCAGGGTAACGATCACCTGAAGTGTCTTGCCCAGTCCCATATCATCAGCGATGACGCTGCCGAACCCGGCACGAATATTGCGATACAGCCAGGCATAGCCGCGTTCCTGATAAGGCCGCAGAGAAGCGTTGAGTGCATCAGGCAGCGGCATACTGCCGATTTCGGTGAGCTCACGGATAATGTCACGTGCTTTTGCATCCAGCGAGACTGGTGTACCGAGATATTCCTCGCTCAGGGCGATGCGCAATAACTCGGCTGAAGTAGTAGGCGGCGGTTTCTCCAGTTGCAGGCGCAATTGCTCAATATCAGCGGGCTCGAGATACACGTATTCACCTCTGAAACGCACGATACCGTGAGCTGCTTCAACCAGTTCCTCAAACTCGGCTCTGGTCAGGTGGGTATTGCCGATCGCCACGATCCAGTCAAAACCGAGGATATCCTCCGTATTGAGATAACCGCTACTCCCGATATTTTTTCCTGACAGCTTCATCGACAAACGTGGCCGCAGTATGTAATCCAGTGCCCTGGGCAGGAGTGCGCGTATCCCAAGCAACCGGATAACCGGTAATGTATCGAACAGAAATGCAGGCAGAGTCTCGGCACTCAATGCTATCGGCACAGCAGCGCCAGCACTGAGATAATCGTTGAAGGCCGGAAAAAATTCTGCCAGCAACGACACCGTTTGCAACACCCCGTAGCGGTGTGCCTGCCATGCATCATCCTTAAGCAAACGGGCAAATGGTGCCGGTTCCTGCAATGGCTGGTCACGTGCCACAACACCCAGCGACAGACAAAATCCGACACCCTCTTCCGCCAGCTGCAATACCGGTACATAAGCCTGTCGGCCAATATGAAAACGTGACAGCCACAGCTGTATGCCGGTACCGGTTTCCCCTTCACCAAGCCCATCAAATAGAGCACGGCCACGGCTAAAAAACAGATCAAACGATTTATTGCCATGCAGTCTCTCACTACTGGCATCACTCCAGTAGCGGATAAGCTCATTCAGAAACAGACTGCATAACGCGATGGCCTGCACTTCGCCGGAAAGATTGGCTTCCTGCTCACCGTTGAAATATGCCAATAATCCTGATGGCAACAATACCGCCAACCGGCCGATCAAGGCACTCACTGTCTGATCCAGCATCGCTGGCAGCCAGCGTAAACCTACTTCCGATTGATCCACATCGAATATTTGCGGCACGACTGCGCCCTGTGCCAGCAAATGCAGATTGGCCATGCGCACATGGTACAACGCTGCGACTTCCGGCTGAAGATCCGGTAAATCAGCTTCAGTAAGCTGTTGCAGAACAGCCACCCAATCCGACCAGCGTGTCAACCCCGCCAGTCCGGTAAGCGCAGGTTGATACGCGCGATCCAGTACGATGTGCGGTGTATCTGCAGAGGCCGGTATCACATTATTCGTTTCTGTGGCGGATTTCAGCGCAAGTCGGGCTTGTTTGACCACCCGTTTCATCACCTTTTCATAGACAGTACGAAAATCACCTGACTGAAAAAAAGCAGGGCTTGCCGGCAATACGCTCACCAGGGAAGCAGCAAGATCAGGCAAAATGGAATAATCGAGTGTGCTGTAATCCTCCTCGGGGTTGATGGTATCCGGAATCGATGTCGTATGCCGATGTGCCTGATCCAGCAAGCTATCCACTGTCGGTAGCGCCGCTTTCGCTTCATGTTCAATCGAAATATGACGAGCTCTGAGTTCCTGAATCAGATCGATACCCTTCAACGAAAACACCATAAAGGGATTGCCGTCGATTTCCCGACTGATCAGATAAATCACCGCTGCCAGGTGCTTGCAGGGAACCGCCCAGTCCGGGCAGGAACAACGCATGGAAAAATCACTCCAGCGTGTCGGGAAAATATCGATTCCGAGCTTGTTCGCTTGTGCCAGAACGGCGGGATCAAGCTCTCGGTTAAGCATCTTCGAGATAATGACAGGATCGTGCGCCAGCACATCCAGTAATGCTTTAGCCTGCTGCCGAGGTATCGGCGGCACTTCGATCTGCACACTGTAGGGTTGTGGATAGGAGCCCTTTACCCTGGCACGAATTTTTCCATGCTGAATCTCAATTTTTGTGACTGCCCCTTTATTGGCATAACTTCGCCCGCGTGGCAAACGGTTGTCACAATCGATTTGTGAAAGCGAATTAAGCCACTGCGCCCCCCACCAGGTTTGTCCATAGCCTCTATGTGCCGTTATCATTGATCAACTAACTATTTAAAAAACAAATAAGAGGCATTCCTGCCACCTGACACTGCTATCCCTCAGCCAAAGCACCTTATCCGGTATCACTTTAGCCCCGGGCAGAGATAGCACTGAATCCGAATCACAAAACAATCAGGCCAACAATGATGCTGGAAATGACGTAACTGCCAGCTACCAGCACTTCATCCCTGCGCAACAGATAAAAAATTTCCAGTCCGAATGCAGAAAACATGGTATCCCCGATACCACCAGTGAAAAGAAACAGACGAGTATCCGCTGAAAAAAAGTCATTATGCTTCACAACGAGCCTGCTCAGGATTCCAATGACAAGGCAGCCGACGATATTTACCATGAAAGTACCAGGAGGAAACTTCCATCCCACCGCATGGTGAAGCACCAGCCGGATAGCAAATAACGAAAGACGGAGCCCATGGCACCACCCCGAGCAACAAGAAAAATCGGCGTCATTGTTATATTATTCTTAAAACCGCAGTTGAAGACATGCAGTGCGGCCGAAATACTGGCAGGTCTCAGGTAGGCGTGTAACTATGCGAAGGTCGACCTGGCTTCTTCGGGTTATACGATACTACCGCGCCTTCCTGCTTGCCGTAGAGCGGTTTGATCTTCGTGTCGATATCCAGAATCCACGGCACATCGGCCTTACTTGGCGTATTCGGGCTCACATTCAACGGCAAACCTGATGGTCAGGCTGCATCTGGTAATGGAGGTCGGGGTCAAAGCGGGCAACGAACACTCGGCCAGCTCTACCGCAACCGGGCTGATGCGGAGAACACCTTCGACGAGCTCAAGAACCAGTGAGGCTGGGAGGCTTCACCACGCGTGATCTGCATCGCAGCCAACTGTCAGTGCGTACAGTCGCGCTGGTCTATAGCCCAGATCTGTCTGTCCAGAAACCATAACCCAAAATCTGCAAGCCAATAAAAACCGTCTGCTTGAATGTTATCGGATTATATATTCCTGCTTAGCTTATAGTTCTCCCCACGACCTTTTTTTCGGCCTTGTCATTCGATTATTCCCGGTATATCATCCGGTCATAAAGAGAACGAACAGTCTACTTCTGATCTGCCTCTTTTGATCGGCCTTTTGATTGCAACTGCTACCTGGAGATTTAACAATGGCTGCCCCGGATACCCAAACGATTGTCAATGGAATCAATATCGAGCAATCCTTTGCAATACAGAATCAGATCAGAGAGGGAGGCAACGGTGAGCTTGCGAAACCGCGGTATCAGGCAACGGTTGTATGGGATAGCGGCTATCACACTACTTCAAATGTCACTGATGGACAGATAATTGTCGGCGATGAACCTGCGCACTACGGTGGCGAAGGCATGGGGATCACTCCGCAGGATCTTCTGCTGACTGCTGTGGGCCACTGCCTGACTGCTTCTTATATTGGCGGATTATCTGCTGCCCGCATCAATGTCGAATCTCTTCGCGTACATGTTTCCGGGCGAGTCAATTTTCGTGCGGCTTTTGCAATAGAGTCCGGCAATCCCGGGTTTGAGGATATCAACGTGGTCGTAGAAATTCAGACTGATGCACCACAGGAAAAGGTGACTGCACTTCTGGAAAAGTTGAGACACACGGCACCAATACCAGACACCATTATGCGGCCGGTACCAGTCAATATCGAAATTCATCAACAGCCAAAATAGACAGATCCGTCTCCGCCAGACTTTTTGATTGAAACCGAGAGGAGATAACGATGAACACCAGCGATATCCATGATGTGGCAATAGTGGGTGCCGGTCCGGCCGGCCTGTCGGCTGCATATGAACTGACCAGGGCAGGTTTCACCCCGCTAGTGCTGGAACGCACTCCCGCAGTGGGAGATGTCTGGCGAAATCATTATGATGGCCTGCGCCTGAATTCGGGCCGCTTCTTCTCAGCTTTATCCGGCAGCAAATTCCCGCTATCAACCGGCGGATGGCCTTCACGTGATGAAGTTGTATCGCTGCTCGAAACTTTTCCCGCACGTGGAGGGTACACGGTACAGACTGGTATCGAGATCGAAAAAGTCAGTTATGACCGTGAGCGTGATATCTGGCTGATCACGAGCAACAATGGCCGACAGTTTAAATCTCGCGCGGTTATCATTGCAGCAGGTGCCAATCGCATTCCAGTCATTCCTGAATGGGAAGGTAAAAACACCTTCACTGGAACAATCATTCATTCCGCACACTTCAAAAATGCCCAAGATTATGCGGGCAAGCATGTGCTGGTAATCGGTAGTGGTAATTCGGCTGCCGAAATTGCCAGCAGACTGGCGGAATATTCCGATTCAGTAACCATGTCCGTCAGAACACCGCCGCAAGTCCTGCCCAAAAGTATTTATGGCATACCCCTTATCGGTATCGGAGTATGGACGAGGTACCTGCCAAGAGCACTGGTAGATGGTCTGCTCAATCTTCTGCGACGTACCATGATCGGAGATTTATCCGTTTACGGACTGCCCTCCCCCACTATGCCAATGTCGGAACAATACGCCATCAATAACGTAGTGCCGATTCTTTATGGCCCTTTTACTGATGACATCCGCAGCGGCCGCATCAAGATCGTCGGGCCAGTGCAGAAAATATCGGGTGGGATAGTAGAAGTGCTCAGCACGGTTGAAAGTGCGCTGAATAGTGACCAGGCCACCACAACTCTGCAACCCGATGTCATCGTCGCAGGAACCGGATTTCGTACCGGTTTTCCCGAGCTGATCCAGATACCCGGCATTACAGACGAGAAAGGCAGATCAAAAATTTCGGGTGATCAGGAATTCGAAGGAGCGCCGCGCCTTTATTTCATCGGGCAGGTCAATCCGCTCAGTGGCCAGTTGCGTGAAATCCGACTGGAAGCCGGTAAAATTGCTCGGAAACTCGGCAAACAATTGGAAGCAAAGTAAATATAGCCTGTGAAAATTTTTATGTTATTGCTATTGTCCGGTACAGTGTCGATTAATTGCTTTCATAATGAATACCAGCCTCTCCGATTACACCGACAACCATGGCCAGAAAAATTTCAGTTGAGGAAAAGATCCTGCAGACGGCACGTCGCCTGTTCTGCCAGGTAGGCATTCACGCCACGGGAATCGCCAGAATCATTGAGGAATCCGGCGTATCCCGGCGCAGCCTCTATACCCACTATGGCTCGAAGGAGAATCTGCTCAAGGCCGTATTTGAAGCAGAGGCAAATATATGGTTTCGCTGGTTCGACTGCGATCTTCCACACATGGAATGCTCATCAACCGAGCGTATTCTGGCACTGTTCGATTTAATGCGTGACTGGTTCAACAATGAGGATTTTTTCGGTTGTGTATTTATCAACGCTGTCGCCGAACATGAAAAGAGCAATGGCTGGATACAGGAAGTTGCCAACAGCCATAGAGAGAAAATCACTGCAAAACTCCAGGCAATGGTAGCAGCGAGCGGTGCACAGAACCCTGAAATGGTCACGGAAAAACTGAACTTGCTGATTGATGGCACAATCGTAACAGCTATGGTCACCGCTAACAGTGAAATTGCCCATATAGGCAAACTAGCTGCGGGAGATATTTTACGTAATGCTCAATAAATTTCTTCTGGCCAAATATCAGGTCGTATATCTACTCGTGAATCAAGCGATTGACTGTTAAATTTCAGCTATTAAACTCTACAGAACCGGCCAGTATTGCCGAATAAGACACTGACCGGTTCTGGTGTGTTAGCCGACAATAACTCGGAAATAGAAGCTCTGCCCTTCCGGATGTCGCTTGGCCAGCGGTTGATCATCTGGATGCCCTATCAAAAGAAAATTTGGGGCCTGAAATTACTCTTCTGCAGCAAAAGAACCATAAACTTCGACAACCGATCAGGAAAAAATTGATCTGACGGATTTTTGTCAAAAATCTGACACATAAGCGCAATTACTACATGAATGGATTAATTCGCATCATTGTTTTCATTTTACTGGTCGTAATAAGCACGGGCTCAGGTCATGCCAGCGAGCTGGATGAGGAGCTCCAGGAGCTCCAGGCCAAACTCGAATCACTGAACAAAGGTGAAGAAACGCCCCAGAAAAAGCGTCTGCGGGAAATTTTCAATGATCACCAGCAGGTATTGCTCGATCATCAGGAATACCTGAAAAAAACAGCAAATTATTCCCAGCAGCTGGAGAAATATCCTAAACAGCTAGAAAACCTGAAGAAAAGCACCCCTCCTGCTACTACGGCAGCTGCCCCGGAGAAACTGGCAAAACTGTCTTCAGAAGAACTGGAGCGACGCAATATCACTACACAAGCCAATCTCTCGGATTTGCAGAATCAGCAGCAGAAACTGATAGCCGAGATTTCCAAGCTGCGCCAACGTGCAGTCACCGTACGGGAAGAACTGGCGTCCATCAACACTTTACGAGCAGAACTGACGGAAGATTCTCCCGAAATCCGCAAAACGACGGACAAAAAGATACTTGCTGCACTGGAAAACTATCAGGAAGCACAATTACAGGCGCTGACCGACAAAACACGCATGCTGGAACTGGAAGCATTAGTATTGCCCAATGCCATAGAAATCACTACGCTTCAGGAAAAATTATCTCTGCAACCCAAGATTCAGGCACTGGAACAGGAAACCGAGTTACTTGCCGAAGAGATCAATCGACAAAAGCGTGCTGAAACCGAACAGGTAGTTGAAAAATCCCATCAATTATTAGCTGAGAAAGCGTGGCAATATCCGGGATTGGAGAAATATGCCCTGGACAACCAGTCACTGGCTAAGAAACTGAGCAGCTATGCCGAATTTTCAACTCGGTTGATCAACCAGAAAACCGGCAGTGAGAAGCGCCTTGCTCTCATTACGCAAAGTTATGCAGCACTGCAGCAACGGCTCGAACTCAAGGTGGAAGATACCGCACTGGGAACGGAAGTCAGAAAGCAGTTCAAGGAAATCATGGTCGAGCCGGCCATAGAACAAACTGAAAAAGACTTGAACAGTGCCAGACTGGAGCTGTTCCAACTCGAGCAGGAAAAGTTACAAATGTTGAACGAGCCCGGCTATTTCAAGCAGATCATGAACGGAGAAGAAATACCCCCAGACGATACCCCCGCTTATCAGCAAATCATAAATGCATTCCATGAACTGAAACAGTCTCGCGAGCAGATGATCGATCAGTTTACCCAGGTACTGCATGGCTATATCAAGGAACTGCAGCTCCATCTCGCCATACAGCAGCAACTTATCGAGAAAATCAGCCAACACAAACTGCTACTGAAAGAAAATCTGCTGGTAACACGCAGCGCAGAATCCATTTCTATGGATGTCGTGCAGGATATTCAGGATGCCATCACCTGGTTAACCTCGCGCAAAACGCAAACCGCGGTCGAAAAAGTAATCAATGCGACATGGAAAAATATCTTGATCATTTATGCGGTATTCGGGTTGATATTCGCTATCTTCCGGTATACATACTGGTCCGATTACCTCGCCTGGGCCCGGACCGGAAACAGTTTACTGGGCAAGGTCAACCAGGACAGGCTGTTATACCCTGTGGGCATGCTGCTGGCTGCACTGCTGATATCGGGGTGTATTTACCTGCCTTTCCAGTTGTCATCGGTGATTCTACGCTACGGCACCGATGTGGAAATCGGCCATGCATTCTCGGCAAGCCTGCACGTAGCAGCAATTGCCGCCTTTATCTGGTCGTTCATATTGTTGCTGTTTCATCCGGAAGGACTGCTGGTCGGACAGTTCAAGTGTTCCGAAAAACTGGTCGACAAAATGTACCGGGATATCAGACGTTTTGCGCCTATCGTGGCGTTGCTGTGCATCATCATCGCCTTCACCGATGCATTGGATGATGATCTCGTTCGTAATGGCTTTGGCCGGCTGACTTTCATTCTGTTATGCCTGATACTTGCAGTGTTCGCTTCGGGCTGGATAGCCGTCACGCGTTCAGGCAAGGCCCTTTATCGCGGGGAATCATTCTATCTGATGCTCAACCCCAGATTCTGGATGACACTCCTGTTCGTGTTGCAGATCGGAATGATTATCATGGCAGCCATTGGTTATTATTTTGCTGCCATTTATCAGTATCTGCTCGTATTTCAGTCGATAAGCTGGATCATATTCTGCACACTGATCTTTTTTGTCAGCTTTCGCAGTCTGCTGATCATCCAACGCAGAATCGCATTCGAGCGCGCAGTCGAAAAACGGGAAGAGATATTAGCTCAGCGTACCGCGACAGGCAAAAGTGAAGCCGATCTGCTGGATGACAACTATATCGACGTCAAAACCATCAGCAAACAGTCAGCCACCGTATTGAAAATCAGTATCTGGGCGTTGCTGATCACGGGACTTGGCTTTATCTGGATAGATGTACTGCCTGCCCTCAGTTTCCTGGAAAAAATTACCATCTGGCGCACCTCAGTTGAAATCGATGGCGAAGTCATCATGCGGCCGATTACGTTGCAAACTCTGCTGGTTGCGCTCATTGTACTGAGTCTGGCCATGATTGCCGCACACAATCTGCCTGGTACACTCGAGCTGCTGGTGTTGCGACATTTGGCGCTCAATCCCGGGACGGGTTATGCCATTACCACGCTGCTCAAATACTCGATTGTGATCATCGGCATCATGGTGACGCTGCAGAAGCTGGGAATGGAATGGTCAAATATACAGTGGCTGGTAGCGGCGCTGAGTGTCGGGCTGGGTTTTGGCCTGCAGGAAGTATTTGCCAATTTCGTATCCGGACTGATTCTGCTGTTCGAGCGCCCTATCAGAATTGGTGACATGATCACACTGAACAATACCAGCGGCACTGTCAGTAAAATTCATATCCGTGCCACCACGCTGATCGACAGTGACCGCAAGGAAGTCGTGGTACCCAACAAGATATTCATCACCCAGCAGCTAACCAACTGGACATTGAGTGACCAGATTACCCGCCTGATTATCCCTGTGCGTATTGCCTACGGTTCGGATTGTGACAAGGTCAGCGCTCTATTGCTGGAAATTGCAAAAGATCATCCCATGGTTTTACGTGACCCCGAACCCAGTGCACTGCTTCTGGAATTTAGCAGCAATGCCTTGAACTTCGAATTACGGGTTTTCGTTGGCCAGATCTCGGACAGGGTAAAACTCATCCATCAACTGCATCTGGAAATCAACCATCGTTTTGCAGAGGAAGGCATTCATCTTGTACCACCGTAAATTTATTGACGGCAGACAAATATAACCAGAACAAAGTTCTGCCCGACCCCCACAACAAAGTCAGGCAGAAACCGCAATATGGCCTATAAAACAGAGATACGCATCATTCTGCGAAAAATTCGCGTGCTTTCTCCATCCAGGATTTCGCACGCGGATGATGGCGTGAGTCATCTTTCTGGCTGATCGATTCGAATTCCTCCAGCAGCTCTTTCTGCCGTGCTGTCAGATCAACCGGTGTTTCCACCGCAACATGACAAAGCAAATCGCCTGTGGATTGATTGCGTACACCAGTTATTCCTTTGCTGCGCAAACGGAAAATTTTTCCGGTCTGAGTTCCTGCCGGTACCTTGATACGAGCATGGCCATCGAGCGTAGGTACTTCGATTTCCCCGCCTAAAGCGGCTACTGTGAAACTGATCGGGATTTCGCAGTGCAAATGATTGCCTTCCCTCTGAAAAACCGGATGACTGGCAAGATGAATGACGATATACAGATCACCGGCCTGTCCATTGTTTGCTCCTGCTTCACCTTCTCCCGTCAGCCGAATGCTATCACCTTCATCCACACCGGCAGGAATCCTGACCGACAACGTTTTCTGACGCTTGACCCGTCCCGCCCCATGGCAGTCCCCGCAGGGATCAGAAACAACTTTACCGCTGCCTTGGCAATGTGAACAAGTTTGCTGAATCGAGAAAAAGCCTTGTTGCATACGAATCTGGCCATGTCCATTACAAACAGGACAGGTTTTAGGTGAAGTGCCAGGTTTTGCCCCACTACCATGACAAGTATCACAAATTTCCTGCCTGGGGATACGAATCTGGGTTTCGGCACCGCGAGCTGCCTGTTCCAGTGTAATTTCCAGGTTATAACGCAGATCGGCTCCGCGATGAACACTGGAGCGTCCTCCGCGCATTCCAAAAAGATCGCTGAAAATATCGCTGAAGGCATCACTGAACCCCTGTGCACCCGCACCACCCATCCCGCCATTCAGGCCGGCATGGCCAAACTGGTCATAGGCAGCCCGTTTATTCGGATCAGACAGGACTTCATAGGCTTCTTTAATATTCTTGAATCGTTCCTCGGCCTTGGTATCACCCGCATTGCGGTCAGGATGATATTTCATCGCTAGTTTCCGGTATGCCTTCTTCAGCTCGTTCTCGTCCGCATCTCGGCCTACACCGAGCACTTCATAATAATCACTCTGACTCATAAAAAATTCCTGCTGGTAAAAATTACGCAGATACTTTTGGCATTCATGTCCAGATTACCGGCTCTCTCTGGTCAAATTTACAATGTTAAACGTATAACGCAGAGGCAAAGAGAAGAACTTTTCTCCCCTTTTCCTCTGCGTTTATTCTTCTTTAGCAGGGTGGTAGGTTATGCCGCTACCAAGCCTGCGATCCGGGAATCATTTTTTATCCTTGACTTCCTCGAACTCAGCATCGACAACTTCGCCTTCAACCGGTTTCTCCTGGGACTGATCGGATGCAGTCCCGGCACCCGCCTGCTGGCCAGCCTGCGCTTGTTCCTGGGTATACATCTTCTCAGCCAGTTTGTGTGAAGCCTCGGTTAACGCCTGGGTTTTAGCATCGATCGTCTGTTTGTCCTCGGATTTGAGCGCTTCCTCAGCTTCTTTCAACGCTGCCTCGATTCTGGATTTTTCATCGCCTTCCAGCTTGTCTCCATATTCCACCAGTGATTTTTTGACTGAATGAATCATGGCATCACACTGGTTACGGCTGTTAACCAGCTCCAGTGCTTTTTTGTCTTCTTCCGCATGCACCTCGGCATCTTTTACCATTTTCTGGATTTCATCTTCAGACAACCCAGAGCTTGCCTGGATTTTGATCTTATTTTCCTTGCCAGTTGCCTTGTCTTTAGCCGAAACATGCAGAATACCGTTGGCATCGATGTCGAAAGTCACCTCAATCTGCGGCATTCCGCGAGGTGCTGACGGAATATCGGTCAAGTTGAACTGGCCCAAACTTTTATTGCCGGAAGCCACTTCCCGCTCACCCTGCAATACATGGATGGTCACTGCTGTCTGGTTATCGTCCGCCGTTGAGAATACCTGCTGCGCCTTGGTCGGAATAGTAGTGTTCTTCTGTATCAGCTTGGTCATGACACCACCCAGTGTTTCGATTCCCAATGACAGTGGAGTCACATCCAGCAGCAGTACATCCTTGACATCTCCTTTCAACACCCCGCCCTGGATCGCAGCACCGATGGCAACCGCCTCATCAGGATTAACATCTTTGCGCGGCTCTTTGCCAAAGATTTCCTTGACCTTCTCCTGGACTTTCGGCATACGGGTCTGCCCACCGACCAGAATGACGTCATCTATATCGGAAACCGATAGGCCTGCATCTTTAAGCGCAGTCCGGCAAGGACCCGCAGTACGCTCGATCAGTTCTTCGACCAGACTCTCCAGCTTGGCACGGGTAATCTTGACAGCCAAGTGTTTTGGACCTGATGCATCTGCCGTGATATAGGGCAGATTCACTTCAGTCTGCTGGCTGGAAGACAGCTCGATTTTGGCTTTTTCTGCTGCATCCTTGAGTCGCTGCAACGCCAGCATATCTTTTTTCAGATCAATGCCGCTCTCTTTCCTGAACTCATCCACCAGATATTCAATCACTCTGGAGTCGAAATCTTCACCCCCGAGGAAAGTATCACCATTGGTTGCCAATACTTCGAACTGGTGTTCGCCTTCAACTTCTGCGATTTCGATGATCGAAATATCAAACGTACCTCCACCCAGATCGTATACTGCGATTTTGCGATCACCTTCTTTTTTATCCAGACCAAATGCGAGTGCAGCGGCAGTTGGCTCATTGATGATACGCTTGACTTCCAGCCCCGCAATACGGCCTGCATCCTTGGTCGCCTGACGCTGAGAATCGTTGAAATATGCCGGAACGGTGATGACGGCTTCTGTAACCGGCTCGCCCAGATAATCTTCAGCCGTTTTCTTCATCTTCATCAACACTTGTGCCGAAACTTCCGGTGGCGCGATTTTCCTTCCACGTACTTCTATCCAGGCATCATTGTTATCAGCACGCACGATTTTGTAGGGTGTCATACTGATATCCTTTTGCACTACTTCTTCATCGAAACGGCGGCCAATCAGCCGTTTGATCGCAAACAGGGTATTTTCCGGATTGGTGACTGCCTGACGCTTGGCTGATGCCCCTACCAGAATTTCATTGTCTTCCGCATAGGCAACAATCGACGGTGTCGTTCTTGTACCTTCGGCATTTTCAATGACCTTGGGTTTGTTGCCTTCCATGACGGCAACGCATGAGTTGGTAGTCCCAAGGTCGATGCCAATTATTTTTGCCATAGTATGTCCTTTATGAATTGAAATTTATCCTGTAGCGTAAATGGGGGCTCTCCTGAAAATCTCAAGTACCCTTGGCCTTTGAAACAGTCACCATCGCGGGACGAATTACCCGATCGTGCAACATATAACCTTTTTGCATGACTTGTATGACTGTGTTAGGTGCAAAATCCGATTCAACTGCACACATGGCCTCGTGCTGATGTGGATCGAATTTTTCTCCTTGCGGATCAATGGTGTGGATATTGAATTTCTCAAAAACTGCCGCAAGCTGCTTGCGTGTCAGCTCCACACCATCCCGCAGATTTTCAAGGGTGGAATTCTCCGTTGCCAGTGCGGCGTCCAGACTGTCCATCACAGCCAGTAACTGGACAGAAAAATTATCGATAGCATACTTGTGTGCGCTGGCAATATCTGTCTGCGCCCGTTTGCGGATATTTTCGGTTTCCGCTTTGGCGCGCAACCAGGCATCGTGATGCTCGGCTGCCCTGATTTCTGCTTCTTTCAGTTGCTGCTCAAGACTGGGTGCGGCATCTTCTCCCGCACGCTCTGTATTCCCTGCCACTGTACCGGAATGCTCTGTTTCCAGCACATCATCCATTCCCGGCAGTTTCTGTTTCTCGATAGGTTCTTGATCGTGTGGCTCCTGCATAGATTCCTCCTGTTACGGTGTCGGTGATATTGGGGCCGATATTTCTTTTTCAACCCCTGATCCGAAAAAAGATATTTGAGTCGTACTCAAACCCAATGGGTGCAAATGAGTGGCAGAAATGATGCGATACTGGAATCAGTCTCCAATATCCCTTGCCAAGCGCGCTGCCAGGCCGATATAACCCCAGGGAGTAAGTTGCAGCAGGCGGTCTTTCTCGGCGGCCGGAATATCGAGTTGCGCGATGAATTGCTGAAGTGTGGTACGGTCGATTCCTGTTTTTCCGCGCGTTAATGCCTTGAGCTGTTCGTAGGGATTGGCTACCCCATAACGGCGCATTACTGTCTGAATCGGTTCGGCCAGGACTTCCCAGGCATTCTGCAAATCCTCCGACAGACGTGCCGAATCCGCCTGCAGCTTTCCGAGCCCTTTGAGACATGAATCATAAGCCAGCAGAGTATGACCAAGCGCCACACCCATATTGCGCAACACGGTCGAATCGGTGAGATCTCGCTGCCAGCGTGAGACAGGAAGTTTTTCACTCAAATGTTTGAGCAGCGCATTGGCAATACCGAGATTCCCTTCCGAATTCTCAAAATCGATTGGATTCACTTTATGTGGCATGGTGGAAGAACCGACTTCATCTGCTCTGGTTTTCTGCCTGAAGTAGCCCAGTGAAATGTAGCTCCAGATATCGCGGTTCAGATCGAGAAGAATCGTATTGATACGGACATAGGCATCAAACAGCTCTGCCATAGTGTCATGCGGTTCGATCTGAGTGGTATATGGATTGAAACTCATACCGAACTTTTCGACGAAAGATCGCGCAAAAGATTCCCAGTCGAAATCAGGAAAAGCAACCATGTGCGCATTGTAGTTACCCACTGCTCCATTGATTTTTCCAGTCATAACCACGGCTGCAAGCCGCTCGCGCGCTCCTTGTAACCGATAAACAAAATTAGCTATTTCCTTACCCATGGTCGTGGGGGTAGCTGCCTGCCCATGGGTACGAGCAAGCATCGGGAGATCCGCCAGATCTCTGGCCAGGACAGCAAGTCTTTTGATGACTTCATCGAGCGCGGGGAGCATGACCTGATCTCGACTATGTTTGAGCATCAGGCCATGTGAAAGATTATTGATATCCTCGGATGTACAGGCAAAATGCACGAATTCAGAAATTGCCGCCGTCTCCTGATCTCCGGTCAGTTTTTCCTTCAACCAGTATTCCACGGCCTTCACATCATGATTGGTTCGCGTCTCGATCGATTTGACGGCTTCCGCATCCGTTACGGAAAAATTCTCCACAAGCTGATCCAACTGCACGACAGCGTCGGTAGATAAAGAGGACGCCCCTGTCAAAGCCGGAGTATTGCCCAATGCCTTGAACCATTCAATTTCCACATGAATCCGGTTGCGAATCAATGCATATTCACTGAAACAGGGTCGCAAGGCTGCCACCTTCTGCTGATACCGCCCATCCAGCGGAGAAAGTACAAGAAGTGTCGAGATTTCCATAAATTATTGTTTAAATTCAGGCATTCTTCATCAATCGGGAGCGCGCATTCTAACACAGCTCGCTATCACTCCCTGGCTGGGATAGAATCGCACAGTCAATATTTCAAAAACAAAAAGGACAGCACAATGAAACTTATTGGATCACTGACCAGCCCGTATGTGCGCAAGGTGCGCATCGTGCTGGGCGAAAAAGGCATCGACCATGAATTTACCAATGACCCGCCATTCAGCCCCGATACCCGAGTCGCACAAGTCAATCCTCTGGGTAAAGTGCCCGCTCTGATCATGGATGATGGATATATTCTGTTTGATTCTCGCGTAATCGTTGAATATCTGGATGATCTGAATGGCCCCGAGTCAGGCCGTCTGATCCCAGCAGCCGGACCGCAACGATTTCGCGTCAAACGCTGGGAAGCGCTTGCGGATGGCATCATCGATGCCTGTGTGGCTATTTATCTTGAACGAAAGCGGCCAGAATCACAACAAAGTCAGGAGTGGATCGAACGCCAACAGAAAAAGATCGATCAGGGATTATACGCCATCGCCTCCGAACTGGGTGACAAACCGTGGTGTGAAGGTGAATCCATGACGCTGGCCGATATCGCACTGGGCTGTGCATTCGGTTATCTGGATGCCCGTTTCCCCACAGTCAAATGGCGCGATACTTATCCTAATCTTGTCCGTCTGGCAGACAAACTGGCAGAACATCAGTCATTCAAAACGACTGTTGCACCCGATTGACTGGCTGAAACGGCAAGGAATGCCAGCAGGTTAAGGCATCCGGGCATTCCACATTTTCCTCCGCTGCAGTGAAGTAAATGTCAGCCTTCAGGTCGATTTATGCGGGTTGACTGCAGTCAGCAGGCCTCGCAGAATATTCACTTCTTCCTTTTCTAGCCGGGTGCGCGCAAACAGGCGACGCATTCGGCGCATCAAGCGTTTCGGTTGGACCGGATCAAGAAATCCACTTTGGATCATGACCTCCTCCAGATGGTGGTGTAAACCCTCGATCTCCTGCAGACTAGCCGGTTCAGGCAACCGTGGATCAAATTCCTCTACATCCCCCGCATTTTCAAGAGCCATACGCAGCTCATAAGCCATAATCTGCACTGCAGCCCCTAGATTAAGCGAAGAGTAGGCAGGATTAGCCGGAATCTGTACAGTCAACTGGCAATGACTGATTTCTGCCGAGGTGAGTCCGGCACTTTCCCGGCCGAACAGCAACGCCACCGGATGATGATGCGCATACTGGATCAGTTCGATGGCGGCCCGTCTGGCATTGCAGGTTGGATGCGACAGATCTCGAGAACGCGCCGTCAGTGCAGCAGCCAGGAAAGTATCCCCCATCGCTTCCTCCAGACTGGTGCATACGCATGCGGATTCAAGAATATCGCGTGCATTGGAAGCTCGGGCATCCGCTTCCCGGTCAGGAAAAGATTTCGGATTGACGAGATAAAGCTGGCTCAGGCCCATGGTTTTCATAGCCCGAGCAGTTGCACCGATATTACCCGGATGGCTGGTATGGCTGAGCACGATCCGGACATTATCGAGCGGTAAGACTGGATTCATATTAGAATGGTGACTTTCCAGTCATTGTTTCTCAAGTTTTTTGCCATGCACCCCATGCTTACTATTGCGGTCAAGGCTGCCCGCCGTGCCGGCAGTATCATCAACCGCGCCTCGATGAATCTGGAACGATTGACTATTACACGCAAGGCGCACAGTGATTTTGTGAGCGAGGTGGATAAAGCTGCCGAAGATGCCATTATCAAAATCTTGCTGGACGCATACCCTGACCATTCAATTCTAGCAGAAGAAAGTGGCGCCAGAGAAAATACCCCTAAACCGGAATATCAGTGGATCATCGATCCGCTGGACGGTACTACCAATTTTTTACATGGATTTCCCAAATATAGCGTCTCGATTGCACTGCTGCACCGGGGAGTTCTGACACAAGCGGTCGTCTACGATCCGGTGAAAGATGAGTTGTTTACCGCCAGCCGCGGTAGCGGTGCGTTTCTCAACGACCATCGCATTCGTGTCAGCAAGCGTGTGCAGTTAGGGGAATGCCTGATCGGTACTGGATTTCCGTTCCGGGATTTTACTCATATAGAAGCCTACCTGGCTATATTCAGGGACATGATGCCCAAAACAGCGGGTATACGTCGCCCAGGCTCTGCAGCACTGGATCTCGCCTATGTGGCGGCAGGGCGTTACGATGGCTTCTGGGAAACCGGCTTGGCGCCATGGGATATCGCCGCCGGATGCCTGCTCATTCTGGAAGCAGGTGGTATGGTTGGCGATTTTGAAGGTAACGGGTGCTATATGCAAAGTGGACAGATCGTTGCGGGCAATCCCAAAGTTTTTGCCCAACTGCTGCAGATTATTGCTCCGCATCTGACCGAACAGCTTATCGCTGAAAATCGCGAGCCAGTCGAATAGTTTCACAGTCGAACTATTGCTGAAAATCTGATGGAAAATCGAGCACATGCATTAGCTGCCGGCCTGTTCATCCTCCTGCTGGGAGTGACAACAGTCATGGCAATCAAATGGTTCAGTCGCGACAGCATCAGTTATAACCATTATTTTCTGGTTTCTGCGGGTGGTGCGGTATCCGGGTTGAACCCGGAAGCGTCAGTCCGTTACCGCGGTGTCAATGTCGGAAAAGTTGAGGAGATTTACTTCGACAGGGAGAATATCCGTAATATCATTGTACGTATCGCCGTCAATCATAATGTAATTCTTCCGGGGGATATCTATGCGCAACTGGCAAGCCAGGGTATTACCGGCTTGACTTATATCGAACTGAATGATGATATAGCCGACGCAGAAACTGAACCTCTGCAAAATGAAGCGCGCATCCCGCTCAGATCTTCACTGATCAAGACACTTTCCGATTCCCTGGAAGAGATCCTGAAAAATTCGAATATGGCTATCAGACAAATAAGCGGTCTGCTAAATGAACAGAATCAGACGCATATAAGCAATATTCTGAGTCACCTGGAACAAACCGTCCAGCACTACGACACACTGACCGGACAGCTTCAGGAAGGGTTGCAAACATTACCGCAGTTGAGCAGCGAATTCACTTCGACATTCAAACAAACCCGTCAGGTTATGGAAAATACCAGCCAGGTTTTGCAAAAACTTAACCAGCAGCAAGGACTGGTAGACAACCTGACTCAGGGTTCTCTGGAGATGACCCGCACCCTCGCCAGTCTGAACGAAACAAGCCTGGCCATTACACAAAGTACTCACAAGTTGGATCAATTGCTGAATCTGCTTGAAGATCATCCACAGAGCCTGGTATTTGGCAAACCACCTGCCTTGCCAGGCCCGGGTGAACCAGGATTTTCGCCGCCTAAGCCGGAAAAACGATGATGAAATTTTCTGCTGTGTTTTTAGCCGTTCTACTTACGGGGTGTACATTGACACCCAAAACACTGGCACCCGTCTCGATTTACGATCTTGGTCCAGTGGCGGCTGTAACGGTTGCCGGCTCATCCGGGCTCTCACAAACGATCATCCAGGTTATAGATGTCAGCGCACCCGTCTGGCTGGATACCCAATCAATCCATTACAGACTTGCTTATCATGATCCCGCCCGCATCTATGCTTATGGTGGCAGTCGCTGGACGGCACCACCAGCAAAATTGTTAACCGAACGCTTCAGACAATATTTTGCAAGCCATACCATCAACTGGAAGAAGGGCGATAAAAACAAAGAAAACCATGCACCTGCAAACTATCTGTTAAAAATCGAGTTGGGCGAATTCACTCAGGTTTTTCATGCACAAAACGACAGCCAAGTCGTCATCCGATTGAGAGCCTCTTTATACGAGCCAAACGCGCGATTACCGATTGCACAACGGAGTTTCACGGGAGAACGGCCGACGCAGACTGCTGACGCCGCAGGCGCCGTTGCTGCTTTCATACTGGTGAGTGACAACTTGCTGGACGAGCTGGTACAGTGGCTCACCAGCGTTCACTCATGACCGTACTTCCGACATTATGATCGTTGACCTGATATTTATCTCATATTCTACAAAACCGGCCGATTTCCCGTTTATATTCTCGGCCATTCCATGATACGCATACTTGGCCTGATCCTTTTATTACACTTGTTCCTGTCAGCCTGTGGCCATAAAGGTCCCCTTTATCTTCCGCAAAATCCACCTCCCGTTAAAAATAATACACAGGAAAAGCCATGAGCAGCTTCAGCTCATTTGAATACCGTGATAACCAGCTTTTTGCAGAATCGGTACCGCTGACAGAGATTGCCTCTGAATTTGGTACCCCTTGCTATGTTTATTCGAGCGCAACAATCCGTACGACTTACCAGGCTTTCGATCATGCATTCGGACAACGGGATCATCTGATCTGCTATGCGGTAAAAGCCAATTCGAATCTTGCCATATTGAATCTGCTTGCGTGCCTCGGTAGTGGTTTCGATATCGTCTCTGGTGGAGAATTGCAGCGTATATTGAAAGCAGGTGGCAATCCGCAAAAAACGGTTTTCTCCGGGGTGGGTAAAACACTTGAGGAAATTCGTGCCGCGCTGGCTGCCAATATTCTCTGTTTCAATGTGGAATCGGAAATGGAGTTGATGGTACTGAATGAAATTGCCGGACAGATGGGAAAAATCGCGCCGATCAGTCTGCGTGTCAACCCGGACGTGGATGCCAATACCCACCCTTATATTTCGACAGGAATGAAGGAAAACAAATTTGGCATCCCGGCTGCTGAGGCTGAACGAATCTATTCACTGGCACACCAGCTTCCCCATATCCAGGTCTCCGGACTAGATTGCCATATCGGTTCACAATTGACTGAAATTGCACCCTTCATCGAAGCAGCCGATAAAATGCTCGATTTACTGTCACGCCTGCAAGCGACAGGCGTCACTATCAAACATCTTGATCTGGGTGGAGGACTGGGAATTCGTTATGACCGAGAGTCCCCACCTTCGATAGAAGCCTACATCAAAGCACTCTGTACGGCCGCAAAAAACTATCCGCAGCAATTGCTCATCGAACCCGGTCGTTCGATGGTGGGCAACGCCGGACTGCTGTTGACCCGGGTACATTATCTCAAACATACATCGCACCGCAATTTCGCCATTGTCGATGCGGCCATGAACGACATGCTGAGGCCAGCTTTATATCAGGCTTACCACCCAATCCTGCCAGTCGCCAAACGCACCGGGGAAATGCAAACTTACCAGATCGTCGGGCCTGTTTGTGAAACCGGCGATTTTCTCGGCCATGATCGTAACCTGGTGCTGACAAAAAACGATTTGCTGGCAGTCATGTCCGCCGGGGCCTATGGCATGAGCATGAGTTCCAATTACAATACCCGTCCACGCGCAGCTGAAGTCATGGTGGATGGCAGCACGGTGCATCTCATCCGCGCGCGTGAAACAGTGGAAGATCTGTATGCTCTGGAAAAGCTGCCCACCTGAAATTTGCATATGACTCCAACCATGTCGAACATTGCCACACTCGACGATGTGCACTACCAGAAACACATACTACAGGGCGTATCGCGCACTTTTGCACTGACCATCCCGCAACTGCCGCCAGCGTTGCGTGAGGTGGTAGGGAACGCCTACCTGTTATGTCGCATAGTCGATACTGTTGAAGATGACAGTGCGCTGACACTGGAGCAAACACGCGAACTGGCTGAAATGTTTATCAAGGTCGTCAGTGGAACAGTCGAGGCGGAAACATTTGCCCGAGCCCTGTATCCCCTGCTTTCGGAACATACCATTCCAGCGGAACACGATCTCATCAAACATACTCCTTCCGTCATACGCATGACTCACAGCTTCAACCCGGTGCAGCGCCAGGCACTGGAACGCTGCATACGTATTATGGGGCAGGGAATGGCCGCATACCAGGAAAGTGAATCTCTGTCGGGGCTCGAGAATCTGGCCGAGATGGATCGCTATTGCTACCATGTTGCCGGTGTCGTCGGTGAAATGCTGACCGAACTGTTCTGTGACTACTCTCCGGAAATCAACCAGCACAAACCGACGCTGATGCAATTATCAGTCTCTTTTGGACAAGGATTGCAAATGACCAATATCCTGAAAGATATCTGGGAAGACAGAAAACGAGGTGCCTGCTGGCTGCCAAGAGATATTTTCCTGCAAGAAGGATTTGACCTGAATGATTTACAGCCAGGTTGTTCCATGCGAGGTTTCCATGCCGGTCTAGGCACCCTGATCGGGATCGCCAAAACACACCTGCAGAACGCCCTGGCCTACACCTGCCTGATTCCATCACATGAAACCGGGATACGCCGATTCTGCCTGTGGGCGATCGGCATGGCAGTATTGACTCTAAACAAAATCAACCACAAACGGGACTTTATAACGGGAGGAGAAGTAAAAATCTCTCGCCGGAGTGTTAGAACAACCGTCCTGATTACCAGCCTCTTAGCCAGTCAGGATTGGGCACTCAAGAAAATTTTTGCAATATCATCCCGGAATCTGCCGGAAGTACAGATTGCCCGATCATAAAGCTGAAGCAACCTCGTCATTGAATCGACGAAGTGCTCCGAACGGATCCGGTGATCGGGTGATGGGCCTGCCGATCACAAGATAGCTGGCTCCATTATGTATTGCCGTTGCCGGCGTTGCAATCCTCGCCTGATCATCGTTGCCACCACCAGATAATCGGATGCCCGGAGTAACCAGACAAAAATCCTCACCAGTCACTTCTCTCAGGCATCCTGCTTCCAGCGCTGAACAAACTACACCATCCAGGCCACAATGCTGGGCAAGCAGAGCCAGTCGCTGCACCATCATTTCCGGTGTATCGGCTATGCCCAGCTCGCTCAAATCATCCTGATTCAGACTGGTAAGCAGAGTAACAGCAATGAGTCTGGTTCTTTTTCCATCCAAGGCCTGCCGGGCTGCAAGCAACATTTTACGCCCTCCCAGCGCGTGTACATTGATCATCCATACACCAAGGCTTGATGCAGCACTACAAGCTGCCGCAATCGTGTTGGGAATATCATGAAATTTCAGATCGAGAAATACATCGAAACCCAGTTTCATCAATTTCTCAATCAGTTGTGGACCAGCCAGAGTAAACAGCTCTTTCCCAACCTTGACCCGGCAAAGCGTACTATCCAGTCCGGCGGCAAAATTCAATGCTGTACACTGATCGGGAAAATCCAGTGCAACGATGATACGCGGGTCATTCATACCACTGAAGATATCAGGATTTCTTACGGATTCTATTGACGAAGCAAGACAAATACCCGAATAAGGCGCCTACAGTAAAACAGAGGAAAAGTACTATCACCAACGGTACTTCCCATTCCATCCCAAGGTAATAGTGTATTGTCACCATCCCGGAATTCTTGACAGCGACACTGAGCAGAAACAAAAAAACAATCAGGCGTAGAAGGGTCATAAACATGCGTACTTCATCTGATTCAGCTCAAAAAGGTGAAACAGAAAAAATGGAATCGTCAAATACACCAGTAACCGCACTATATCGAACAGGGAAAGTATAAAACCAGCTCACTCAAACCCACACTTTCCCAATCCACACGACGAGAAATGCTTAACCTGTAACGCGATCAAGCACTTTGTGCTGTTTAGGGCCGGAATCTATCAGTTCACGCATTTTCTTACCAGCTTTGAAATGTGGAACATATTTTTCCGGCACGTGAACCTTCTCACCTGATTTGGGGTTACGGCCAATACGCGAAGGTCTGTAATTCAGGTCAAAGCTGCCAAATCCACGAATCTCAATACGCTCTCCCTTGGAAAGACTCTTAGCCATCGCATCCAAAATGATCTTAACGACCAGTTCGGCATCTTTTGCCAGCAATTGAGGAAAGCGTTCTGCCAGCTTGGAAATCAGTTCAGACTTCGTCATAGCCGGCCTTATTCTTCTGACGATTTACTGTCTATCTTGGCTTTAAGCAACGCACCCAAGTTAGTCGTACCCGCACTGGCAGGGTTGGATACTGATGCCAGTGATTTGACGGCTTTATCTTCCTCATCCTGAATTCTTGCCTTGACTGACAGACTGATACTCCGGTTTTTGCGATCAATATTGATGATCATTGCTTCGATCTCTTCCCCCTCATTAATACGGGAGCGAATATCCTCAATCTTGTCACGAGAAAACTCAGAAGCACGCAAATACCCCTCTACCTCATCAGTCAGTGCAATGACGGCACCTTTGGCATCAACAGATTTGACGGTACCCTTGACGATACTGTTTTTATCATGCGAGGCGACATAAATATTGAAAGGATCGCCTTCCAGTTGCTTAATACCTAAGGAAATACGTTCTTTCTCTACATCGATGGATAACACCACCGCTTCAACTTCATCTCCTTTCTTGAATTCGCTGATTGCTTTCTCGCCAGGCTGATTCCAGGAAAGATCGGATAAATGCACCAAACCATCGATGTTGCCTGGTAATCCGATGAACAAACCGAAGTCTGTAATCGATTTGATCTGCCCGGTAACTTTGTCACCTTTTTCATGACCAAGTGAAAACTCTTCCCAGGGATTGGGCCTGCACTGTTTCATCCCCAGAGAAATACGCCGACGATCCTCGTCGATTTCAAGAATCATGACTTCGACTTCATCGCCCAACTGCACAATTTTGGACGGATAGACATTTTTGTTGGTCCAATCCATTTCCGAGACATGCACCAACCCTTCGATCCCCTGTTCGATTTCGACGAAAGCACCATAATCGGTCATATTGGTAACTTTACCGAAGATACGTGTACCCTGAGGATAACGTCTCGAAAGACCAATCCACGGATCTTCCGTAAGCTGTTTCAATCCCAGAGAAACACGGTTTTTCTCTTGGTCGAATTTCAGAACCTTGGCAGTCACTTCATCACCTACATTGATGACTTCGGTCGGATGTTTCACACGGCGCCAGGCAAGATCAGTAATGTGCAGCAAGCCGTCGATCCCGCCCAGATCCACAAATGCACCATAATCCGTAATGTTCTTGACGATCCCCTGGACGACCGCACCATCCTGCAGACTGGCCAGCAACTCATCCCGATCTGCACCTTGGGTTTCTTCCAGCACCGCACGTCTGGATACGACCACATTATTACGTTTGCGATCGAGCTTGATCACCTTGAATTCCATTTCCTTATTTTCATAAGGCGTCATATCTTTGACCGGGCGAATATCCACCAGAGAACCTGGCAGAAAGGCACGAATACCGTTAATCGTGGCTGTCAGTCCACCTTTTACCTTTCCATTGACCATGCCGGTAACGATTTTGCCTTTTTCCATGGCCTCTTCCAGTTCATACCAGGCATTCAGGCGTTTTGCCTTGTCTCTCGACAAACGGGTTTCACCAAATCCATTTTCAAGTGCTTCGATAGCCACACTGACAAAATCACCTTCGCGGGCTTCAACCTCACCTCTGTCATTTTTGAATTCTTCAATCGGGATATAGCTCTCGGATTTAAGCCCCGCATTGACCACGACGAAGTTGTAATCAACACGAATGATCTCAGCAGTAATCACTTCGCCCACACGCATTTCTTTATGCGAAAGGCTTTCATTGAAAAGTTCGGCAAAATTTTCCGAAGAGCCCGCTACACTGGTTGCAATAGTCATTTAAAAAATATCCGATCGTAAACAATTCCCCGCAATAAACAAAGGGGACAGGTTGGTTGGTTAATAAAAAAGAAAAGAACGGCTTAAAAACTCAAACTGCTCAAGCTTTCCTGGTTTCAGCGTACATACTCAATACCCTGCTGACAACCTGATCTATACTGAGGCCAGTAGTATCCAGCACACACGCATCTTCACACTGTTGCAACGGGGAGGCGGTACGATTACTGTCACGCTCATCACGCGCCCGAAGTGCTTGGATCAGGTCTGCGATATTAGCATTTATTCCCTTCTCCATCAACTGCTTATGGCGTCTGGATGCACGCTCCTCTTCACTTGCCGTGAGATAGATTTTCAAGGTAGCGTCAGGAAAAATGACTGACCCCATATCACGCCCATCGGTTACCAGACCCGGCGGTTTGCGAAAATCCCGCTGGTATTCCAGTAATTCTACTCGGAGCGCGGGGTGCTGAGCGATTCGGGAAGCATATTCCCCGCACGCCTCTGCCCGTACTTCATTACTGACATCCTCTCCATCCAGCCAGATCGATGAATCCCTGAAAGATACACTCAAATGCCGGGCAATATCGACCATGCTACGTTCGTCACTGACATCCGTATTGCGCTTCATAGCTGCTAGTGCTACCAGACGATAGAGTGCCCCGCTATCAAGATAGTGGAATCCAAGTGTCTGTGATACGAGGCGGGCAATCGTACCTTTTCCTGATGCAGAAGGGCCATCTAACGTAATTATCGGTACATTCTCTTTATCCATGATTCGTCGACCCCGGTCATAATGATAGGCTCCGGGATTCTGTTTGCCCCCCTCTTAGGATACTGATGTTATTTATCGTTTTGCAAAAATTACCGAGACCTGGAAAACACTCGGCCCGAATTATCCTCTAGACACATCATTCGTAGTTTTTCCGATATTAATTACTTCTGACTCATGTACTTTCAAAAGAAATATGGGTAATGGCTGCAAATTTCTCGAAATAATCCGGGAAAGTTTTAGCCACACACTCCGGGTCATTGATACGCACCGGCACACTCAATGACACTAGAGAAAAACACATGGCCATCCGATGATCATCGTAAGTATCAATAACAGCATCCGCAGTCAGCGGACCATCGGGTGGCGTAATTCGCAGAAAATCATCTCCTGCTTCGACTCGAGCACCCAGTTTGCGCAGTTCCGCAGACATTGCTGCAATCCGGTCGGTTTCCTTGACGCGCCAGCTCGCAATGTTCCTAAGGGTGGTCGTGCCTGGTGCAAACAAGGCCATTATCGCTAGTGTCATGGCTGCATCAGGAATATGGTTACAATCGAAATCAATCGCCCTCAAGGCCTTATTGCCAGGAGCACCCGATTCTATCCACTCACTTCCCATGCTGATGTGTGCTCCCATCGCCTTGAGTGCTTCAACAAAGCGGACATCTCCCTGACAGCTGTCACTCCCCGCACCCTCGATTCGTACCGGGCCACCCGCAATGGCTCCAGCTGCAAGAAAGTAAGAAGCAGAAGATGCATCTCCCTCGACCGCAATCTTCCCCGGACTGCGATAAATCTGATTCCCGGGCAGCATAAAACGCTGCCAAGATTCCTGTTTGACCTGCACGCCAAAACGTGCCATTTGTGCAATCGTGAGTGCTACATAAGGCTGGGAAATAAGCGTACCACTGACAACAATGGTTCTCGGCTCACCTGTCAGCGACAACGCCATCAGCAATCCACTGAGAAACTGGCTGGAAATATTCCCCTTGATGGAGATATCACCCAGATGAATTACCGCCGGATGAAT
>OBJA01000678.1_pt1 | contig 27776 bp, 4 predicted proteins | sample 1519751 | NCBI WGS metagenome assembly OBJA01 (sample SAMEA3881238, study PRJEB22517) | soil metagenome | biome: lake sediment; feature: soda lake sediment; material: sediment, water from around vicinity | place: India | collected 2013-12-23 | depth 3 m
TTTTAAATCGAATCTTACTATTTATAAGCGGCCTGAACTCAAAAATTATATCGAAATCACGTTATCACAAAGTTACTACAAGTAGGTCATAATTCTTTATTTATTGTATCAAAATCATAGAAACATATTGAGAATTACCTGCTTGCACAACAAAGGCATATACCCCTGCCGGTATGCTTGGTAATTCAACATCTAGCTGATCTTGCTTAACATACACCGGGGTTTCGAAAACAGACAATCCGCTGACTGACACAAGTTTAACATTCACATACCCTTCATATACTTGAGGTAATACAATATGTACCGATGATGCCCCAAAAACAGGATTTGGATATACAGACATTCGAGTATTACTGTATTCACTAATGTGAGTATTTGGATTGTTTACCGTAATTGTAACATCATGATATGCAGATTCTCCGAACCAATCGGTTCCGGTAATTCTAAGTATATACTGCCCAACATGTTCAATTTTCGGAGAAATTACAATACGATGTGTATATGCATCAAACACTATCCAATCAGGTACATCTTGTCCGGAAGCCATTGCAACACTAAACTGAAGCACATCATCATTTGCATCATAAAAACGTTGCATTTGAATTGTTTCCGTAATTGTTTGTCCGGCCATCAATGTCCGCCCCATATACGTTCCAAAAGCTATAGGCGCAACATTATCTTGAGCAGCATTATCGGCAAAAGCTTCTACCTGAAATAAAGAGTAGCCCCAACTTGTAGCACGTTGCGTAAAATCAATTTTCACATACCGAGCTTGCACCTGAGGAAACACATAGTTATTAACCCCTGATTTACCTCTTCCAACAGAGATAACGGTATCCCAATTTTGAGCATCTTCAGAAACAAGAATAGCATATCTATTACCAAATGCAGCTTCCCAATACAGAACTAATCGAGAAATACTATATGTGTTAAGCATATCAAATTGAATCCACTCTGTATGTGAATACGCACTTGACCAACGCGTAGAAAAATCGCCATCAACGGTATATACCAACAAACGCTCTTCGTTCTCTACAGAAGACCCGGTAACAAAAGAATACAATAACTTATTATCTGATTGCACAACAGAGTCTCGTACCATAATCGTAAATCTAGAAGAAACTTGTTTTCCGCCCTCATCTGTAGCAACAACAAGGAAGGTACTAACACCCATAGAGTCAGGAATTACGGATAATGAAATAACACTATTATTTTCAAAGCTAATTTGAACCGGACCATGTGGTTCAATAGAATATTGTAAAACTCCATCATCTTCAAAATAATCATCTAAATTGAGATAATTAAGAATAGGATCAGAATTTTTAAACAGAAACGTATCTCTCAATTCTTTTACGTTTACCGGAGAATAATTATGATTTGGATTACGAGCAACAATCAAGAGTTCAGGAAAATGAGCACGAAGAGAATCCAAGACATGTCTCATATCATCTAATGAACCATGCCCATCATGAGCAGTGTATGTCCACCCCCAACCACCGGCATATCCATTATCAAACAAATACGTAAGAGCTTCTGTTGCATTTAGTTCACTCGACGCACTAAAACGTGAACCGGTTCTAATAATTCCATGAGCGGAATATTCGCCTATCAAAACCGGCTTATCAAGCTCCCAATGACTTGCATGGTTATGAAAAGGCGAATATCTGTCGTTATGCCACTCAGGATAATAATGAAACATATAAAAATCAAGAATTCCGTCAGAATCACCACCTGCGGCAATTAATTCAGCATCGGTATAATAATTTTTTGCTCCTGAAAACGAACTAATATCAGTACTCATTCGAGCATTCCAACTCCCATTAGAAACCTTTGCTGTTGGGTCTGTTCGTTTAATTGCACCTGCAGTTCTATTAACAAAACGTTGTATTTGTGCCATTGTCACATTTTCAGTAGTATTCCAATTTGCCACATTGGTCATCCCCTCCGGCTCATTAAATATTTCCCAACATAAAATTGCGGTATGTCCGCCAACACGCTCAACCATTGGAATAAGAGCATTATCTATATAGGCCTGTAATGCACGCTCATTTTCTAGTAATATTCTATTATGATTTCTGCGAGCAGCCGGAATACTGGTATTCATCATATCAAACGACCATAAACAAAGAGAAACTACAATACCATAATCTGCGGCAATATCAAGAGCTAATTCTAAATTATCCAGAGCTTGTTCGGTAATTCCGGTTACCGTATCATTGGTAAATGTAGGAGTGCTTCTTCCATCAACGTGTATCCACCAACGTACAGAATTACCTCCTGCCTCTGACACATCTTTCATAATAGCCGAAAAATGACTCGGATTAAATTGCGTTAAATCATTACCAAATTGCATCCATGCAATATTAATTCCTGCAAAAAACAAATCTTGCCCTCTATGATTAATTAGGTTTTGAGAAAAACTAGAAAGAGAACCCACAAACAAAAAAATATACAATAGCTGTTTCATACTTTTATTTTTTACTGATATATGGATTGTTATAAAAAAACCTACATATCTATATTATTACTATTTTTTATTCGACAAAATACTATAGCAAAAAAAATTTACTTAGCATTCTACAATAATACAACAAAAACAAGGTAAAAAAGTAATACTATTTTATCATATACATGTATTTTTTTATCGCACAATTATTCTAACGCCGACAAAACAAAGCTCAAAAAGATTCTCAAAAAATCAGCACACATATACTAAGTTGTCAGCTTATTGTAGAAAAAACAATTTCTTAGCAAACAAAGCTGTAAGCATATATACCCAATTTAGCAAATCAAATACTCAAAGCACAAAAAAAGTCAAAAAAAACTGTAACAGTTTTGTGATTTTTTTTATTTTTGAAGTTCGGGTTTTAAGAGACTATTTTGTCATTTTAATATATAAAGAGAAAACTCCTAAATAAACAGAAGAGAATTATTATAGTATGAAGAAAATTTACGTATTACTTTTCCCTATCCTTTTTTTACATGTTATAACACATGCACAGGTAAGATTTAATGAGATTCAATCGAGCAATCGCACAACAATTCAGAGTGATTTAGGAAATTATGCTGACTGGATAGAATTATTTAACACGAGCACATCAACACTTAATTTAAGCGGCTACTACGTAACAGACAGCAGATCAAACCCAAGAAAATGGCAAATCCCAAACGGAACTAGTATTTCCGGCAGAGGATATTTACTCCTATGGTGCGATGGCTTTGATGTTGGTAGACACACTAACTTTAGACTTTCTGCAAGTGAAGGTGAATGGATATTATTATATTCTCCGACCATGCTGTTAATAGATTCAGTAAAAATACCTCCAATTGCAACCGATTATTCATACGGAAGAGTAACTGACGGAACCGGAAATTGGGGATTATTAGCATCGCCAACACCGGGAGCACAAAATGTATCACAGGTAATTAAAGGACCTGCACCCAGACCAACATTTTCAATTCCGGGAGGATTTTACGCAACAAATCAACAAGTAAGCTTATCAACTTCATTATCCGGTGCTGTTATTAGATATACAACAGACGGAAGTGAACCAACAGCTTCATCTCCAATATACACTGGTTCTATATCAACACAAAAAGCCACGAGAACAACATGGAAATTTGGATATAACCGAGACAACAACACCGGTATAAAACGATATGGATGGCCGGTTTCTTTAACATACCCAACCGATTACTATAATGGCACTCGCGAACATGCGGCTGTTATAAAAGCAAAAGTATTTCACCCTGAATACTCTCCAAGTTATACTGCCGGAGCTACCTATTTTATAAATATGCGAAAACCTAATCTACCGGTAGTTTCTTTAACTACAGACAGAGCCGATTTTTTTGACAGGAATCAAGGTATTTATATTCAAGGCACAAACGGCGCAACAAAAGTTTTTCAAAATCAAAATCTTACCGCAAATTGGTGGCAAGATGAATGGGAACGTCAGGTATTTTTTGAATATTTTGACGCAAACGGTCAGCGGCAAATTGGAGTTAATGCCGGGGTTCAAGTATTAGGGGGTGTTTCTCGAAATGTTGATATGAAATCATTACGGTTTAATTTTCGAAACGCCTATGGAGATGCCTCGCTGGATTTCCCCATATTTGGTACTGAAGGATTAGACTCATACACAACTTTTGTTCTCAGAAACTCAGGAAATGATTGGGAGTCAGGGAATATGGCTCGAGACGCAATTATCCAATCAATTGTGCGAGGTCAAATTGATCTTGAAACTCAAGCATACAATCCGGTTATTTTTTATATAAACGGTGAATATTTTGGACTCATTAATATGCGTGAGCGTTTTAATGCTGATTATATTGCAGGGTATCATCCTCATGTTAACCCAAGTAATGTAGATATCTTAAAAATTGACGGAGATAATAGAACATTTGAGGCAACGTCCGGCACACTAGACAGATATACTGAAGTTATTGCGTTTATGAATGCGTATAGCATGACAAACGCTACTCATTACGAGCATGTAAAAAATAATTATATTGATATTGATAATATTATTAACTATTACATTGCTCAAATTTATGCACAAAACACCGACTGGCCCCAAAACAATGTTCGCATGTGGCGTGAACGTGTACCAAACGGGAAATTCAGATTTCTTTTATATGACCTAGATTTCGGCTATGGACTGTGGGGTGGAGATGCTTGGGAAAATAACCTATCTAGAGCTATGTCATCATCACAAGATCAAGCATGGTCTACCGTAATGTTTCGTGGGTTAATGCAAAATGAACAATTCCGAAATGAATTTATTCAACGTTTTGCATACATGATTAATACCACATATTCTCAACAACGCTTAGAATCTGTTGCTAACGGGATTGAGAGCACCATATCATCTGAACGTTCTTTGAGTGATCAAGAATGGACACGAGCAGTTGGAGGTAGTTGGGGTGCACCTCACGCTACAAGTGATATGATAAGTTGGGGAAATGCACGAAGAAGTCATGTAAGAAGTCATATTAACAGTCAGTTTAACTCAAGAGGATGGGCCGATTTAACGGTTAACTACACCGCAAGTCAGGGACAAGTATATTTATGTGGGTTACCGGTACAAGCAGGATATACCGGACAACAATATCGCAGCACCCCTATTCGTCTAACTGCTGAACCAAAAGACGGATACCGATTTGTACGCTGGCAAAGTGGAGGAACAACCTTATCTACCGAACCAGAATATTTTGCAACAATAACCGCAAATTATTCAATTACGGCAGAGTTTACAAGTCGTGCAACTCACACGAATCTCTTTATTAATGAAATAATGGCATCTAATAGTACAACCATTTCTAATGATTTAGGAAAATATCGAGATTGGATAGAGATTTATAATGCCGGATCAACTCCTGTTGATTTAGCCGGATTATATATAAGCGACAATGCGACTAATCCGAAAAAATTTATGATTCCCTACGGCTCACCTGATAAAACTACAGTGCCTGCCGGAGGTTTTCTTATTTTCTGGGCAGATAATGAAGCACACGAAGGAGCAAACCACTTAGGATTTAGACTGAGTAAAAGTGGTGGCGTTGTAATACTCTCTCAAGCTAACACGTCCGGAGCAACACAAATACTTAATCAACTTACGTACGGAATTCAAAATACCGACATATCATATGGTCGATATCCTGACGGTTCATCTAATCTTATTATTTTTAATGTCCCAACACCGGGAACAACAAATACAGTTCAAAGTACTGCATTCATCAATAATTTGATTATTACCGAATTTATGGCGAAAAATGGCTCTACTATAACAGAGCCAACAGGGAGATATGCAGATTGGATAGAGATTTATAATAACAATCCAACACCGGTTGATATTGGTGGATTATTTATGACCAACGATTTAAACAACCCGAATATGTATATGATTCCGAAAACAGACCCGAGTCGCACTACAATTCCGGCTTATTCATACTATATTCTATGGGCAGATAAACAACCATATATTTATGAAAATCATCTTGATTTTAATTTACGTGCTGAGTATGGTGACATAGCTATAATTCAACTCAGGGGTGCTACGAACTTTATCATAGATCAGGTATCATATACAAATCAAGGAGAAGATGTTTCTTTTGGTCGCTTTCCAAACATAACATCACCATTCCGATATCTACCAACCCCAACACCCGGTGCAGCTAACTCGAACAATATTACTATTGCAGAAAAAAATAATATAACCATAAATGAAATATTAGCAGCTAATACTGCCGTAGTTCAAGACGAATTTGGGAATTACCCTGACTTTATTGAATTTTATAATAGTTCAACACAAGCTGTTGATTTGGGTGGCTTATTTATAAGTGATAACCTTGATTATTCATTACGACATAAGATTTCTAGAAGTAACCCCGGTATAACAACCGTTCAACCGGGAGAATGGATAACATTTTGGGCTGATGGGAACCCTGAATTAGGCCCCTTACATCTTGACTTCTCTCTTGATATGATTCTAGGTGAAGAAGTGGTATTATCTCAAGTTACAGAAAACGGCATTCGTCAACTCGACTATATTGCGTTTGGACCGCAAACTCCGAATATTAGTTATGGTCGCTCCCCTGAAACCTCATCATACTGGGAGTTTATGACACCCACGTATAATGCACAAAATATTTCAACTGCATCAAGTACCGACTTAGCAAGTCTTACATCAAGTTTAGGAACAATATCTCCTCAATTTTCTTCGAATGTATTTAATTATGTATGCTTATTACCCTTAGGCACAACAACAGTTCCAACTATTTCGGCAAGCCCGTTTAATTCAAATGCATCAGTAACAATTACCCAAGCGAGCTCATTAAGCGGACAAGCATCTATACAGGTTATTTCTGCAAATGGGAATAACACGGCAACCTATTATGTGAGCTTTGAAATTGCACCATCTAATGACGCTACCTTGCAACAACTTGCTGTTTCTTACGGTTCTATGAGCCCTGCATTCTCACCTTCAACAAGTATTTACACAATTAATTTACAGGCACCTATCATTCCTTTAGTTACTGCCATTCCAAACCAAGCAAATGCACTTGTTAATATTGCCTATGCAAATGATGTGAACGAAAACACGGTAATAACCGTAACTGCAGAGGCAGGAAACACAAACACATATATTCTTGTATATACTGTTGCGTCTCATACATTATATACATGGATAGATAATTTTGAAGATAATTCTGTAAGCAGATTTTCGGTAACCGGAACAAGTGCAAACTATTATACATTTACAGGTGAAAATGAATCTGTTATAATAACACAAGCTCCAAATAAGCCAACATGGAGAAATTTCACCTATAATTTACCAACAGGATATGTAATTAATATGGACGACAATCCAAATCCTGTATTAAAGCTTGAACTACATGCAAGTGCTGCCGGTAACCTGCGCGTTGATTTAATTGACATTAATGGCGATGACGGCAACACTGGTACCATTACCCAAACAATTACTGCCGGAGCAAACACACTCATTTTTGATTATAGTTCAGGAGCTACTAATATTGATAAATCTCGAATTGCCGGTCTAAGATTCTTCTTTGATGCTGAAAGTTCTCCAACAACCGAAAAAACATTTACCATTTCTAGTTTACAAATGGGTATTGAGCTCTCTTCGAACGCAAATTTAGCTTCACTTACGGCAAACACCGGTACTCTTTCTCCCGGATTTAATGCAAACACACTTAATTACACACTCACGATACCTCACGGAACAACAACAATTCCAACTATTTCTGCAACAAAAGCAGATGCAAATGCAATTCTCGAAATTAGCCAGGCAAGTTCTGTAAACGGGCAAGCAATTGTGCGGGTAACGGCAGAAGACGTATCAACAGTAAAAACATATACAATCAACTTTGTGCGTCAACTTCAAGTTGTGCAAGGGTATACCGAAAATATTGTAAAACCGGGCTTAGACGGCTTTTCTGTTGCAAACAACACCTATACATTTAGCTATGGTGGTGGTTCATTAAGTATTGATTACTACCGTGATGGTACAAGTGGAAATAATGGCTTTACCTATAATATTTCAGAAGCGGATGCTAAAATCTTAGATGTATCGTCTCATCCGTTTGTTGCCTTACGCGTAAGAACAACAACACCTATTCAAACACGCGTTGATTTATTTGACGGAAATGGTAGAGTTTCCAATGCTAACCCAACGGTACTAACTATTTCTGGGTCTGCATACACTACGTATATTTTTGATTTCACCAACAAATTTAATCAAGTTTCTCCTACCGCTACGGTTAATGCTTCTGATATTAGAGGTGTGAATATTTACTTTGACAGAGGATCTACTACACCAAATTCGGGCACCGTAATTTTTGATAGATTATTATTTGGTAATCATGTTGAATATACACCGAATCAGCCACCGGTTATTTCTGCAATCCCAAATCAATCAAGAATGCAGGGGCAATCATTTAGCACCATTCTCTTAAATAATTTTGTAACAGACGACTCAACACCGGCACAATCTATTATATGGACAACTACCGGTGGTAGTAATATCTCTGTGTCAATTTCTCCAACTAATGTAGCAACCGTTACATCAGGAAATCCGGATTGGATTGGAACAGAAACCATAACATTTATAGCTCAAGATGCAGATGGAGCTACAAGCACTCGAAATGTAAGCTTTACGGTTACAGAACTTAGAGTTGATATAGAATCACTATCATTTACACAAAGTTCTATTAATTTAGCACAAGGTCAATCGGCAGATCTTTCTACGTACTTAACTATTAATCCATCGAATGCTACTATTGAATCTATTGTATGGAGCAACAATAACCCACATGCTTCTATTACAGCTGCAGGGGTAATCACTCACAGTTTAGAATTTGGTTCACAAACGGTTACGGCAACGGTTACGGTTACAGATAAATCTGCTAATCAATATATCCGCACAATAAATGTAGTAATTACCGGTTGCCCCACACAACTCACGTCTGTTTCATTAACACCTAACCCGGCTACGGTAACAGAAGGACAAACATTACAGCTTACGCCACTATACACGCCGTCAAATGCCTGTATTCAAACCGTTTCTTATTCAAGCAATAACACAAGTGTTGCTACGGTTTCTCAAGCAGGATTAGTAAGCGGAATAAGTAATGGTACCGCAGTTATTACCATAAGTGTTAATGATGGATTTTCTCTCAGAACAAATACGCGAACTGTAACCGTAGAAAAAGACTGTTCCGGAGATATTCACCTAAGTTTAAACAAACAAAATACCGATATTATCATTGGTTTTACTGAAACCTTAACAAGTTCTATACTGCCAAATGATGAATGTACGGCAAACAACATTGTTTCCTGGACAAGTTTAGACCCGTCAATTGCACAAGTAAATCAAGATGGTATTGTGAGTGCTCTTGGACTTGGCACGGCTCGCATTGTTGCTCATACTACAGGCAACGGTATTACTGCCGACACCTGTATTGTAAATGTGCTAGCTGACTGTTTCTATGGTGAAGTATCGGTTTCAATAACGCCTCAATCTAACCCAATGTATAGAAACAGCACATATACTATTTCATATAGTGTATTACCACTTAATGCGTGTATTACAAATATTATATGGACATCTCGCAATCCAAGTATTGCCAGTGTATCAAATGGTATTGTAGAATCTCATGAATATGGAGACACCTATATTATTGCGAGAAGCGTACAATCTCCTGAAATTGCAGATTCAATACTTATAAGTGTAATTGAAAGAATGCCAACATCAATCACCTTACAACCAAGCACTTCTGTCCACATTGATAATAGTATAGAGTTACTGGCAACAGTATTACCTTCTAATGCAGATGACAAAACTGTTATCTGGAGTAGTTCAGATGAAACAATAGCAAGCGTTTCACAAACAGGTGTTGTTACCGGTATATCTGAAGGTGTGGTAACAATTCACGTAGTATCTACCAGAAATGCATCTGCATTTAATGAATGTGTTGTTACCGTAATGCCTGTTGATGCTCAAAGCATCTCACTTAATGAAACAGAACTATATCTTGACGTGTATGATATTTCGACGCTTTCAGTAGCATTTACCCCGGTAAACACAACTGATAAAACCATTTCATGGTCTACAACGAACTCAAATGTAGCAACGGTTGAAAACGGTAGTATTACTGCTGTTGGAGTAGGTACAGCTACAATACGAGCTACAGCACATAATGGGCTTTTTGATGATTGTGTGATTACGGTTTCAGATATTCTCCCAACAGATATTTCGGTAATTTCTGAACTAAACATACGACACACAGAATCTGAAACAATTTCGGTTACGTTTATTCCTTCTAACACAACTGCCACTTCTCTGGTATGGACAAGCCTAACGCCGTCTATTGTAACAGTTAATCAATCCGGAACTATAACCGGAGCGGCTGTAGGTACAGGTTCTGTTCAAGTTCAAACCAGCAACGGTATTACAAAAACGATTTCGGTAACAGTAGCTCCAATACATCCGGAATCTATATCTTTAAACACAAGTGCCGTTACATTAAGTGTTGACCAAACCCAACAATTAGTTGCTGAAGTGTTGCCTATTAATGCAAGCGACAAAACAGTAACATGGAATTCATCTGCTGAAAGTATTGCAAGCGTTTCGGTAAACGGTCTTGTAACCGCTCATAGTGATGGAACGGCAACAATAACTGCATCAACAGTAAATGGAATTCTAGTAGAATGTGAAATTACGGTGTTACCAACTATAATTTCTGTTACAGATGTTGTTTTAAACCAAAAAACCATTGAAATATTTATTTCAGAAACCGCGTCATTACTCGCAGAAGTTTTACCTATTGATGCCTCAAATAAAACTATTGTATGGTCGAGTGAAAACACAAACATTGCAATAGTTAATCAATCCGGACATATAACACCGGTATCTGTTGGTGAAACAAAAATCATTGCAACTGCAGCTAATGGTGTAGCAGATACGTGTATTATTACCATACACCACACTCCTCTTATTGGGATTTCTTTACAAACACCATCAATTTCTCTTGATCAAAATCAAGAAAGAGATTTGCAACAGTATCTTATCCTTGAGCCAACACTGGCATGTATAGAATCTGTTGTATGGTCAACTACAAGTGAGCATGTTACTATAACTGAAGAAGGTGTAATTCGTAACAATCTCGACTTTGGAACAGAAACAATTACTGTAACAGTTACCGTAACAGATAAATATAACACCGTGTTAACAGACAATATTTCTGTTATCATAACCGGATGTAATGTTCAACTAACAACTGTAAATATTCAACCATTATCTGTTTCTATTATTGAAGGTGAAACAGCACAGCTTATTCCGGTATACTCTCCAAGTAATGCTTGTATAAAATCTACACAATATAGTAGTTCTAATGACTTGATTGCTACAATAAACCAAGATGGGCTTATTACAGCTCACGCAAGCGGTCAAGCAACTATTACGTTAGTTGTTGATGATGGTTTCAGCACAAAATCAACTACACGAACCGTAACGGTTCAAAAAGATTGTTCGGGCAGCATTACATTAAGTTTATCGCAATCAGAATATACCCTTACGTTAGGTGATTCATTTACTCTTATTCCACTATTTAGTCCGGATGATGAATGTACTCAAAATAAGGCAGTAACGTGGACAAGTTCTGCTCCTGCTATTGCAAGTGTAGTTAATGGAATTGTAACAGCTCATCAAATTGGAGATGTAACTATTACTGCCACAACTGATGGTCCCGGAATAACAACAGCACAATGTGCCGTTTCAATTACACCGGACTGTTTTGCAGGAGATGTAACTATTACCGCAAACAGAGATACTCTTACCTTATTTAGAAATACTACCGGCACAATACTAGCTAGTCTTTCGCCTACCTCTGCATGTAATACAGGTATTGTTTGGGAATCAGCAAATAATGCAATTGCAACTGTTTCTAATGGTGTAGTTAACGGAATTGAATTTGGACAAACATATGTAGTATGTTCAAGTGTTCAAACACCGGGGGCTAAAGACACAATAATTGTTATAGTTGCAGAAAGAATGCCCACGTCTATTACGCTTCCTGATACACGAACAATAACAATGGGGCAATCTATTACCCTTACCCCTACTATTTTACCAACAAACGCTGACGATAAAACAGTAACATGGACAAGTTCAAATTCAAATATCGCAAGCGTTTCTCCTGAAGGTATTGTGTTTGGAGAATATGTTGGAACAGCTACAATTACAGCTACAACAAGTAATAATTTACCTGCAAGCACAATCGTTACCGTAAATCCTGTAGATGCTTTATCGATAGACCTTTCAGAAACATCACTTTCATTATTTGTAGATGAACAGCATAGTCTTACAGCCACTATTCTTCCAGAAAACACGTATGATAAAACAATTACATGGACAAGCACACAATCTGCGGTTGCGAGTGTTGTAAACGGTGTTATTACAGCTCATACTCCGGGGACAACAACAATTAGAGCAATATCTCATAATGGTTTAACAGTAGAATGTGATGTAACCGTTGCTCATATACTACCTGAGAGCATCATTATTACAGCGGTTCTTGACTCTATGAATGTTTCTACAACACAAACACTCTCTGTTGAGTTTTCTCCGGCAAACACTACAAATACAAGCATAACATGGTCGTCAAGTAATACCAGTGTACTTAGCATTAACTCATTTGGACAAGTTACAGCTCAAAATCCGGGAACGGTAATAATTACAGCAACTACAGTAAATGGCAAGTCTAATACTATTACTATTGTTGTAAGACCAATATCGGCACAATCAGTATCATTAAACACGAATACTATTCAAATTCAAACTACAGAATCACAACAATTAATTGCTACGGTATTACCGCATAACACTACCAATAAAACAATTACATGGACATCAAGTAATCCGGAAATTGCAAGTGTTAACAGTTCTGGGCTTGTAACCGGAAATTCTGTTGGTGATGTTGTTATTACAGCAACAACTTCTAATGGTATTTCTACTAGCTGTAATGTAAATGTTAGACTATTTACCGTAGCTGTTCAGTCAGTTACTATGAGTACAAACACCCTTAACTTATTTGTTTCTCAAGATCAACAAATATTTGCAAACGTGCTTCCATCAAATGCTACCAATAAAACTTTAGTATGGACAAGTGATCGGATATCTGTTGCTACCGTATCTCAAAATGGAACAATTACAGCTCAAACTGTGGGAACTGCAAAAATTATAGCAACAGCATCTAATGGAATAGCAGATACTTGTATTGTAACGGTTCTTCCTATTCTCGCAGAAACAATTGAGATTAATCATTCCAACATACTGCTTGGAATAGGAGAAAGTCAACAAGTATTTGCTCACATTACTCCAGAAAACACTACCAACAAATCTGTAGTTTGGTCAACCAAAAATTCAGATATTGCTACGGTACAAAATAACGGAACCGTGTTGGGTATATCTGAAGGTTCAACCTATATTTATGCTACATCATCAAATAATCTTATAGATAGTTGCGAAGTAACGGTACAGCTTATTGCCGTTCCGGCAGACAGTATTCAACTGTCTATTATGAAAAACAACATTGAAATTGATGAAAAGATTTCTGTTGTAGTAACCTTCTTCCCAAGTAACACAACAAACAGATCAGTAACTTACATGTCTGTTGACCCATCTATTATTACCGTTAATGAAATTGGAATGCTTACAGGAATAAGCATGGGCACAACCACAATACGTGCTATTTCTGCAAATAATAAGATTTCTGAAATTCAAGTAAGCGTTACTGAACTAGAAGCTACAGGAATATCTTTCCAAGCAAGCGAATTATATCTTAATCCATTTGAAACATTTGTTCTTGAAGCTACAATTTTACCAATTAAAACATCAAACAAAACACTCACATGGGTAAGTGCAAATGAAGATGTTGCAAGTGTTAATGAACATGGAATAGTTTCTACTATAGGTGCAGGAACAACAATAATTTCGGCAACAACAACAAATGGATTAACCGCATATTGTACAATTGTAGTTACAGATATTTTCCCTCAAACTATTTCAATTGAGGAATCTATATCAAGTATAACAATTAATGAAAGTGTTCAATTAAGCGTTGTGTATACCCCAACGCAAACAACAGCAAGAGATGTACAATGGATTAGTTCAGACCCAAGTATTGCATCATTTACAGAAGACGGAATACTTACAGCACATAGAGAAGGTATTGTTACAATAACGGTTCGTTCCGCAGCATATCCTACCGTATTCTATTCACGTGAAGTTAGAGTTACCATTATAAATAATCCTCCATTTGTGTATAACATTCCGGAACAAATTATTGATAAAGGACAAGCATTCTCTCCTATTAACTTACATGACTATTTTATTGATGATAATACCTTACCTCAAAACATGCTATGGGCTGCTGATGCAGGTGGAAATATTCAACTTGAAATTACCAGTGGCGGTATTGCAACTGCAATTATAACTAATCCGGCATGGACAGGTTCAGAAACAATAACAATTATTGCAACTGATGAACATGGATTATCAAGCTCGTATGATGTTATATTTACAGTACGTGGCGGGACATACACCTCTGCACTTACAGGAACCATTGTTCAAGCATATCCAAATCCATCTTTTGGATTATTTACGGTACGTATTGCACATCAAACCCCTGATGCCGTTATCATTACATTAATATCACAAAATGGAGAAATAGTATATAAAAATTCTACACATATTGTTTCTGAAGATCAGTATACTATTGATGCCGGAAGCTTTGCAAAAGGAGTGTATACTCTTACTATTTCAAACTCTAAAGAATCCATTTCTATTCCTATTATCATACAGTAAATCAAACACTAAGCTGTAAAAAAAAAGAGTGAGATTGTTTTCAGTCTCACTTTTTTTTTATATGTTTGAAAACTGATTGGAGTAAGAAAATATATGATTTTCGAGAAGTGTTATACGCCAATCAATCTTACCTACCAAACAGATACTAATTAGGTATCACACATAGGGTTTAATAACATTAAATTTTTGAAACATGAAGTTTACAAATGTTTGTAAATTAGTATGCAGTAGCATACTGATAAGTATTGCATGTACAACACATGCACAAGAATACAAGTATAGAAATGTGGAAATAGTAGCCGGTGGTTTTGTTACCGGAATTATATATCATCCTACAGAGCAAGGATTAGCGTATGCAAGAACAGATATGGGGGGAGCATATCGTTTAGATGGCACAACACGAAGATGGACGCCTATAACCGATAGATTTCATGCTGATGACTGGAACATGTATGGCATTGAAAGTATGGTTATTGACCCTACAGACCCGGACAGGGTGTATATGGCGTGTGGAACATACGCATTTAACAATTGGGCAGGAAATGCTTCCTTTTTCAGTTCAACAAATAGAGGTGAAACATGGACAAGAATTCCCCTAAGTTTTAAATTAGGTGCAAATGAAGATGGACGAGGAATGGGAGAACGATTAGCCTTAGATCCAAACTCACCAAACATTCTGTATTTAGGAACACGACAAAATGGTTTATGGAGAACAACAAACAGAGGAGCTAATTGGTCGCAAGTAACTTCATTCCCAACAATATCAACACCACGTGATGTTGGATTATCATTTGTGTTAATTGATGAAAGCACCGGTACTCCGGGTAATGCATCTCAACGAATATATGTTGGCGTTGCTCGTGCCGGATCTCAAGGAGCAAATTTATATAGAAGCACTAATGGGGGGAGCACGTGGACTGCAGTACCAAACACTCCCGGAGGTGATTTAATGCCCTATCAAGGACAAATTGCCGCAGATGGCACAATATACTTTACCTTTAGCGATGGTCCCGGACCAAACAATATTACCCAAGGAGAAGTATGGAAACTGAACCAGACAAACGGTCAGTGGACAAGATTGCTTACGAACGGAACAAATCAAGGCGGATTTGGTGGATTAGCAGTTGACCCGCAAGATCCAAACACTCTTATGGTTGGAACAATTTGCCGATGGTGGCCAAACGACCAAATATATCGCTCAACAAATGGCGGAAGTACATGGAGAACAGTAGGTACAGGCACTAATATATCGCGAAACGCAAGTGCATCCCCTTATTTACGGTGGGGTGCAGCAGATGACTCAGGATTAAGTACCGGAAACTGGGTAAGTGCATTTGCTATAGACCCTTTTAACAGAGACCGAGTACTCTATGCTACCGGAGCAACTGTTTGGGGATGCGATAACATAAGAGCTTCTGATAACAATCAAGCTATTGTATGGGAGGTGCGGGCACAAGGAATTGAACAAACAGCAATTCTATCATTAGCAAGTCCACCTAGCGGACCGCAACTATTAAGCGGATTAGGAGATGTGTGTGGTTTTGTTCACACAGATGTTACGGTATCTCCCCAAAACGGCATGATTGACCCTGCGTATAAAGATGGTGTTTCTGTAGATTTCGCAGAACTAAATCCTTCAAAATTTGTAATAATTGGACATGACTATACCCCTAATTATTTTGGCAGCTATTCTACTGACGCAGGGCTTACATGGACTCGCTTTGCATCTACCCCCACAAACAGAGAAGATGGCATGATTGCAATAAGTGCAAACGGAAATACTATTATATGGGCTCCTAAAAATGGAGCTCCCTCTCGTACAACAAATAATGGTGGCACATGGACACAAAGTACAGGAATTGGAGGAAGTGCAACATTGGTATCTGACAGAGTAAACTCTAATAATTTTTATGCTATTAGAAATGGAACCTTTTATAGAAGCACTAATGCTGGTTCAAGTTTTACGGCTACCGTTTCATCGGGATTTACCGGCACAAAACTCAAAGCAGTTCCCGGCCATGAAAACCATGTTTGGATTCCCGGTAGTGGCGGATTATACCGAACAACAAACGGAGGAACAACTATTACAAGAATTACCTCTGTGCAATCAGCAGATGTGGTGGGTTTTGGAAAAGCAGCTCCCGGCCAAAGTTATCCGGCAATTTTTATAACAGGAACTATTAACAACACCTATGGGGTGTATCGCTCCGATGATGAAGGTCAGAACTGGATACGTATTAATGATGACCTCCATCAATGGGGATGGATAGCTCAGGTAATAACCGGTGACCCGCGAGTATTTGGAAGATTTTATTTAGCAACAAACGGAAGAGGTATTATTATGGGAGAACCGGAATCAGGTGATTTTACCTGTACTGCACCAAATTTAGGAGATAACTTCTCACTCTGCGGCATGTCTACTCCTATAGTTATAGAATCAAACACAACACAACTTGCTAATACAACATATACATGGTATAGAAATAATGTTGTTATTGCAAATGAAACATCTCCTACCCTTTCAATAACAACAGCAGGCACTTACAGAGTTGTAAGAGACAGTGCAACCTGCAGTAAATCTGATGAAATACTTGTTTCTTCAATAATCCCGGCAATAGACTTAGGTGCAAATAGAGAGTTATGTGAAACGCCAACAATTGTATTAGATGCCGGTGTTACGGGAACCGGATTACAATATGAATGGTCAAAAAATGGAACTACTATTCCAAATGCAACACAAAAAACATACGAAGTGAGTTCTTCCGGAGTATACAGAGTCTCCGTTTCCGCTTCAGGATGCACTTCGGTGAATGATGAAGTTGAAATAAGTTCATCATTACTAAGTATTATTGCCGACACTGTTTGTATTGCCGGAGAACAAGTATTATTGGAAATACAAAATACCGGTGGCCCGTACGCTTGGTATAATCAACAAACAGATGGAATTGTCTTACATACCGGCAGTACATATTCTCCAATTATTTCAAATACAACAACATTCTACGTCCAAGACAATGGAGGTGTTGTGTCAACTATTGGAAAAACAGCCGTAGATGGCGGAGGTTGGTACACCAATACCTTTAGTGATTTATCATCCCAAATGACTGTTACTGTTACTGAAGCTATAAAACTCGAAAGTGTTTCAGTTGATGTTCAAACGCCACAATCATCTATCACAATTCGCCTTACTCAAGGAGGTAACGTTGCGTATACATATACCGCATCAAATGTAGGCGGTGGCATGCAGGTAATTCCCGTTAATTTTGATTTAGTACCGGGAACATATACAATTGATGCTGTTGGATCAACCTCAAGTTTATATTTACAAAATGAAGGGGCTACATATCCATATTCCATTCCGGATTATATTTCTATTTCAAATGCCGAAGGATGGGCAACTACGTGGTATAGCATTTTTTACAGTTGGCAGCTGAGAGCAGGCTCACAATGTGCTCGAACCCCTATAACTGCGGTTGTTGACCCTACAAATAGTACATGTAATAGTGACAATACTCCCCCAACAGTTCCCGGAAATGCTCAATTTAGTAATATCTCTCAAAACTCATTTACGGCATCATGGACTGCTTCTACAGATAATGTAGGCGTTACCGGATATGATGTATATCTTAATGGAACATTATATGAAACGGTAGGCGGGATAACTATTACTATTACAGAACTTAATTGCAACACTGAATATGCTGTTAGTGTAAGAGCTCGTGATGCCGCAGGAAACACATCTGCACTAAATGCAGAACGAACAACAACTACCTTAGGTATAACAGCCCCGGTAATTACCGATAATAGTCCGGTATGTCAAGATGCAACTATAGAATTAAGTATTCCTGTAACAGACGGAGCTATCTATTCATGGAGCGGACCATCGGGTTTTACAGCTAATACACCTACTGTATCTCGGTCAAATGCATCTATTACAATGGCTGGATTATATACAGCAACTATTACCGTTAATGACTGTATAAGCGAAACAAGCACAACAACGGTTACGGTTAATGCAACACCTGAACCTCCGCTTGTAACATCTCCAATAACATACTCAATTGGAGAAACTGCGGTTCCTTTAAGTGCAACAGGAACAAATATTCTTTGGTATACAACACAAGTTGAAGGAACTGGTTCAACTATAGCACCAACACCTTCTACTGCAGAAATTGGCACAACAAATTTTTATCTCACACAAACTATACTTGGTTGTGAAAGTTCATTTGCTAGCATTTCTGTATTTGTTGAATCTAACACTATTACACAATCTATTTCCTTAGAAGCAGGATGGAATCTCATTTCATTTTACACCCTTCCGGATAATGCAAGTATTGAAAATGTGTTTGGGGCAAGTCTTTCTCATATACATATTATTAAAGATAACAATGGATTCTATATGCCCGAACAAAACGCGTCACTTCAAAGTTTACAAACTATTAATTTAGGTAGAGCTTATCTTGTTCGTGCTAATACTCCAACAACTATTTCAATAATAGGAAATCCTATTACTCCAACAAGTATTTCTTTACAAGCAGGATGGAATTTATTAGGATATCCCAAAGATTTCACGTCTCCCCTAACACAAGAATTATCTGAAATTTGGACAGAAACACAGATCATTAAAAACTTTGATGCTTTTAGGGAACAAAGCTCCGGAACTTTAGAAAACCTTACACCCGGAGAAGGATATTATATTTATATGAATACGAGTAGAACAATAGTGTGGAATTAACATTCTATGTAATATATATATATAGCCAACAAAATATTGGTAAGCTCGTATTCTGATTTAGATGAGAGGAATCATTGCACATACCTCAAATCATTTCCTAATTCGGATTAGTTGAAATAGTCGGTTATTTTTTTACAAGACATAACAGTATGTTCTAATCATAATATCTCGTAGAGATAAACTGTTTGTAGAATATAGCATTTCAGATATAGATATAGCTCCGTTAGGAGTGTCCTCATTTTTTTTAAGAAATCCATTATCATGAAAAATATGCATTCAAAGTATGATTAAGGTCACTCCTATGGAGTTTAGGAATATACAACATTATTTTTAAACAGCTTCATGTTATAATCAGCCACCTTCGGGGCTGGGGGTACGTGCTTAATTAGTTTGCATACACCCACCGCCCGTTGGGCTCCTCCCTCAAGGGAGGAGTCGTTATCTGCAAGATGTGTGTATATAATTTTCTATTGAATTATTTACCTTTCCTCTACCTTTCCACAAAGCATTTCCCCATTGAGGGGGAAGGGGGTGTTAACGTGAATAATATACATAGTCTCAATTTACCACTCAACGAGAAGGTGTTTCATGCTGTACCGATCGAGTTTATCGAGACCCTTCACGCTAAAAAGAGAGACAGGGGCGAGAATGTTATAACGAATGGTTGTTGCTAAGTTTTGCTCTTCGATGTAAAAAAACGCTCACCGAAGAATGGTTTCTGAGAATATAAAGGTCAAATCAACCGGTATTTTAAAGTAATCCCTGATTCATCTCAATGAGGGTTGAATTAAGACAGACTAGAACCTACAACAGCAATTTGCAGAAACATAAAATAAAGCAAAAAACAAAAAGACAATCGACTAATAGAAGAATCTATCATTCGGATGTGGTACAGCTGAGCGTCTTTGACTACGACCTAATAAAGCTCTATCATGAAGTTCAAAACTAAGCGTTACTTCATGAGAACCACCGGTTGCAAGACCTGCTGCAGATATTGTCATATCATAGTTATATAAGAATCTATATAATTGTTTATTATCTCTCGAATATTTAATATAACCGAGAGTAAATATCATAGAATCAAAACTTTTCTTTTGAATATCATCAACAAATGTTGCTAACTGTTCTCGTTTCCAATATTGTTTTCTCATCCACACACCAAGATATAAGGAAGAAACAAAAGATATTTTTGAAGGAATAACAGCATTTAAACCAAATGAAAGCGTTTTTGCTCCTACTTCTTCACCTTTAAACATATACTGAGATTCTACTTGATTTTCATATATAAAACCAGGTGTTAATAAGAAAAATCTGTTATGGAAACCACTTCTATTAATTCTCACATATGAATACCCATGCACAACCATTTTCATGGGAAGTGGAGCTGGATTACCATCGTCTAACCAAGAAAAATCAGGCTCAGTTAAATGATGAAATGCCACCCCAAAGGTGTTTGAAGCAATATATTTAACCGGGGTTTCGCGTATATTAAAACGAACCACTAAACCGGCACTATAATCAAATGCTCCTTTTGCAAATTCACCATCTACCGGAGGCACAAATTCTGTTTCATAAATAGCTCCAAATCGAGGATCGTATTGATCTGTAAATGTTAAAACTGAATAATCTATATTTTTGTGAATATATTGTGCTCCTGCACCAATCTGCATCATTAAGTCTGGTAATATTCTAATTTGCTTTGCATAGGTAATTCCACCTTGAAAAGTATTTAAGAAATTAAGACCTTGCGTGTTTCTAGTTACATATGCTCCAAAACCTCCCTGAGCAAATTTATCGTCATAATAATCAAATGCTAAACTTTGAGTTCCGTATTCTCCGGGTACATTTACCCACAAGTGACGGTCAGTAATAGTACCTCTTAAACCCGGATTAATCCCTGTAAAAGCAGGGTTATAATACATTTCTTTATAGAAAAATTGCGAAAAGTTAGGGTCTTGAGCTTGAACCACACTTACGCAACACAACAGAGGTAATAATACAATTACAGAAAGGTAAATCTTCTTCATTATATAGTGTTTTTTTTATAACATTTTCTTTCTCTCAATACAATATCATTAAAGAATAACAATGCCGTGATATGCAAACATACAAAAAAATAACATAAAATGTACATCCTTTTTTAACATTCTCTTAAAAAAACTAAATATCAATATCTTGAAAAAATTAAAATACGCACATTTTCTTCGCCAAAAATATTATTCTTCAATATATTACACGAAAATTGAAAAATCAAATATTTCTACAATATTATACATTTTTTTATTCTCCAACACTATTTCTTCTATATTTTTTTATCAGTGTTTCTGTAAAATCGATTGTAAGAACGCTAAAAGAATATAGTATTCTATTATCCTTTTTGTTATAGTATGTTACTTTTATCTGCCATCTATCTTTTAACATTATGAAAGAAATTATAACGCATAACACCTCAATGTAATGATTGTTTCCAGCAGCATATATGTATAGGAAAAACACGTAGTTATTTTTTTTTTACTAGATGCAACTATATGGCTTAAAAACTTGTCAAATATATAGGGCAAAAATCATTATATTTGTCGATTACTTACTTCTTAGCAAAAAAACATTATCAATTCTTGCTTAATCGTATAAACTTGTAAAGAAAATCTAATATCCCCAACTATGTTACATAATATAAAAAAACTCCCTTTCTTTTTTTTAATTACGTGCGTACTGGCAATAACTCTTGGTAATTATTCTTCGCTTTACGCTCAAGTTCCGGGAGGCCCTACCGTCAATATAAATTCAGGAAACCCTGCCTTCCCTTTTCCTCAATTTTTAGAATACGCTCACGGAAAAACTCTTGCAAAATATAATGCAGAGGGAGTAACTCATTGTGATATGGAAAAGGCAATACGCGATGCATGGCAAATATTTGCAAATGAATTTAGATATACCGGTGAATCGCAAGGTGGTGTTCAATACCTGATTGGTAACAGAGGATGCCCATACGACTGTACAGAAGGGATGGGGTATTCTCTTATTGGGGCAGCGTATATGGCCGACAAGCCAATATTTGACGGTTTATGGATGCGATTACATGATAATTTTGTTGTGAGAGACGCTCGATATCAAGATGGTGTAGTGTTTTGCCCAAATTATAAATGGGGAACATTTACCATGGCAGAAAAACAAGATTGCGAAACCGGTGCTGCCGCAGATGGAGACTGGGATGTTGCTCTTGGATTATTAGTTGCATACAAACAATGGGGCGAAAACTCCGGTGTAATAGTGAGAACTGCTACCGGAACAAAAGAAATGAACTATCTGGAAGAAGCTATAAAAATTATCTCATCGCTTGTAGATACAACAAGAGGATATTCAGCCGACAACCAGTTTGTTGGATACAATACCGGAAATATTGGGGTTGATGGATATCCTAAAGGTGGTAATAAACAGATGGAAGCTACCAACTGGAATATGGTTACGCAAACGCTCAAAACAAATTCTGAGGTAATGTGTGGAAGCATGACCGGATTTTGCCCGGCAAATACGAGCTTTGCTAGTTATATTGCTCCGGCTTATTATCGTTCTTTTGCTGATTTTCTTGCGTCACAAGGTGATACAGATTGGGTAGTTGAACAATATAAACGAGCCGAAGCGTCAACAAGTTGGCTTATGGGACAAGTAGATTTACAAAACCGCTTACCTTATTTAGGTGGTTTTAGTCCAAATGCTACAGGTGTTACATTTTACGAAACTGATCCTGCTCAAGGAAAAGCTGACGGAGAATCGTTCCGTATGGCATGGAGAACCATACTCGATGGCTTATGGAGAGGTGACACTCGTTACTCTTGGAATCCGGCTACGCATCAATATTCTCCGGGAAATCATAATTATATGCAACTCAATGCAGACAGAGTGGCAAATTTCATGAGAAACAACGGTATTTGTGCTCCGCTTGGGGCTTCTCCTGACCCTGTTTCTGTTGCGGTGAATCATCAAGGTATTGCTCAGATGCGGCAATTTCACTTAAGTGATGGTTCTCCGGGTGATGCAAACTGGACAAATTACACGCTTGGCTCTTCATCTGCTGCGATTGCACTTCATGGAGATGAAACGCTCATTGCTGAATTATATAGACAACTCGAATTAAAATGGGATGATAAAAACACCGGTTTACCCGAAAGTGCTACAAATATATTAGAAAGTGAACCTAAGTATTTTCATGGCTTCTTCCGTCTATTAGGAATGATGGTTCTCACGGGTAATCATCATGCTCCCGAAAATATCCGTCCAATTGCAAACTTAAAAGTATACCTGTCGGTTGACAAAACCTTTGCGTTTGTTAACGACCTTGTAACCTACACCGTAGACTATAGAAATTATGGCTCTCTTGATGCTCTTAATTCTGTTATAACTATTCAAGTTGATCCCCAATATGAGATAATTAACCCACAAGGTGGTATAGTAAGCGGGAACACTATTACGTACAATTTAGGAACAGTTCTGGGATTCCGCTCTAATACAGGAATTCCCCCTACCATTGGGTCAAGAACATTTACGGTTCGCGTTCGTTCTCCAAAAAGCACTGATAGGGTTTGCCAGACAGCTACCATCTCATGTAGCAATGGATATGGGTGGACAAGCAATGAGTTTCCTAACAATTGCACCTATACCATGGAGCGAAACTGTGTAGATATACTAGGAGAACGGTCTTTAAAAATAGAAAAAACGGCAAATAGAACAGAGGTTAACCCGGGAATGGAAGTAGAATTTACCCTGAATTTTGAAAACTCTACTGATGCAGGCTGGCTTAATGGAGGAAGAAGCAATGTGAATTTTTCTTATGGTTTTGCTCAATCCGGTCCAAATTCATATTTCCATTTATTCAGAAACTGGAATAATGCACAAGAAGCATATATAGACTTATCAAACTATCGGGTATCATACTTTATGTTTGATAATGTAAATAAAGGTATTTACAATGCTGCCACAAACCCAACGGGCTGGAGCTTAATTGGCAAAAACCTTCATACGGGATTAGTTGCAGATTTTGAATTTAAAGGTGAAGAGATTCCTACCGGACAAGATGCCTCGGGCAAATGGGATCAACGATTAATTATACAATTCCCCCCAGACATTACGGCCCCAACTCATGCGGTTTTTAGTCACTTAGGAAACAGATTTCAACTCCATAAAGGAACATTACGTCCAATTTGGTATTCGGTGCAAATGGAATCAAATCCTCCTGTTCCGTTATTTGAAGGTCGCATACAAGACGATTGGTCATATATGTCTGACGACTTTAAAGTTGCAAATGCGGGAACCAATAATAATCCCTATACTCTTATCGGACCAAATTATGCTGACCCAACCTCTACAGTTGGTTTAGTTATGGATAGATTTGATAAAGATGCGTGTACAAATATTTTTGGTCCGGATAAGATTTACACAAATATTCTGGTTGAAGAATTTGATGGATATGTTTGGCGTAGAATAGCCGGAGAAGGACCTTTACCGGGACGGGAAATGTATAATGTTGAAGTTCGTGATACGCTTCCTCCTGATTTTGTATTTGACAGATTTACTCTACAAACAGCAGAAGGAATTGATGCTGAATTGCTTGAAGAAAACGGATACCAAATCATTCGCTGGGTTATGCCTCGTGTTTTAGTAGGAATGGAAGGTGTTATAAAATACGTTGCCGTAGCTCAAGGTGGTCCTTGTCCGGGAGCTCCTGATAAAATTGTTGAAAACCATGCATGGATTTCATCTGACACAGACTCTCCTACTAATGATTTTACTGAGGTAAAAATTACTTGCGGAATTATTATTGAACCACCGGCAGGTACTACCATGACAAAAACCTCGAATAAAACAACTTATGAAGTTGGTGAAAATATTATATACACAATAGATTATGAACAAACCTTAGGCACCATTTCTCGCCCCCCTACCAATGATCCTTCTCGTTGGGGACAAATTACGGGTACCATGCCAACATTTGGTCCTACAGAAATTAATTTTGGAGGTGGAGATAATAGACATGTATATGAACGATATACTCATGGAAGAAATGGGTCTATTATTATTCATGTTGACCATGACGGGCAGCAAAAATTTAACATTCTACTTCGTCATCCGGGGAATAATAATCTGAATGCCGGCATTCGTATGGAATTTGAATTATCATACTGGGGAAGTATGGTAAATATGAAATTATATGAAAATGGAACCTTACGAAATCAAATTGATATGGAAGGATATGCGGCTCCATATTCAGATGCTCGTATTAGAATTGAATTACAAGATAATACCATACAATTATGGATAAATCAAATAACCGGTCTTCCTTTTTATACATTTAGTGGTCTTACTCATCTTACTCCCGGATATGTTGGATTTGGAAAAGCCGACTGGAGTTCTCATAAAATACTTAGTTGGGATGCTCATTTTGACTCGGCATTTGAATTAGAAATAGCTGATATTCTTCCTCCTGATGTTAGTTTTGTGAGTGCATCTAATAGTGCTACTCATAGTGGCGAACGAGTTGCATGGCCAAAAATTCAAGGTCCGGTATTATATGGCACTACCCTCCAAAGAACGGTAACCGGCAGACTAGATGCGTGCCCTTCAAGCGGAAAAATAATAAATAATGCGTATGCTAATTCATTCGGATTAGCAATAGATTCTATTGGGGCACAAAGCGTTGCAGATTGCGGTGTTATTGTGGTTTGTCCGGATCCTCCTCTTGTAACAAGTTCAATAAGTTATTGTAAAAATGCAATAGCAACACCTCTTACCGCAACAGGAACAGCACTGAGATGGTATGCAAACAATACTACAACTACAGCTCTTCCGGGAGCTCCAACTCCAAATACAGCAAACGCAGGATCTTCTACCTATTATGTTTCTCAAACTGTGAGTGGTTGCGAAAGCGACAGAGCTGCTATTACGGTAACTATTAATGAAACAAATCCACCAACAGCTAACAGTCCGGTTTCATATTGTATTGGAGCAACAGCAAGCCCTCTTAGTGCTACCGGAACCACCTTAAAATGGTACACCATAGATATTGGTGGTACGGCACAAACATCTATTACACCACCAACAACAAGTGCAGGAACAAGCATCTATTATGTTTCGCAAACAGTTCTTGGCTGCGAAAGTACTCGCACACCGGTAGAAGTTATTGTGCACGAAACAAGTCCACCAACGGTACAGACACCAATATCTGCTTGTGTAGGCGACATTATGGTTGAACTTACCGCTACCGGAACTGCACTGAGATGGTATACAGATAATACTACTACAACTCCGCTTGCCAGTGCCCCTACTCCTACAACTACAGCTCCGGGAACTACAACATATTATGTTTCGCAAACGCTCAATTCTTGTGAAAGTTCACGTGCTGCTATAAGCGTTATTATTAATGAAACTCCGGCACCTGCTATTACCAGTCCGATACAAGGGTGCATCGGAATTCCTCTTTCTCAACTAACTGCTACCGGAACAGATGTAAAATGGTATTCAAATAATACTACCACAACGCCGCTTGCAAGTGCTCCAACTCCCGATGTAAGCTCGGCTCAAACAAACTCATTTTTTGTTTCTCAAACACTTAATACCTGCGAAAGTGCACGTGCCGAAGTTGTGGTTACAATTAATGAAACATCACCTCCTACGGCTACGAGTCCGATACAGGGCTGCGTGGGCATTTCACTTCCTCAACTTACCGCAACCGGAACAGACCTGAAATGGTACACAAATACTACTACCACAACGCCGCTTGCAAGTGCCCCTACTCCCGATGTAAGCTCGGCTCAAACAAACTCATATTTTGTTTCACAAACACTCAACACCTGCGAAAGTGAACGTACTGAAATTGTGGTTACAATTAATGAAACACCACCACCTTCAGTAACTAGTCCAATTACCGAATGCGTTGGAACAAGTATTCCTCAACTTTCTGCTATTGGAACAAATTTACTCTGGTATGAAAATAACAGTACAACAACTCCGCTTGCAAGTGCTCCAACACCTTCAACAACATCTTCGGGAACAACATCATATTTTGTTTCACAAACACTAAATTCTTGCGAAAGTGAACGTGCTCGTATAGATATTGTCATAACTCCTCCACCATCAACACCAAGCCCTACAAGTAATTC